>B570J29032_109958651_pt1 | contig 14108 bp, 9 predicted proteins | sample LakMenEpi16Nov12_FD_29032 | JGI IMG/M metagenome (IMG submission 29032)
TGTATGGTGCAGGACCTAACCATCTGTCATAATCGAGTGTTGCAGGAACAGGCTGCGCTTCAAGTCCTGTTTTTCCAATCCAATAAAATTTCCAATCAAAACCTGTGTGTTTACTAACTGTTACTGTTAGTGGCCAACCAAGCATGCCCGACTCTACTAATTTTTTAATGGGCTTAACAGATGTTTTCATGCCATAAAACTCATCTTGAAATCTAAACCAAGTATTAAGCCTAAACACACGGCCATGCTGTTTTACCGCTTCCACCACACGCTTACCTTCACCAATGGTGCGGGTCATTGGTTTTTCACACCAAATATCTTTACCTGCCTTTGCAGCTTCAATAGACATGATTCCATGCCAATGCGGTGGCGTAGCAATATGTACGATATCAACTTCAGGCATTGCAATAAGTTCATGATAATCTAGCATTGTTTTTACACCACTGCCAACCATTTTAGCCGCAGTTGCTAAATGCGTTTGATCTACATCACATAGCGCAACTACCCTAGTACCTGCAAGGCCTATATGACCCCTACCCATACCGCCAAGGCCAATAATGCCTTTGGTTAATTGATCACTAGGGGCTATAAAACCTCTACCTAAAACTTGTCTTGGAATAATTGTTACTCCTGCAGCAATTGCAGCGGTGCTGCGTAAAAATTTACGTCTTGAATTGGATTGTGACATGGCAAGTATCTTAATGTACTTAAAGATATAGAAGTCAGCCAATACTATAACAGCAGTTATTAGCTAATTTTACCCATAAATACGCCTGTATTATGAAAAACGCAAACCCGGTGAGTTTACAAGAAATCAAGAACACACATGTACCTTCTAGAAATGCCAATATTCGTCATAAAGAAAAGCTTTCTAGACTTGATAAATTGGCCTTGTGGATTACCACCAAAGCAGGTTCAATGGGGTTTTTTATGCTGATTTTTATTTGGACAGCTACTTGGCTAAGTTGGAACACTTTAGCCCCAACGCATTTACGTTTTGATCCATTCCCTGCATTTGTACTCTGGCTATTTATTTCCAATATGATTCAAATATTTTTAATGCCTCTTATTATGGTTGGGCAAAATTTACAATCAAAGCATTCAGAAATTAGGGCAGAAGAAGATTACTTAATCAATAAAAAAGCAGAGCTAGAAATAGAAACGATTTTAGTGCATTTAGAAAATCAAAACAAATTGATCCTTCAAATTTTAGCACATACAGAAAAGGAGCAGAAACAATAATTTACTTTCCTGCAATCATTTTATTAACCTGCATCCAAGCGGTAACCCTATCAAACCAACTATCGGGCGTAGTGGCATTTTGCAAGCCAAACCCATGACCTCCATTTTGATAAATATGCATTTCCGTTTTTACGTTATTTTTTAAGAGGGCCTGATAAAACCGAATACTATTTTCTACAGGTACAGATTTATCATCAGAAGCGTGCACTAAAAAAGTAGGCGGCGTTTGAGCAGTTACCTGAAGCTCCGATGAAAACAATTTGATTTTTGCTGCAGCCGCTTTTTTGCCCAATAAATTATCTCTCGAGCCCTTATGACATATAGTGGAGTCCATGCTAATAACAGGATATACTAATATGCCAAAGTCAGGTCGTAAATTAGTGAGGTTCGTGTTTTCAATATAAGACTCAGAAAATTTTGTAATACCCGTACTAGCTAAATGACCCCCTGCCGAAAACCCAAGCACACCAAGCATTTTAGGGTTGATATCAAAACTAGCTGCCTGATCTCTCACTAATTTAATAGTTTGCTGTAAATCTTGGAGTGGTACAATTTCTTTATTTGTCATGCAACTATCAAAAGGTAAGCGGTACTTTAAAACAAAAACGGTAACACCTATTTTATTAAACGCTTCTGCTACTTCAGTGCCTTCATGCCCAGCAGCGAGTCTTGCATAACCACCACCCGGACATACAATTAAAGCCGTTTTATTGGCATCTTGCTTAGCAGGCTTAAACACAGTAACCGACGGGCTAGTGACATTTGCAATAACCGATTTGCCGGTAGCATTTTTACTTACCATCTCTTCTTTAATACATGGAAGTGCATTTGGTACAGGGCCTTCATAAATAGAAAACTCTTGTTGTGCCATTGTTAAAGAAGTTGTAGACATAAAAAGGATGATTAGCAGATAGCGCATTATAGTTTTATTTTTTCTATTCTTCCACTGAAGATAAATAAAACTGCAATACCAAGTGGCACGAGTGCAGCGGCTAATATAAAAAATGGCGTGTATGATATTTTGGTAAGCGCAGGCACCATCCAAGTAGTAGCAAGCACACCCATATTGGCTGCAAAACCACCGAGCCCCGATAGTGTCCCTACTGCCTTACCCGATAAATAGTCGGAAGGCATGGTTTGTATGGTGCCAATAATTATCTGAAAACCAAAGAGTGCAAAAAATATTGCAATCATTGCATAAGATGGGTTGTTGAGCCCAATTATGGTTAATAGTGCAGGAAACATAAATAGACCCCCAATTAGTACAATAGATTTTCGAGTTTTGGTAACGCTCCATCCAGCATTTAATAGTTTGCCCGACAACCAACCGCCCCCAATACCGCCAATCATGGCACCCACATATGGGAACCAAGCAAATGCACCAATGGCTTTAATATCAAAATGAAATTTATCTGCTAAATAAAGGGGAAGCCAAATCACAAACAACCACCAAATGGGATCCAATAAAAAACGAGATAATAAAATACTCCAGCTTTGTCTCAATTGTAAAATTTGCTTAAAAGAAAGTCCTCTATCTGAAGGATCTGCTGGCTGTTGCCCATCTAATATATATTGACGTTCCTCTTCTGTTAACCAAGGGTGTGCATCCGGTGTTTTTTTATTAATCCATAGCCATGGAATAAGCCATAATAAACCAAGCAGTCCAATCAAAATAAATGTGGCTTTCCATCCTATAAAACCATATAAAAAAGCAATAAGAGGTGCAGAAATAATACTACCAATAGAAGCCCCAGCATTAAATATCCCCTGCGCAAGCGCACGCTCTTTTACAGGAAACCATTCGGCATTACTTTTTGCAGCACCTGGCCAATTTCCGGCTTCTCCTAAACCCAATAAAGCTCTGAAAATTGAAAAGCTCATGATGCCCCTTGCTGCAGCATGAAAAGCAGCTGAAATACTCCATACCACAATTGAAACAACAAATCCAAGTCTGGTGCCAATGGCATCAAATAATTTACCGCTGAGGGCCTGACTAACCGCGTATGCGATGGTAAAACAACTTACAATAAATGCATACTCCGATTTATTCATTTGCAATTCCGATGCAATACCGGGCCACATAATGGCAAGTGCGTTACGGTCGATGTAATTAACAACAGTAGCAAGCCCTATCAAACTTAAAATCCACCAACGCAAGCCTTTTAATTTCATCGCAAGTTTTATTTTTTAAACGCATCCAACGATTCTATAAATTTAAATATCGCTGTGTTTAGCATTGCGTTTTGATCTTTATCAAATTTACCATGAAGGCCGCCTGGTATCGTAATAAATTCTGTTTTTACACCAGCCGCAACAAGCGCAGCGTGGAGTGCTACGGATTCTTGATAAGGGACTGTTGGATCAGCGTCGCCATGTACAATAAATACAGGCGGGCTCGTTTTTTTAACCCAACTAATTGGAGATACTGATTTAATAAAATTTTGATCCTCTTTTTTCGCTCCTAACCAATTGGTAGCCGACTTGCTTTTAATGTAAGGACCATATGCCCAATCATTTACATCAGCGATGCCATACTTATCTATAATAGCTGCCACATTAATATTTTCGACACCTGAACAATTGGTATCAAAAATGTGATTGTTTTGAAGAAGGCCTCCCATTAATGCCAAATGACCACCAGCAGATCCGCCCATGATTATAATTTTATTTGGGTCTATGTGAAGGGCTTTTGCATTTTTAATTAAATAAATCAGCGCGCAACGTGTGTCTTCGATGGCAGCTGGCGCAGTTGCTTGACTAGTTAACCTATATTCAATATTAGCTACCGCAAAACCCGCTTTAAAATAAGGCGTAAAACCACTTTGCTCTTCCTTGGCACCATGATTCCAACCGCCGCCATGAATATTAATAATCACTGGCGTAGGCGCACCATTTGTTGGAGGTAAATATAAATCCATACGACCATCCCAATCATTTACCCTTGCATACACTACATTTAATTGAGACGTAAACCCTGACGGTACAACAACTGTTTTAAACTTAGAAGAATCAGTTACAGCAGGGGTAACGGCAGGTATTGTTTGCGCAAATGCCCCTGTGTAAAAACAAGCAATTACGAATCCGATGAACGTTACCCTTTTCATATGTTTATTGATTTAATTTTTACTTTCTTTTTTTGCTTTTACCTTATTCGCGTGTCTGCCACTACCATCGCCGTTATCTAAATAACCGCCTGCTGGATTTAATCCGTCCAAAATTTTTTGTAGTTTATCTTTTTCTGCTTTATTCGTATCGTCTAACGCCACTTCTTTTTCTTCGAATGGCGCATTGCGCATATCAAATAAATTTCCTGCTCTATTTAATTTCCAATTGGCACTTCTAACATACCAATCATTACCAAGTTCGGTAAATATCCAATCTCTTGGTGTGCCTACACTGCCTTTTAATTGGTAAGCAAAGCTTTTACCATCCAATACGTTGTTTGAAGGAAGTGGAGCTCCTGCTAGCTCGGCAAACGTTGGAATAAAATCGGTGGCATCAATTAAATCCTTGGAAACAATGCCTCGTTTAATTGTGTTTGGCCAATTCACAATTAATGGAACCAAACTACCACCTTCTGTCATTGTCCCTTTTTTACCAACAATTTTTTTACCATTAACAGTACCAATATTTGCAGCTTGACCAGCAGTGCCATTGTCTCCCATAAAAACAATGATGGTATTTTCTCTGATTTTTAAACTATCTAACGTGCGCAAGAGCTTGCCAACTAACTTGTCCATGTAATTGATATTATCAGTGTACAGCTCTTTAAAATCTGTTGTTCCAGGTTTAGAATCTGGAGTTGTCATTATTTCGCCATGCACATGAACCATAGAGTAATATAAATAAAAAGGATCTTTTGTATGCTTTGACAAAAAGTTTTCTATGTGTGTGTGCATTAAATCAGGCATGTACTCTTTGTCTTTTAAGATAGATTCCTGACCATTCAATACATATTTTTGTTTCTTCTCTTCTTTGCTGACGTATACCCCACTTCCGAAAAAACGGAGGTAATCATCAAAGCCAAATTCGGCAGGACCCAGTGGTAATTGTCCCCATTTGCCAACCATCGAACTCGTATAGCCCGCCTGTTTTAAAATTGTTGGCATCATGGTTTCCACAGAAGGCTTCATTTGACCTGTCATGTCCTGATTTACAGCACCCGTTCTAAATGCATACCTACCCGTTAAAATTAAGGCTCTAGAGGGTCCACAAAGAGGCGCTGTATAGCCATTGGTATACCTGATTCCTGTTGAGGCTAGCTTATCAATTACAGGTGTTTTAAATAAATCTGCGCCGTAGCAACTTACGCCATCAATACCTAAATCATCGGCTAAAATGTAAATGATATTGGGCTTTTTTGTTTGTGCTAATAATGCTGTATTTGAAATTAACACAGCGAGTAACAATGATTTAAATTTCATCTTTTATTTTTTTACTTGAGATTCAAAATATCGAAGCATTTCTTCTTTTAAGCGTTTAGCGGTTTCTGCATATTTTTTATCCTTTACCACGTTGTGCTTTTCTAGAGGATCCGCTTTATAATCATACAATTCATCTCCAATAACAGACTTAGGATTAAATGGCATGGTAGATCTAAAACTATTACGCATCCAAATCGTATATCTGAATTGCTTTTCTCTAATCGAATAACCCATTACATTGGCATCTGCATAACCCAGCCTGTCACTCTCTTCGTCAATACTACTTCTAGGATATTGACTCATCGAATATTCTTTTACAGAAACTGTTGCATTTTCCATAACAGGTTTTAAACTTTTACCTTGCAATTGAGCAGGAATAGGCACCCCAGCTAAATCACAAAGCGTTGGAAAAACATCTACGTGTTCTGAAAAAGATTTTGTTTTGTTATTTTTTATACCTGGCGCACTAATAAAAAGTGGCGCGTGTGTGGCCTCTTCAAAATTACTATGCTTACACCATAAATTATGGTCGCCTAAATGCCATCCATGATCGCCCCATAATACAACGATGGTGTTTTTTGATAGATCCAACGAATCTAATGCATCGAGTAATTTACCTACGAGTGCATCTGTATATGAAATAGCGGCATAATAGCCATGTATTAGTTCTTTTTGTTTATCAGCAGAAAGTGTAAGTCCAAAATCTTTTTGAGGGGTTGCAGCAATATCAGCGGGCATATCGGTGTAAGATCTTAATTCACCTGCATTATGATAAGCAACGCTAACGGCGTTGGAGTTTTTTTCCTGGAAAGGAGCTATAGTAATATCTTCTCTTTTATATAAATCCCAATATTTTTTTGGGGCAACAAATGGTAAATGCGGTTTTGCAATACCAACAGCAAAGAAAAATGGCTGATCCGATTTACTCAACTTTCCTAAAATATCTTTTGCTTGCAAAATATTTGCACCATCAGTGTAAGCATTATCCGGAACATCTAAAGACTCCGTTGCAGGCTTTATTTTTATACCGGCTTCTTCATTGGCTTGCGCTTTTGTTTTTCCGGAAGCAAGCGCTTCATTAATTACTTTTTCAACAGCTAGTTTAGTTGCTGGATCTTGGTAACGACCCTCAGCGGGCTCTCCCATACCTGGTACATAATATTTTTTGTCTGTTTTATGATACGGGACACTCCATGATTGCTTATCTAAATTTGCATCTACATTTCGCGGATCAAACACCTTTCCAATGCCTTGTGTCGAATAACCCTGCGTCATTAAATATTGAGGCATCGTAACAATATCTGGGCTTACAGTGCGAAGTTGCGTTTTTAAATCCCAAATTTTTGTATAGTCAGGACGCATACCAGTTATAATACTTGCACGGGTTGGACCACAAACCGCTTGCTGGCAATAATTATTTAAAAAAGTAGTGCCTCTACTGGCAAGCCTATCCAAATTAGGTGTTTTAATAAATGTATTTCCATAGGCGCCAATAATTGGCTTTAAATCATCTACGGCAATAAAAAGGATATTTGGCTTTTTAGCAGCTTGCCCTATGCTCACCCCGTGCAATAAAACAGATAAAATTCCAACTGTTAAAATCTTTTTCATTTGTATATGCATTATCTTAGGTCAATTTATTTTTTTAATTGCGAGGCAAAAAATGAAAGCATTTTTTCATGCATTTCTTTTGCCACTTTACTGTAAGACTTATCCGCAAAAACATTTTCTTTTTCTAATGGGTCTTTTGTATAATCATACATTTCTTGTGCGTATACTTTTTTATCACTAAACACATCGCTTGACGTAAAATCATTAACCCAAAGCGTATAACGGTACTTATCAGTACGCATACTGTAACCCATTATTTTATTAGATTCAGTGCCAAATTTTTTCATATCCTCTTTGCTCAATTTTCTAGGGTATTGACTCATAGAAAAATCCTTTACAACGGCCTTGCTATTTTGCATTACTGGCTTTAGGCTTTTACCTTGAAGCTGGGTAGGCACAGGCACACCCGCTAAAGCACAAATAGTTGGAAATATATCTACGTGTTCGCTCAACGAGGTTGATTTGCCAGCCTTTAAGCCAGGTGCAGCAATAATTAATGGAGCTCTTGTAGCATTTTCTAAATTGGTATGCTTTTCCCATAAATCATGATCGCCTAAATGCCATCCATGATCTCCCCATAAAACAATGATGGTATTGTTTAAAGTCCCTAATGAATCCAATGTATTTAATAAAATACCAATTTGCGCATCGGTGTAGGAAACTGCAGCCATATAACCATGAATCAATTCTTTTTGCTTTTCTTCTTTCAAATACACGTGATTACCTGGCTGATTGAATGTTGCAAAAGCAGGAATATCGATATAGTTTCTTAACTCACCAGATTTATGGTAGGCTAGTTCAGGTGCATTGTTGGCGTGCTCGCGAAAAGCAGCTAGTTGCATATCTTCTCTATTGTATAAATCCCAATATTTTTTTGGAGCCACAAATGGTAAGTGTGGTTTATGAAAACCCACAGCCATAAAATAAGGCTTAGCATCTTTTGACATTTTTATGAGCTGATCTTTAGCGAGTAATGCTAAAACACCATCTTCATAAGCGTTATCTGGCACATCCATATTTTCTGTAGAAGGTCCTTTAATGGTAGTTGGCTCTTCATCATCATTATCTCTGGCTACTCTTTCTTTTTTTACAGCAAACAACGCTTTATTTTCAGGCTTTTGGTATTGCTTGTTAGCAGGCAAGCCAAGTCCGTTTGCAAAATCAGATGCTTTAGGTTCTATGTAAGGCGTGTTCCAAGAAACTGGATCAATTTTTTTAATAGCGCTGCTTGGATGGTATATTTTACCACCACCAACTGTATTATACCCTTGTGTAATTAAATATTGAGGAAGTGTTACAATGTCCGGATTCATGTCGCGCATTTGCGTTTTTAAATCCCAAACTTTTGTATGATCTGGACGCATACCTGTCATGATACTAGCACGGGTTGGACCACAAACCGATTGCTGACAGTAGTTATTCATAAACACAGTACTCATTTTAGCAAGCCTATCAATATTGGGTGTTTTAACCAATTTGCTACCATAAGCACCAAGCTCCGGTCTCAAATCATCTACCGCAATAAATAAAATATTAGGCTTTTGTGTTTGCGCATGAACACCTACTATCAATAATAGTAGCTGCAACATTAACAAGGGGGTAAACTTTTTCATATATATGTATTTAAAATTTTCAATTAATTATGCAGCCAAATAAGTGGATTTCTAATGGGTGTATTTCTAATCACTTCTTCATTTTTTGGAAAGTGTTCTAGACTTGCCCAAGTATTGAGCCAAGTTGAATTATCAAAAGCCTTAGCGCCAAATAGCAATGCGATGGATGCTACAGGCCAATCCTCCCAATACATCACATCTTTTTGATACGGCCAGTTTTGTTTATTGGTAATAAAAGGGAACATAAATTCGATCGCCTTTTTAATTCCAACCGATGGTTTATAAGAAAAACTAAATAAATTTTGTTGTTGTGTAGATAATACATGCGTGATCGTTGTCATAGCGTCTAAATTGAATAAAGAATATCCATAAGGCTTTGTTCTTTTCAATTCTAATGGAAAACTACCATTGTCCGCTAATTGACCTGGTAATAAAACTTCTTGATAACGTTTTGTGCAATACTGCAATAAACTAGCATCGCCCACAAGTTTTGCAAAAACTGCAACCTGCATTACCCAACAGGTTCCATGGTTATTTTTTGCATCTCTTTCATCGATTCCATATGGGTGCGTGGTTACCCAAGTAAGATAATTTGTAAACCATTTTTTTATTTCAACGATGTCGTTTTTATTTATAAGACCGTTCTTTTCTAAAACTGCAATGCTTTGGGCCACTTCGACCATCTGAATCATATCAATTATTCCAATACCCCTTCCAGAAACCTTACGCGTAATTGCTTGCCCATATAAAAGGGAAGGATTCATAAGGGTAGCCGTGTCAATAAACCAAGCTTTTACATGCTTAATCGCGGCTGCGCTGTATTTTGTATTTTTTGTAAGTATATATGCCGAAGTTAAAGTTCCCACCAATTTACTAAAGCGAATCATTGCCTGTCGGTGAGCTGTAAAATTTTGAGGATTTGTAAATCCATCCCGCTGAATGTAAGGGCCATTTGGATGAAGTGAATCTGGCCACCAATAATCTCCTTCAGAAAAAAAATCGTGTTTGCCGCCTTTAGAGCGCTCACAACTGGCACTTGTAACTGTTACTGGCTCCTCTTGCACTGCTTGATTGGCATCTAGCAATACTTGTTTAGAAAGTGTTTTTGTAACCTTTTGAATAAAGCTACCCTGACAAGTTCCTTTAGTTATAAAAACTAAACATAATAAACTTATCAATATTGCTTTTATCATAAAAAGATTCGACTCAATTAAATTCAATTCGTTTAATAATACCCCCTAACTAAATTAAGTTAGGGGGTATCTATATTGTTTAGTAACCTGGATTCTGAGGAATTACAAGTTTGGTATTATTGTCTATTTCACGCTGTGGAATAGGAAGTAATAATTTATCGTTTGTTACATAACTCTGAATAGTAGGAAGTGTTGGTGCTGGAGCAGGATATTTAGAATAATGTGCCACAAATAGTGCGCTAAAATTAGCTTTTATTGCTGCAACCGGATCAAGTGTTGGTAGCGTTGTCTTGTAGCGTAACATATCAAACCATCTCACATTTTCAAACGCAAATTCTAATCTTCTCTCGGCAGCTAATTCATTTGCAAAAATTGCAGCAGTCGTTACAGTGGTTGCTGTTAAAGCTGGAAGTCCTGCTCTTGTTCTGGTTTGGTTGATAAGTGCCAAACTAGATGCAGTATTACCCTGTGCTTCTGCTAACATTAGTAACACATCCGCATACCTGATAACAATCCAATCACTTTCACCATCACCCTTAATGGATACTGGCGAAATCATTTTTTTAGGGAACAACATCCTTGCTGTACCAAATGAACCAATACTAATATCTCTTCGTAGATCAAGTGTATTATAAGCAGCAAAATGATCGGCGGTCGGGGTATTAAATCCAGATCCATCACCATTAATGATCGCTGTTCCACTTAATTCTGGAGCAAAAAAGTTTGGAAAAGGAGACCCCTGTCCAATACCGCCTGCTTTATATCGAACAGCAAACAATATTTCTCTGTTCATTTCATTAGTGGTTGCAAATATATCAGCGTAATTTGGAACCAATCCATATCCACTATTTGCAATAATATCAGTTAATAAAGTAGCGGCATCTGCCTTTCTATTGAGTGTTAAATACACTTTAGCAAGTAACGCTTTTGCTGTCCAACTATTCACCTTACCCAAACTTGTTACAGGAATTGAAGCATATCTAACAGCAGCACCATTAGCAGCAGCATATTGTAAATCGGCAATGATCAGCTTATAAATATCAGCCTCCGAAGATCTGTTAATGTCAATTGCATCGAACGGACCAACAGGCTCATGAATTAGAAACACACCACCAAACAAACGAACTAAATTAAAATAATGATAAGCTCTAATAAATGCAGCTTCTGCTACGGCAGCTCTTTTTTCTGCAGGCGTAATTTTAACTTTAGTTGAATCTGAAACCAAGGTGCCAGTGGCAGTGCTATAGTTTACATTCAAACTATTTAAAATTACATTCAGGTTTCTAATATTAAAATAATTTGCGATCCAATAGTTGTAAATCGCTTGGTGAGATGTATTAGGAATAAATAAATCCAAATCACTTAAATCTCTATTAGGAACGGATTTACTTCCAGCGTTACCCATTATGGTATTATCGCTTCGAAGCTCTGTAAGCTTCCACTCGTTTAAAAGCGGTTCTCTAAGTGCATTGTAGCAACCGTTTAATGCAATTTGAATGTCGCTTGCGTTATTGTAAAAATTTTCTGTTGTAATATTTGACTGCGGATATAGTTCAATATTTTTTTGGCATGAACTTAAAAATATCGTGGCAAGAACAAATAGTTTTAATGTGTTTTTCATATAAAAAGATTTTTCTTAATTAAAAATTTATATCAATACCTGCGGTTAAAGTTTGAGGTATCGGGAAAGATCCTCTTTGATATCCATCAATCAATACCGAAGAATATGGCCCATTGCTAAATCTTCCTTCTGGATTTAAACTTCTATATCCCTTAGCAGTTTGGAAGAATAAGTTCTGTGCAGAAAAATAAAAACGCATTGAACTTACTTTAAATTTCTTAGTAATCTGATCCGGTAAAGTATACCCGAAATTAACTTCACGCAAAGAAAAATAAGAAGCATCTTCTACAACATAATCAGTAAGCATCCAGTTAAATCCATTGGTTGAAAACGGTGTTTTACCATCACCAGGATTATTAGGACTCACCCATCTATTTTGATTGTAGGTTTTAATGGTTCTTCTAGACTCGTTATAGTTAGGGTCGCCATTTATGATTTTTCCGCCCTGAACGCCTTGCATTAAAAAGCTAAAATCAAAACCACCAAACTTAAATGTATTGGTAATACCCCAGTTAAAGTCTGGATAAGGACTACCCAAATCAGTTCTGTCAGCGTTATCCAAAACACCATCATTGTTTACGTCTACAATTTTTAATCCACCCGGTGCAAATACGCTAGACAAAGAAGATCTTAAACCAGATTTTGTGATTTGATCTTGCGAAAGCCAAACACCATCTGTTTTAAAACCATAATAAACAACTAGTGGATCGCCCACTTTGTTTCGGTACACTTCAGTACGCTCACCTTGATTCAATAAAAAGGCCTCTGTACCTAGCTCCAAAATTTTATTTTGGTTGTGCGAAATATTTGCGGAAGTAGTCCAGCTAAAGTTTCTGCCCTGGACATTTTTAGTGTTTAATTCAATTTCAAAACCCTTGTTTTCTAAGCTACCTAAGTTATTCCAAAACTGAGGAACACCTGTAAATGCCATCGCAGACTGTTGTAATAATAACTTATCGGTTTTAGACTTGTAAATATCTAGTGTCAAACCAATTCTGTTCTTGAACATAGATAAATCTAACCCAAAGTTAGTCTGACCTGTACTCTCCCAAGTAATATTGGGGTTAGACAAAAATGAGCTAGAACTCGCTAATCCTGGGGCTGATACACCTGTTCCGCCGCCATAAGTGTAATTGGCTCCATATAATAAATCTAGGAATGCAAAGTCAACAATTCTGTTATTTCCTGACACACCATAACTAGCGCGAAGCTTTAAATTGCTTATCCAGTCTATGTTAGCCATAAATTTTTCTTTACTAAGCACCCAGCCTCCAGAAATTGAAGGAAAACTTCCCCACTTGTTTCCGTTTCCAAAATAAGAGCTACCATCTGTTCTAAAACTCACAGAAACCAAGTATTTATCATCATAAGCGTAGTTTAAACGACCTAAATACGATAGCAATCCAATTTGATTATTGGTACCAGAGGTTCTAGATGCATCAATTTGTGCAGCACTATTTAGTGTTCTAATGTCGTCACTTGGGAAATCTAAACCTGCCGTTTGCTGATTTTTAACCTTTGTAGTTTGGGAAGTAAACCCTGCTAACAATGCGAAATCATGTTTTTTAATTGACTTTGTATAATTAAACATGTTTTCAGATAATAGGTCAGTGTAATTATTATTAATAAATATTCCACTATTGTTTGACCCCTCACTATTATAATCACGCTCATAAAAATTTAAGCCATTGGTAAAGTTTACCATACTTGTAGCTAGCGATCTAAACACCAACCCTTTAGCTAATTGAATACTTAATTCGGCAGAAGATTGCAATCTGTATTCATTACTAGCGATATCAGATCTCAAAACATCTGACAAAGGATTCTGTTGCGCCGATCCACTAGGGTTTGAGGTAGTAGGCGACGTCCAAGTAGAACCATCAGGCATTAATCCTGTATACTTTAAACCAGAAAAATGTCTTGGGTGAGAAAAGTCTCCTTCTAAAATTCTTGAGTATTGAGGGTTGGTTCTGACAAGCGCTGATGTTAAATCATTATGATAAGCAGGTAGCCAACGAGGCATTCTCCAGAAGTTGGTAAAATTTTGAGATGGTGAAATTCTTTTAGCGTAAGAAGGGTTGACATTAAGAGACAACTTTACTTTTTTACTAAAATCAACATCCACTTTTGTTCTGACATTAAATTTTTCGTAGTTACTCTTGTTCATCATCCCTTCATCATTTTGATAACCACCAGAAACAAAATAACGAACATCTTTAGATCCACCAGATGCATTCAATTGAATATTTTTAAATGATCCTGGACGTAAAGATTCAGATTGCCAATCGGTAGATTGACCTCTTAGTAACTGCGTTTCGATGATGTATGAGGCTCTATCCGCATCAATAACGGTATTGGTAGACTGCACCACGTTTGGATCTGATGATCTTGCTTTCATTTCGTC
>B570J29032_109958650_pt1 | contig 14083 bp, 9 predicted proteins | sample LakMenEpi16Nov12_FD_29032 | JGI IMG/M metagenome (IMG submission 29032)
TCATTGTCCAGGGCTTTGAGCATGATGTATCGTGCCCAACTGCCTTGTTCGCTGCCTTTGCGTCCACCACGAATGCTGTCTGCAACACTGAGAAAGTCTCCCTTGGCAGTGTCGCTTTTTATTTTTTCTTGGGCTTTTTCTTGTTCACGCTGATTGGTCAACTGGCGGTATGCTTGCTCTGAAGACAGTCGGCGAAGTGTTTCTGGTTGGCTGGGATCTTTGGCCAACTCCATCAGTCGAAATGGATCATTCTGTGCTGCCAGGAACTGGTCCATGGCCTGTGTTTGTGCAGGATCCTGTGTTTGTTGCTCCATCTGTTCAAACTCTGCCATTTCGGGCATGAATGCCTGTTGTGGTTGTGGTTGTGACGGTTGTGGATTCACAGGGGCTGATGGCATTTGACCTGCGGCTGCCATTTGAGCAGCCCGTAAGGATTCAGCATTGGTGGCTGGGGGAGCCTGCATGGATGTTTGTGGTGCAACTGCTTGTGGTTCTGGTGCAGCAGGTGCTGTGGGCACAGCATTGGGAGTGACTTTAAGTTTGCCACCAACCATTTGCAAGTTGCCTGCATCTGTAGCAGTGCCAGTGCTGGCAGCAGCCACTTGTACAGCATCTGGACTTACGGGAGCACCAGCGGCAGCAGCAGCCAAGGCTGCTAATCTACGGCGTTCTTCTTCATCACGCTGTTGTTGATCCACTACGCCAACACCGTAATCATAACCTTGATTGGTGTTGGGCATGTAATTTGTTGTGTAAGCCATTATGTGTTATCCATTATTTGAAGTTGATGCCAAAGCCCATTTTGCTTTCAGTTGTGCTAGTGCCAGTTGGGCCCAGTCCATAACTGCTGCTGGGTGTTCCAAAGATCACTGAAGCGTATTTGTTGTACAGGTCTTGTGGCACCATGGAGGCTGTGACGCCTTGACCAGCAGCACCAATGGCTTGACCAATGCCGCCTTGACCCAGTTGTGCCAGGGTAGAGCCAACTCCGGCTCGTTGTGTGGCAATGTCTCGCAACACGCCGGCTGCGGCTGCTTGTTGTTGTGCCTGTGTTTGTCCAGCAATGGCCTGTTGTGCAATGGCACTGCGGGCTGATCCCAGGTTGCCTGCACCACCAAACGCTGCCTGTTGATTGGCTATGTTTTGCATGTATTGTTGTTGAGCAGGCATCAAGGCGGCGTCCAGTTGTTGACGCTCATAGTTGGGGTCAAACAGACTTTGCAAGCCTGTGACGCCTGTACGCAATGCTGATTCACCAGTTTGTCCCAGCACATTTTGTGCTTGGTATGATGTACCTGCCAGATTTTGTGCTGCGTTTGTCACACCTGGAGCACCTGTGTTGTACAGTTCTGTGGCACCTTTGACAGCACCTGTGTAGGTAGGAGCAATGGTTCCTGTAAAGAACTCGTTCTGTGCTATGATTTGTTGACGCTGTTCGGGTGTCAACTCTGGTGTGGTGACACTTGTGCCGCCTGATTTTCCAAAACTCATTGTGCTTCTCCTGCTGATTTAATATTTAGTGTGTTCATGTTTTCTCGCCTTTTTGTAGTGTTATCTTGGCACCACAGGGCCAGGTGTGAACTGACTCAAGTATGCGTTGAGGTCAGTGGGTGTGTACATTTGCTGCAAACCAAATGGTACTGCAGGTGCTGCTGGCACATTGTTGTATAGAGCCTGATCAAATCGGGGGCCTGGCTGATAAGGATGTTGTCCCCAGTAATATTGACTCTGCACCGGACTTGTGGTGTTGTAGAATGGTGTAGGCTGTACCCATCCAGGATTCAAGCCAGGATTGTTTACTTGTCCAACATCACCAAACTTCAGCGGATCAACTGGACCCCAACCTGACCATTTTGGTGGATCTTCAGGCACAGGTGGTGTAGGCACAGGCACATACGGTGTGGGCGGTGTGATCACTTCCACAGGTGCAGGTGTTGGAGGCTGTGTAATATCTACTTCAGCCACAGGTGGTCTTGGCGTGCTGTCGCCAGGAACCAGGGGTGATAGTGGTGGTGGTTGGGTGAGATCCACATTGACCACTGGTGGTCTTGGTGTGCTGTCGCCTGGAACCAAAGGGCTCAATGGCAGTTCTGGTTCTCTTGGTGCTGTGACCACAATGGTGCCGTCATCTGTTTGACCAGGCACTGTGACCGAAGGTGGTGTCACTGGAGGTGCCACAACAGGTGGAGCAGGTGGACCCATTACTTCACCTGGGGGTGTTGTGTATGTGTATTCTGGCCCAGGTGTCACTGGAGGTGCCACAACAGGTGGTGCCACAGGTGCTGGAGGACCCATGGTTTGACCAGGAGGTGTCACATTGCCCAACGAATCTCCTGTGCCAGTGTATAATGAACCGTCAGGTGTGACAAATATTGGTCGGCCATTTTGTTCACCGTATACTGCACTGCCTTCAGGCATCCAAGGAGGAATAGCAGACACTGGAGGTGGTGCTGCTGGTGGCAACGGAGTTGGAGTCAATGGTGTGGGCGGTGTGACAGGAGCGGTAGTGGGTGGTTGTATTGGACCCACAAATTCACCAGGAGGTGTTGTGTAGGTGTATTCGTTGGGTGGTGCAGGTGGTCCCACCACTTCACCAGCGGGTGTTGTGTAGGTGTATTCTGATTCTGGTGTTCGTACAGGAGTTTCCCAGGCATTGGCTGCATCATTGAATGTGGCACGACCACTATCAATGTCAGCGTCAGACGCCAGCACATTGCCAGGTGTGAGTGGTCCACGCACTGCTGACTCTTGACCAACTTTGCCTGGTCTTCCAGCAACTTCTACCGCAACATCACCTGCAGTCTGTGTGCCACCACCAACTTCTGGTGCTCGGGCAAGAGTTATAATCTTGCCAGACGCATCCAGGGTATTGCCAGTTGCGGCTTCAAAATAACTGATGTTGCCAGCAGCATCTCGCACAGGCACAGTGCCTGGTGGTGCAGAAGTCAATGCACGATATTCTGAAAAATTGTTGTTGGCAATGAGACGATTGACATCTGTGCCGGTATTGACCAGTTCTACTGCTTGTCCAAGATCAAATCCACCATCTAATAAACGGCTTACAGTGGTGTTGTTTAATGTGCTGTTGGCTATGGCATCAATGTTTTTGGGTTGATTGTAAACCAGGCTGTTGATCTGCGTGCCAGTTAGATCTTTGCTCAATAACTTTGTGGCTGAATCCAGGCTTATTCGACCTGAATTTACAATGTTGCTGGCAGCAGCAATGTCATTGGCTGAAGCACCTGCTGACATCAAATCATTGATCTGACTTTCTGGGAACTGTGTGTTGGCCAGGCTGACCAGGGTGTTGGGAGGAACACCTGCAGCAGCCAGATCAAATAGGTCTGGTGCTGTGTATCCTTTGCTAATCAGATTGCTGATATCTGCCTTGCTGTAGCCATTGGCAGTGAGATCACTGACTTGTTGTGCAGTTATTGTGCCAGAACTTACCAGGCCTGCTGTGGGATCTGCAGGTGCAGCAGGTCCTGCTGTGGTAGTGGTGCCAGGTGTTTTGGCTGCTGCCAACTGGTTGTATTCATTCCATCGATTTTCTTTGATCAGTTGATCAACATTGGTGCCTGACTTTTGCAGTGCATCAGCCCGATTGATGTCAAATCCGCCAGAAGCCAAGCGGTCTATGGTGCTGCCTGACAATGTGCTGTTGACTGCTGCTTGTGCTTGACCTTTGGCTGCCAATTGCGATATAGCATTTCCGCTGATGTCTCTACTGAGCAACTGGCTGGCAGTGCCAACATCAATTTTGCCTGAATCTATCACTCTGCTGGTGGTGGCAATGTCTGTGACTGTGGCTCCACCTGACATTAGGTCGTTGATTTGACCTTCAGCAAATTTGGTATTGCTGAGTGTCACAAGATCTCTTGCGTTTACACCCACAGCAGCCAAGTCCTGCAGGTCTGTGGCATTGTAGCCCACACTCATCAACTTGGTGACATCAGCAGGTTGGTATCCTGCATCAGCATAGGTAGCAGCCTGGTCTACTGTGATGGTGCCTGCTTTGACCATGTCACGATAAGGTATTGAGTCAGCCAGGGCTTGTTGTTGCTCATTCATGACCTGACCAACTTCTCTTGGCACCACATAGTCTGTGTTGTCGTAAACTTGACCTTGACTGTATCTGGCGTCTTTGGCACCAGCAGCATAATTGGCCTTGGTCAATAGGGTGTTGGAAATTGCATCTGCTGACTGACCACGCACAGCACCTGCTGCTGCATCAATAGCAAATTGTCTGCTGGCACCTGTGGCTTCCAGGTGTAGTTGTATATTTTTTTCTGTAAGGCCTTGATTTTTCAATGCCACGGCGTCTTGGGCCAACAATTTACTGTCTTCGGCCCGCAACAAAATGTCTTGGTTGGAACCCAAAGTCACACTTTCAGCCACAGCATCTTTGCCCAGTTGACTGCTCATAACAGACGCACCATTTTTGCTGGTAAATTCTGCCAGGATGTTGGCAGTTTGTTCTGCTGAATTGTTGCGAACAATGCTTTCAGCAGCCAATTTAGCGTGTTCATTGCTGACACCCTGTTGTTTCAAGGCTGTTTCAATTTGTGCTTGGCTGAGGCCAGCCTTTTTGTAAGTTTCTGCGTCAGCGGCCACTACCAGGCCACCATCAGCATTTTTTTGCGTGATATTGAGTTTGCCAGCGGCCATTTTGTCATTGATTGACTGATAGTAATTCTTGGCCAGACTGCCCAGGTATGCTGTGGCAGCACCAGTGGCAGCAGATTTGAGTACATCTCGCACACTGCCACCACGAGCAGCAGCAATACCACCTGACACCAGGGCTGTGCCCAAATAACTTTGCACAGCAGGGCTTAGTTGAGCACCCAACAAAGTGTTGGCTTTGGCACCCAAGATAGGTGTGATATAACTGGCAGCAGCACCTAATGCAGCACCTTTGATGGCTTGTTCAAGTGTGCCGCCAGAAGCCAGGGTCACACCAGCACTCAACGCAGCCGTTCCCACCACAGTGGCAGCAGTGCCTGCAGCACCAAACCAGGCACCAATGGCCGGAATAGCAGCAGGAAAGAATATGGCCACAGCAGGAATAATAACAGGAGCCAGTTTGCGAACCAGGGGCTGCACAGTGCTGGTCCAAAACTTTTTGACGCCGTTCCACAAGTCATCCAACCAGCCGTATTCTGGTAATCCAGTTTCGGGGTTGAGTGTGCCTGCTCCTCCGGCTGCTTCCAGCATGGCTGCTTCTTCTGGATTGATGTGTGCAAGGATAGTATCGCCGCCACGACCTTGTGATTGTAATTGTTGTGCTAAGGCCATCATTGACATAGTGTTATCCTTGTGCTTGTGGTTGTGTGGGCATGGCACTGTCGGGCATGGTTTCTGCCACTTTGCCAATAGTGGCCAACATGGCCAACATTTGTGGATCGGGTTTCTTGAGATTTTCTTCTGTGTCCAGGCCGCGTTGGACCATGAACTTCACAAACATGGGATACTTGCTTTTGTCCATCAGTGCCATTTCTGCTTGGCGTCCTACTTCGGCATAGGCCCAGGCAGGCACACCAGATTCTGTAATCATCTGAACAATTTGCTGGGTTGAGGCCTCGCGTGTTTGTGGATTGGCCATCAAATTTTGTGTGCGATTATTGGCACCAAATGTCTTGCTGGCAAAATTGGGAGTGCGTAGTTGGCGTGATTTTTTCATAGTCGTATATTTAACTGGATCAAGATAACCAGGTGGGTTTGACAGGCCAAGTCACAGTTTCTGGAAAGCCACTCTGTTGAGGAACTGCCAACAGGGCCTGACGGTATTCAATCAATTGTTGTTGCTGGTCAGTGTTGAGACTGGCATACCATATGGGATTGATACGATCAATGTCTTCCAGCATTTTGTTTCTGGTAATTCTTGACAGTATCTGCGATAACTCTGTGTTTAACTTCCAAACACCTGCGATATAATCAAATTCGTAATAAAGACTGGGATTGCTGGGATTGCCTGGCAAGGGTTCAACTTGTCCATTGACCACTCTATTTGTGCGAGCATCATAGGAACCTTCAATCACACCCACTGTGCTTGTTGATTCAGGCAGTCCTGGTTCGCTGGAAGTCACAGTGCCTTGTATTTTGCCAGTGGCTGGGTCGTAGGTGGTGTATATCATCGTTTCAATCCTTGTGCTACCAAGTTTCTTTCCAGAACCTGAATAGTGGTCATTGTGACTGTGCCAGCACCTGTCTTATACCAACCTACACCAAACACATATCCGTTCACACCCACATTGGGTGGAAGATCCAAATAACCAATGTAGGGAAATACAAGGGGTCGTGTGTATGAACCAGCAGTGATAGTTCCTCCTTCGTTTTGGTTGTAAGTACCAACCAGAGTGTATGAACTGTCTGGGTTTTGTCTATACAAACTTGTGAGATAATACAGATCAGTAATTGTACCTGTCACTGTGTAGGTCCACTGTGGATTTACAAATCCATAGAAATACACAGGCTGATTGGCAAATACTGTGGTTGTTGTGACTTTTGCTGTGTCAAGATATACTGTATTGGCTGTGGCACTTGAAGTTGTGGCAATAGTTGTGCTGTTGATACCATCGCCAAGGCTCACAGCCGACGGCACCATAGTGGTTGTGATCACACTGTTGCTGTTCAAACTTCCTGTGGTGATTAGACCACTCACATTTAAGTTGGCACCAATGCTGACATTGCCACCAAATCTGGCATCACCTGTGTTGTATTGCAACCAATAGCCAGGACTTGATGTATTACCAATTTGGCCATTGGTGCTGATGATATTGCCAGTGTACAAATATGCTGTGCTGATTTGTGTGGCAGTTATGGTGTTGGCAGCAATCTGACTGGCTGTGATAGTGCCTGTGGCAATTTGTGTGGCAGTTATGGTGTTGGCAGCAATCTGACCTGCTGTGATAGTGCTGGTAGCAATTTGTGTGGCAGTTATGGTGTTGGCAGCAATGTTGGTGGCTGTGATAGTGCCTGTGGCCACCAGGTTGCCTGTGATGGTATTCAGTGCAATAAGATTACCAGTCAGCGTTTGTGATTGCACAAGATCGCCTGTGATAGTGGCCAGGGCAATTTTGGCATTGCTTACTGCTTGACTGGCAATCTTTGTTGTGGTCACAGCATCAGCAAGAATTTTGTTGCTGCTAATTGCGTTGTCTGCTATTTTGCTTTCATTCACAGCATTGACTACCAGTTGAGCAGAGTCCACAGTGTTGCTGTTGAGTGCTCCACTTGTAATAAGGCCTACTACTGACAAGTTGCCACCAATTTGCACATTGCTGCCAATCACAGCATTGTTGCCAACAATCAAATTGCTGCCAATGTTGGCACTGTTGCCTATGCTGATATTGCCGCCAAATCTGGCGTTGCCAGTGTTGTTCTGCAACCAAAAACCTGAACTGGAGTTATTGCCTATGTTTGCACCAAAACTTACAATGTTGCCAGTATACAAATAATCAGTGCTGATATTGTTGGCTGTGATGGTGTTGGCAGCAATAAGATTACCAGTGATGGTGTTGGCAGCAATAAGATTACCAGTGATGGTGTTGGCAGCAATAAGATTACCAGTGATGGTGTTGGCAGCAATCTGTGTGGCTGTGATGGTGGCAGTTTGAATGTTGTTGGCAGTTATGGTGTTGCCAGCAATCAAATTACCTGTAATTGTGCTGGCTACAATCAGGTTGCCAGTTATGGTGTTGCCAGCAATTAGATTACCTGTAAGTGTGCTGACTGCCACAAGATTGCCTGTGATGGTTCCTGGCACCAGGAGATTGCCTGTGATGGTGCTGGTGGTAATGGCATTGCCAGGTGTTGAGTTGGCCACAAGAGTTTCACCAGATACCACTTGTCCCACTGCGGTGTTCCAGGAACTGCCATTGAATGTGTATGTTTCACTCACACCTGTGACAGGATAGGTAAAATATGCAGTATCGCCTGCCACAGGAGTCAATCCTGTGCCTATGGGAGGCGTCAGTGCAGTGCGACTGCTACTAAACCAGCCTGTCAACACCAGAGAACTGGCTGAGGTAGGATCTGCTGTGGTTATAACATAGGCCATTGGTATAGGACCACGCTCACCAGGTGTGCCTGCTGCTGTAGTCACAACATCCAGGTCAATGGCCACATTGGCCACACTGACCACATAGTTTGAACTGGGCGGGCTTGACGCAGCCGCAAACAACACTTGACGACCACCTATAGAACTATAATAAATGGTTTTGGTTGCACCAAATCCACCACTGACCTGAAACCATGAGTAGTCAGTGGGATTTAGACTGGCCACGCTGGTGACTGAATTGTACACACCAAAATACTGTGAGTTGGCGGGCAAACTTGAAAAACCACTACTGCCTGTGGCGGTGTTGGCATAACGCAGGTTTATGTACTGATACAGATAACTGTAGGCGTTGCCACCTGTGTTGAAAGGTGTCACAACGCCTGTGGTGGTATTGCCAATCAAGGTGCCTGTGGGAATAGTAATGTTGCCTGACACATTGCCTGACTGGCCAAGATTGCTCAGCAGGTAGTTGACTGAATTCAATAACTGGTCGTCGCTGCTGATTGCAAATGTTGTCATTATCTGCTGTCCTGTGTGGGTGTGAATTGCCAGGTGATGCCTGGACAGATCCAGGTGACTTCACTGCTGGTGTTGGTGATTTTGATTGAATTCAGTCTAAACACATTCTGATTGATCTGTGTCCAAGGATTGCCTGTGTCAACATCTATGGTCACAGGCGGTTTGAATGTGGGTGTTTGTCCCACTGAGTCAGAACCACCAACCTCTATGGTAATGGTGGCATTGGGTGGTGTTTCAATGGGCAGGCCTTTGCCATCTAAACTGTTGACTTCTGGCAAGATACGATGCACCAGCAGTTGTTCGCTGTAGTTGGGCAGGAGGTGAATGTTGTCTCTACGGAATTCACTGTCGATGGGTATTAGAGTACTATCGCCAGATATAAACTCGTGTCCACGATCTTTTTGCACCAGTTTTGATCCTGAATTGCCACGACTGTACACCACTGTGCGACTGGCAGGATTAAAGCCAAGACTTGAGTTGGGAAATTGTTCATACACAGGTGCTTCGCAGGCATGACTGCCATCGCTGATATCTCTGGGTGCATTGAACACATTCAGGTCATATCTATAACTCAACATCTTGTTGCACCAACCTGTGCTGTCAGCATCAGGAAAATAAATTTCTATTTGATTCTTCTGGGTGTTGTTCACAATATACACACGGTTTGAGTATGTGGGATTGAGGTTGTCAAACAACCAGTTTTTCACACGCTGATTGCCCAGGCCTTTGAAGTTGCTGCCATCAAACACCCAGATGTCTCTGGCATCTAATCCATACACAGCATTGTCTGCTGCGGCCCAACAGTTGGCATTGAGCAGGCCACGGCCTTGACCGTACAATCTAATGCCCAGCACAGGATTGTTGGTGCCTTGATAACTGATTGGTGAGAACACCACAGTGTCCCAATAACTGCTGACAAAAAAGTTGCCGTTGCTGGGGAATCCATCTATCACAGGACCACGCACAGGCACTTCAACTTCGTTGGCCACATTCACTGTGGTGGGTGCCCAGGTTGTGGGCCCGTCGTTGAGTCCAAATGCCTGACTCCAACGCACTGTGGTAGGGTAATTTTCCACAATGCTTGAAACGGCATCTGTGGCTGATAAATTGCCAGCAATTAGAATTGATCCCACATTGGGTGTGTTGTACAATCGCATGAATCCTGCTGTGAGTGCTGACCAGGCAGGATTGTAGTTCCAGATATAGCCTGGACCGCCAGGATTGTTGCTATACTCCACAAAGTCTGTGGCCGAGGCTGTGAGATACATGGGCGGAGGTAGCGTACTGGTGTTGGTAAGATCCACAGCATTGATAAACAATGTGGTGCCATTCCAGGCTTCTGTGATGTTGGTATTATCATTGTATCCAGGGATGGCAGTGCCACCTGGTGTGAGGTTGGTTGTACCTGCATCATTGATGCCATACCAATTGCCAGCACTGGTGGCCACTATGAACCACCACACATTGTTGGCTCTATAGCCGCCAGTGACAAAGATTGGCGTTTCGTCATTGGGAATATCAAACAGGATTTCTTCATCACCCAGCACACTACGAATGCCACGAATGTCAGTTTCAATATTGTAGCCAGAATTGTATTCCTGTGGACCTAAATTGGTGCTGGGAATGTCAGGAGTATAACTCATGTTGGTAAATGGAGTCTTTACTTCTGTTAGTACGCTTTTGATTTGTGCCACTGTTATGCTCCTGGTAGGTCGCGACCCACTGTGTTGTATAGTTGTTCTGCTGTGGCTTGATCAACATCTGTGATCCAACCTTGACCATCTGCCCATATGTGTCCATACCATATGGTTGAACCGTCAAATCTGTTATCTCTGGCAGGGTCATTGCGTGATTGTGCATCCGCGTCGCCCATGGGTCGTTGACCTGTGGCAATGTTCACAAACATTGTGAGATCAATCTCACGCCATTGATAACCGCGTATGGTTCCGTCTGCTGTGATACAACTCAATCTATAATACATAATCTTTCCTCAACTTGTGGCATTGGTAAAGGTTGTGCCACCATTTGATCCATCCATGTGCAACAACTGCACGGTATAACTGTCCACTGTAAACGCTGCTGTGGGCACAGGAATGTCAACATTGGGATTGTCATAGCGATAGGTATTTGAAATACAAAACTCATCTATGTAAGCATAAGTTCCACCAGTGGCATTGCCTAAACCATTGCCGCCATCTGCTGTGCCCACACGCAATACAGCACTGGTGGTGTCAAAAGCATAATTGCTGGATGCATTGCTTTTGGGCAACACCGTGCCATTGACCCAGGCCGCAAATGATCCAGATTTGCGTTGAATTGCCACAAAGTTCCATTGACCAACAGGCCAGGTAGATGGCAATGTCCAATAATCCAAGTCAGCCGTATTACGAGAAAAAACATTTAGATACCTGGCATTGGACCCAGTACTCAAACTGTCAGAGTTATAACTTTGTGCCAATCTGATGCCTAATCCAGTGGGAGTATCGTGACTGTATACATCATTGCTGATACTACCACTGTAATTGGCCAAGGTATCTATATAGACAAAAAATTCAATGGTAAAATCTGTAGTGCCCATACCTCCAATTGTGGTACTGGCACTGTTGATGTCTGAATCGACATTTGGCAGGCGTTCGCTGGCTGTACCAAATTTAAATTGTGTGGTTGAAGTAGTGGCACTGCTGTCTGCTGTCCAGGTCAAACTGGCATTGGTGTCGGCAGTGCCCACACGGCGAGCGTTGGTACCAGTTGCGGCCTGTGGTGATTGAAATGCAAATCGTGCTGCAAACATGTTATGCGTAGGCCAGGGTTAAACTTGCCCAGTATGTGGTTCCATCATAGAAAATACTGGCTATGTCCACAGCATTGGCCGCAGTGCTGAGTGTTTTGTTGCCTCCGGCCCACTTCATTGTGCTTGAAAGTTGTCGATTACCTGTGCCATCTTGAATAAACTTGATCACAACACTTTGTCCCACTTGTGGCGTGTAGAATTGATTCACAGTGATATTGCCAGTAAGTGTGACTTGTTGTATGGATCCATTTGCTGGATCTATAGTGACTGTTCCTGAAACGCTGCCAATGTTGTAAAAATAATCTTTGTAATTTACAATGCCAAAAGCCACTGTGCTGCTGGGTCCTGTGACATTGCCGCCGGTGATATTGCCAGTGGCACTGACTCTGCCGCCTGCCAACACATTGCCTGTGGCACTCACTGTGGTACCTGACACAGTTTGACCTGCTTGCACATTACCAACTAAAATATTGCCACCTTCACCAATGCCAGTCACGGTCATATTGTTCATTTGGAAAGTTGTATTGCTGTCAGAGCCACTGGGTCTATAGATACCACCACTGGACCCTACCCAATATATGCCTTTGTTGGTGCTGGCTGGGCCAGCACCAGGACTCAACCACACATTGCCAAAACTACTTAAATCACCAGATGCAACCACATTGGCACTGGCAACCAGGTTGGAACCAGATACATTGCCAGTGGATGTGACGGAATTGGCAAAGAAAAGATTGCCGGTTATATTGCCTGCTGCTGACATATATGTGCCTGCAAGTACAGCAGTGTTTGATTGCAGATAGTTGGCTTCTATACTGCCGGCAGTGTTTATGTTGTTTAGATTTATTACTCCGCCCACTGTGAGGTTGCCCGCCACAGTGGCTAGACCTATGAGGCTTAAATTATTGCCAGCAATATTACCAGTGGTACTCACTAGGCCAGCAGTGTTCAAGTTGCCTGTGACAATATTGCCTGTCACACTTAAACTGGGCAATGTGCCAACACCAGTGGCCACAATACCTGTGAGTGCTGAACCATTGCCAACAAAAAATTGTCCAGAAACAATATTACCTGCAGCAGATACAGCACCAGCAGCAGATATCAAACCAGAAGTGTTGTAATTGGCGGCTGTGATATTGCCTACGGCACTGACCACACCACCTGTGAGCAAGTTGCCTGTTTGTGTGGTGCCTGTCACACTCAGACTGGGCAACACACCCACTGTGGTGGCTGTGATACCTGTGAGTGCTGAACCATTTCCTATGAAATAACTGCCAAGCACATTGCCTGTGGCACTAACAATGCCACCTGTGTTTAAATTGCTACCGCGTACATTGCCCACAACACTGATACCAGTGGTGGCAAAAGTTGTGACCAGGCCGCCGCTGATGGTGACTGTGACATTGCCATTAGGTGCCACTGACACATTGCTGGTACCATTGCTGATACTGCTGCCGCTGCCACCGCCGCCACCATTGCCCACACCTGTTAGGTAATAACCATTGCCAATAAAAAATTCACTGGTGATAACATTACCTAAAAAATTGCTGGGAGTTATTGAAGTTTGCGTAAAACTATTGACATCTAAAACACTAATCGTGCCTGTGCCTATAATAGCATTGGGAAGAGTTGTGTTTCCACCAACAGCAAAGTCACCACTGAAACTGCCGTTGCCATCAACCAGCACCTCTGCAGCAGCATTGTTTCCAGTTGCGTTTACCAATAGTTGATTGTTTACACTCAGTCTGCCAGTGGTGATATAACCATTGGCTGTGGTGTTGATATTGCCAATGGTGTTGGCACCATCAGTGCTGTTTAACAACAGGCTCACAACATTGGCATTGCCATATGGTTGTTGTGGAGTAATGCCACCGCTGCCACCAGGATACAGTGTGGTTAGATTGTTGCTGCTGAGTGCAAGATTACTGGTAGTGGTGGTGTATAATGTAGTGGTGCTTGTGGCCATCTTGACTTCCTTATTTGATGTTGTATTGGCGATACTGGCGGGGCTGCCATACTGAAGTCAATCTTGTGTGTCCGCCAGACCATTTGCCAAGGTTGTTTTGGTCAGACACAATGTTCCAGGCATCTTTGTATTTGGCATCGTAAATGCCAGCATCTTCTGGATTGTGACGCTTGATGTAGTATTCACGCAGGCTGGCATACACATAACCTTCTGACCAGGTTTGCAACACAGCATTGCTTTGCACTGTTTGGTCAGTAATTTTTAAATTGGTAATAGTACCAGCAGTGGGTGTGGTGCCGCCAGTGGCTCTGAATGTTAGACTGGTTGAGTTGGGCACGGTGAGCACTTCATACACACCTGCACCGCCGCCTATGCTGCCTGTGCCTGCTGTGGCAGTTAAAAAACTACCCACAGCAATGGTTGTTGTGGTAGCAGGATAAGTTATTGTGGCGGTCCAGGGACCAGCACCAGATATTGCACTTACTGTGCCTGTGGTTGAAATCAGAGTGTCATCAGCCGGTGAGAACAACAAAGGCCAGGCCTTGTAGTAATACAAGTTGATTAGAGCACCTTCGCCAATCCAGGGCAGGAATTGATATTCATTGTACACTTCTGAAAACTTGCCGCGGATCACAGCAGGCACATTCACAGGTGATAGATACAATTGTGCAATCATGCCCTGTGTGATGATGTCTCTGTCGCCAATGCGGTCATACACAATCCAAGGACCTGTGGGTGATGAATCATAGCC
>B570J29032_109958649_pt1 | contig 14077 bp, 18 predicted proteins | sample LakMenEpi16Nov12_FD_29032 | JGI IMG/M metagenome (IMG submission 29032)
TTTGTTGGTAACTTAAATAAAGTTGTTGACTATTGGTTTAACTCTGAAGATAGAGATAAAATGTTAATTCAAAAAGTGGACGAAGAAGACGGAGTATCTTTATCTAACACAACAGAAGTATAATATGAACATTAAGAAAATTTTAATAACAATAAGTTTTCTGTTCTCTACTATGATGGTTTTAGGTCAGGGGTTTTCGTACACATTTACGGACCCCTGTACCTTTAAATCTAAGGAAATTTTTATAAACAATCCCAATGGGAGTGTTGCCTTAATATATTCAGGGCAGATTCAAAGTTTCACACAAACACAATTACAGTCAGGGGCATTAGAGACTTGGGTTAATCAAGTTAACTCATCTAATCCACAAGGAACAGGTCCTTGTGCGGGTGTTGGTGTTGCTTTAAACACTAGTTTGAATGTTCTGATTGCTGCTAATAATATATCGGTGTTAACAAATGTTATGTCTACCATGTCTAGTCTCTCATCTATGGGTGGAGGGGCAACAGTTCAGGGGGTAATTCAAAGTAATGAAAAAGTATCGTCAAATAACAAAAAAGAAGATAAAAAAAATAACCCAAATCAAGGGACCACAACCAACGAAGGGTCAAACCAAACTAACACCCCAAATGGTGTTTCTAATGGGTCTAACAATCAAACACAAAATAATGGTACCACAAATAACAATGGAGGAAGTACAACTTCTTCTGAAACAAATCAAACAAACGCGCAATCACAAGGAAATAACGGAACTAACCCAAACACTGGAGGAGGTAATTCAGGTGAAGGAGGAACAACAACAACGCAAGGAGGTGGGACTACAGGTTCAGGTAACACAACTCAAGGAGGAAGTTCGACGACTCAATCGTCTGTAGGTGGAAACGGTAACTTGTCAAATAATTCAAATACCGACCAAAAATCTAACGAAGATAAAATGAATGATGCAAGTAAAACTTCATCATCTAACTCCGCACAAGTTAAGTCAAAAGTTGCCTCGGTTAAAAAAGGAAGTCTTATGATGACAGGTGATATTGTTACCATATCAAGTGCGACAGGTGAAGAAAAACCACAACTTAAAGTTAACATGAGTATTATTAATTCTAACACTAAGAATACTTTTGCAAAAGGGATGTTACTTAATTATACCAGTAATATTAACAACTCTTGTTTAACCTTGTTTGCCGCATATCGATATAAAAATTCAACAACAATAGTCGCAAATTCATCAATGATAAATTTTGATAGAGATTTTTTTAATACTACGTCATTAATGGAATCTTATAAAATAAAGAAAATAACATCAACAATTGGGGTTAACTACACCAGGGGTAATTTAGGCGAATCTAAATTTACTAGTTTATCGGGATTAGGCGGTCTTGTTGGTAATTTTAATGTTGGAAAAAAAATAGGCACCACTTTAATGTTTGTAATGGTTTACTCACCTTACGTCTATTATTATGAAGGTTTATGGTATCAATCAGGGTTATTGGCAGTTCCATTTGTTGCCGTTGATTACAAGTTAACTCAAAAATTTAAATTGAACCTTAGTTTTAGTGGGGTTCAACAAATTAAGAGTGACGCAATAAACTACCAAGTATTACTTGGAGCTAAAGCACTTTTATAAAATGAAAAAAATATTATTAATTATGTTCACAACATTAATGTTGTTAACCTCTTACTCACAGAACTGTTTAACCGTTAAACATGTTGAGAACAAAGGGTCTATTGAAGGAATTAACCCTAAAAGATTTACTCTTGGTGTTAAACAAATTACTGAAGAACTATTATCACAAAAATATTCAATATGTGAGAATGGCGATTCTGTGTCAGTTGTTATTGAAAGTATTGAATCCCCGACTACAGGGATTTCAATAGGTCCATTTGAAAAGAAGAGAAAAGTGACTATTGTTACTTTAAAGGTTGGTATTAATGGTAAAGAATTTGAAGGTGTTGGTGAAAGTAAGGTTGATGTTAAGTCAACTTTCATCGAACTACAAGATGAAAACATACCGTTTGAGAAATCGTCATTTTCTGCGGGATTAAAGAAGGCGTTACAAGACGCAATATCAAAATTTTAACATGAAAAATACATTATTTGTTATATTAACACTTTTGTCTTTGACAGTGAGAGGACAAAATTTTACCTATTCAGGTTACATCTATAACGCAAATAGTGTTGGTGCGGTGAACGTACCTGTTAAATTATATAAAAGAACCACACCAACATTAGTAGGATTTACGTCTCAAACAAATTATAACGGACACTCATATTATCGTTCGACAGGTACCGCAACTTGGACCGCATCCAAATCCTCTTGTGAGTCAATGAATGGACATTTGGTGACAATGTCTAACGCGGCAGAAAATACGTTTGTATATAATACTTGGCCCTCAGGTTGGATTGGGTATTACCAAGATAGGGTTGCTGGATTTTCATACTCAGAACCTTTAGGCGGGTATAGATGGACCGAACTTCCTGTTACAAATGGTTTACAATCAGATTATGATGTTGCGTCTTATACTTCAGGTGCGTCATTAGTAGACATTAAAGGCGGTGTTAATGCAACACTAACAAATTCACCGACTTATACAAGTACATCAGGTAAATATCTAACATTCAATGGTGTAAATCAATATGGTATGACAGGTAATTTAGCGTTAAAAGTTCCTGGTGTTACAACATCATTAATGATGTGGATATATCCAACAGGAAATGGTGTTATCGTTACTGAGTTAGGTCAAGGCACCACAACTTCAGGTTGGCACAATTCACAAATTGAAATAACAGGTGGTAACACTTTAAGAGTTGGTATTTGGAATACTAATATAGTATCATTAAGTACCTCAATCACATTAAACACTTGGAATTTAGTTGGGTTCACTTATAATGGAACTACTTTAAAAGGGTATAAAAATGGTGTGAGTTTTGGTTCGTTAGTGACCCCAAGACAATCTCCTGTATTATATGGTAATGGTTTATATTATGGAATTGGTTTATCCGACGCAACCAATATGGGGTCGGGGGCATACGGTTCATTTAGATTAGGGGACTTTCAAGTATTTGATAGAGGTATAACCGACGATGAAGTTAATAGAATATATAACCTTTACGCTTATAGATACGGAATTTATCCTTATTCAAATTGGAACCCAGGTGAACCAAATAACTCGGCTAATGAAGATTATACTCAATTTGTTAGTGGAGGTAAGTGGAACGATTTAAACAACAGTAGTTCTTTAAATTATGTGTTAGAGTTTGATTATATCGTAGATTATACTCCTTGGGTGTTATTTAAAACTATTAACACCGACGTAACAGGAAAATACACAATTAACGAAACTACAAATCCATCGGTAGAATGGTACATTCAAATAGACGCACCAACAACAATAACAGGACTTCAAAACGTTGACGCGATTGGCGCATCGACAAAGGCAATTTCAAGAACTTTTACATCTTTAGATTATTACAAATATGATGTTAATAATGATGGTAACATTACTGTTTCGGATGAATATTATATTTTTATGAAAAAAATTAATAGATTCATCTCTTGGGGTTCTTCATTACCAAGTGTGAGATTATTTACCTCGTCACAATTTTCAATCATTAACACATCAACAACTGATTTAAGAAGTACCTATCCAGGTGTTCAAAATATTACTATCTCGTCACCTGTAAGTGGGGGTAGTGCAAACTATTACCTAATAAACACGGGTTATTCGAACTCGACCATATTGGGTTATTAAACTATTTATATAAAAAATAAACTAAATTAAATTAAAAAAAATGTTATTAAAAAAAGGGTCTAAAAGTGAAGACGTTAAAAAATTACAATCAAAATTGGGTCTAACGGCTGACGGTAATTTTGGTTCTGGAACTGAAACTAAAGTAAAAGAATGGCAATCCGCAAACGGATTAACCGCCGATGGTATAGTTGGAGACGGTACTTGGAGTAAAATGTTTGGTAGTAAAGTAATAAAAGAAGACGTTGTTATCCCAAAAGGAGGACCATTAAACTTAGAAAAATTAAAAGGACATATTCCTGATTCGGTTATTGCACAAATCCCTGAGACTGCGGTAAAATTTAACATAACTAACTCATTAAGATTATCTCATTTCTTGGCACAATGTGGTCATGAAAGTGGTGGATTTAAAGCGGTTAGTGAAAATGTTAATTATTCTGCAGATGGTCTTAAAAAGATTTTTGGGAAATACTTTCCTGGCAACTTAAATGAGTCTTATGCTCGTCAACCTGAGAAGATTGCTTCAAGAGTATATGCTGACCGTATGGGTAATGGTAACGAAGCTTCTAAAGAAGGTTTTAAATTCCGTGGAAGAGGATACATTCAATTAACTGGAAAATCAAACTACACAAACTTTGCTAAATTTATTGGTGAAGATACTGTTACAAATCCTGATTTAGTTGCAACAAAATATCCATTAGCGTCTGCTGCGTTTTTCTTTGACTCAAATAAACTTTGGTCAATATGTGATAAAGGGTCTGATGTTGCTACTGTAACTGCGGTTACAAAAAGAGTAAATGGAGGTACTATCGGATTAGAAGATAGGATTAAACACTTTAAAGAATATTATTCATTATTATCGTAAATTATCCATAATGATTAAACCAAAATAAAAAAGGGGATGATAGCGAATCTCCCCTTTAATGTGTTACCATGACAGTAACGGTCCTAAACGTCCCCAACTTGGGGATTATTTTTCTTTAACTAAAACTAAACATCTTTTAAGATATTCTTTAGCTCTAGATGTTGGGTCAGGATGACCAAGTACTTTTTCAATGTCTTTAACTAATTCTTCTCCGTGTTCGTTTTCTTTATAAAGTTCAATCACTTTATCCATCGCTTGAATACAACCATTATTAGTCTCGTCAAAATAATTCTTTTTTCTAAAACCATTAATATGGTTCATTAAGTTATATGCTAAATGTTCTCCACCATCACTAATTGTGTCAGGGTGTAGTCTTAAAGTCCTTAACATATCTAACGTATCAACCATTCCATTGATACCACCTTCTCTTTTGTAGATTTTATTTGAGTAGTTTTGGAAACTTTTAGCTGGACCCACGATGTCATCCAAAGGAATTACATTCCCAGCGACACATCTTGGTTTTTGCTCTTTAGACTCAATTTTTGTTTGTTCTAAAATATGTTGTCTAATTGTCATACGAAGTTTTTTTTCGTCAATTATAATTCTTGCCATTTTGTTTTCTTTACACTATAAATATTAAGATAAATGTAATTATTTGTAATGACGTATATTTATAGTAAAATAAGTCTAATAGACATAAATTTTAAATACAATACTATGGATGATGATTGTACCTATAAAAACTTGGAGAAAGATATTTTTAGGGAATCTTTCGGTAAAATTTTTAATGTTGGCCATGTTCTTCAATCCATTTGGATTCGATGCCGTCCAATACTATCTTATTACTGTAACAGGAAGTATCTTATACGCCAATTTAATTTTGTATTGTATTTCGGGTCTATTCTTTGGATTATACTTTTATTTTCGAAAATTATCTAAATGAAACTAATTGAGTCCAACATATATAGAATAACTAACTTAATGGGATTTACCCCTAATAAGGTTATTATTGAATCTGAACCTGATAATAAAAACGAATATTATTTAAAAAGAATTGTTGATTTATTACAGTTCAACCGATTATATAATAGTGAAAATAAAATAAATTTAAATAAAATTCAACAATTTGCCAAAGAAAATTTAATAGATTTTGGATTATTAGAAAGGGGTATGGTTAAATTATTAAAGTTAAAAGGTAACCGAAAATTAAATTTATCCGAATTTTTTAGCGAATTAATTAAATCTTTAGAAAAAAGACATTCTCATATTAACATAGGTAAACCTGAAACTAACGACGAATTTTCATTTGAACCACAAGAACCATCAGTTGTACCTAAAAAAGTATATAAAGAAGAGTTATATTATTTACAAATTGAGTTATTAAAACTTCAAGAGTGGTTAAATAAAACTGGAAAAACGGTAATTATTGTTTTTGAGGGTAGAGATTCTGCGGGTAAAGGGTCAACTATTAAAAAATTTACCGAAAACATGAACCCAAGAAATTATAATGTAATTGCCCTTGGAATACCAACACCTGAAGAAAGAAAAAATTGGTGGGACAGGTACAGAAGTCAAATTCAAAAAGGTAAAATAAATTTATTTGATAGAAGTTGGTATAACAGAGGTCTTATTGAACCAGTTATGGGTTATGGTAATCCTGAAGAATATGAAAATTTTATGGACAATGTTGAGGGGTTTGAAGAAGATTTAGTTAAAGATGGTAATTTTTTATTTAAATTGTGGTTCTCGATAGAAAAAGAAACTCAACAAAATAGATTTGACATGAGACAAAAATCTCAACTTAAGTATTGGAAGTATTCCCCTAATGATGAAAAAATGCAAGACCTTTGGGATAGATTTACAGAATTTAAAGAAAAATTATTTGATAAAACATCAACAGTTAATAATCCTTGGGTTGTTATTGATTCAAACGATAAAAAAATCTCAGGATTAAATTCAATCAGGTATGTACTCCAAAATATACCTTATGAAGATAAAAATAAAAAAATATTAAACCAATATTACCCTGAAGCACTTTCAGTTTTAAACCCTAAGTAATTACTCCTCCGATTTATCATCCTCCGTTGGTTTCGGTAGGATAAGTTGTAACCAAATATCAAAAACTAAAAAGTAAATCCACCAAGTTAGTTCTGATATCGTATGTGGGTCAGGATTTAAATAAGTTAGGTATAATAAAATAAGTATTTTAGTTGCAATATAGATTCTAACAACTAAAGTTAAAAATATTAAAAATTTTTTCATATTATAATTTGATTTCAAAAAGGGTTTTTTAATTTGTCTTCAGGTACTTAGTTACGATTTACAAAATTAAATACTTTTGTTTTTTTCATTTGCAAAAATTTCTATTTGTCTTTTAACCATTTCTAAGGTTGTGTAAGCATAAACCTGTGAATCCTCTAAATTTTCTTCGGGAAATTGGGTTTGTTGTTCCTCAATCCACTTAATAATTTTTTGATAATCACACATATTATTCCGTTTATTTAAGTAAATTATAAGAAAAAAAACATTAAACGTAAAGAAAAGTATTTATATCATATGTTAAACCCACAACAAATAGAAAAAATAAATAAGACAATTTCCAATAGGGTATTTAATTATAATGGAATATTAATTAATGGTATCGACACAAATGTAAATATTGACTTTAAGATTGAGTTTTTAGGGTACAAAGAAATGATTAGTGTTGGTGAATACTACGACTATTTAAAAGTTGGGGTTACTATTATTGGATTAAATGATAGATTATCTAGATTAATTCTTTCAGACAATAATTATCTTGGGGGTAATCAATATCAATTTTTTAAAAATAATTTATATCATTTTTATTCTAGTTTAGAATCTTATATTTCTTCGGTTGTTAAATTATTTGATAATGAAGATAGTCTAATTACTATTTGGGATATTAAATTAGATTTGAGAAAAAAACCATTAACAATGAATGAAGGTAGAATGAGTAGAGTTGCTTTAAAAACAGTGAATGAAGGTAGAATGAGTAGAGTTGCTTTAAAAACAGTAGTTAGAGATATCATATATAAAGTTAAAGAAGGTAAAAAGGGTTTATTTTATTTACCTAAAGAAGATGAATCATACGAATTTACTAATTTACCATTTTCTTTTGATGTAGAATTAACATTAAAAACTAGCGGTAATATTAAAGATTATCAGATGAATGGATATTACTCTTCTGAGGAAGATGTAGTTGAGATTATTATAATATTTAATCCTAATAGATTTAAAGAATATGTTTACAATTTGATTGGTGAGTTAAATGAGGTGTTGGCTCATGAATTAGAACACGGTCATCAGAATTATAGGGGAGAATTTGAGGATAGGAGTGATGCTGACACTAAAGACTCATTAGTTTATTATACTCAAGAACATGAAATACCGGCGCAATACGCAGGATTTAAAAGACTCGCCAAACTAAGGAAAGTGCCATTTAGTTCTGTAGTTAATGATTGGTTTAGAACCCACAAAGATATTCACGGTTTAACCGATGATGAAGAAAAAATAGTAATAGATAAGATTTTAAATTTTAAAAGATAACTATCTTTAATTTTTTTCTTTAAAAACTCTAATTAATTTAGAAAATAATTCTTTAATAATAATACCCGAGACTGTTAAGACACCAAAAGAAGATAATCTAATGGCAATTTCTTTAACATCACCAGATTTAAATGTCCCTGAAGTAACGGCACTATAAACAATTGGTATTAATGGGATAATGAAGGTGTAACTCATTATATTAGTGACTGAGTGTAATGTGAGGTTTAAACCTTGCATAAAATCAACAAAAGTACTTTTTAATTGATTGGCCTTATTTAAACCTGTTTTAAATTCTTTGGATAATCCCTCAGATTTAATTTTCTCTAATATTTTTTGAATCATCTCTTTATTGTTCATATAGAACGTTGCAATAATTCCTGTTAATATTAAACTCATTTCCACATCAGAAACATTTGGGTATTTACCCGCAATAAACTCATTTAAAGGACCAACAAAACCTCCAATACTTGCTCCCCATGTAAATAAGAATTCAAAATTCATACCCATTTGTTGTGACGACATTTTTAAAACGTCTTTAACAAATTTATAATTTTGTTTTACCATATCACCAAATTCGTTATTAACGGATTCTCGTAATATAATTCTTTTTTGATTTTCGTTTATTAATAAAGTTGCTCCCATTGAACAATAAATACTTTAATTATATTTATTATTAAATTGAGTTGTAAAATTTATGATTAATCCTGAATTAAAACCTGGTGATAGAGTAGTTGTCCTACATATGGAGGACGAATTTTCTGCGGTACCTATTGGAACTGCTGGTACTGTTAAATCTCATTCTAAAGTATTTGGTGATGACCAATATAATGTTAACTGGGATAATGGTAGTTCTTTAGCATTGATTAGTAGTGTTGACATTTGGGATACTGAAGAAAGTATGATTGCTAAAAGAACCATTAAAAAAAAAGTTGTTGAGGGTGAATATGAAAAAAATCTTAATTTATTAAAAAATATTGATGTATTTAAGAACTTTAATATGAAATTCTTACAAAAGTATCTATTAGCGGTTAGAGAATCTAGTATTGTTAATATGTTTGACGCAGCTGATTACCTATGGTTAGGTCGAGAAAGAATTGAACATGAATTCAAATACAAAGACATACATAACGAAGACGCCTTTGAAAAAGTGTTGGAAATGGCGGACCAAGCAAAATCTGAAATGATAATAGGTGTTATGAACGTTCTTGAAAATGAAGGTAAAGAAGATAGTTTAGAAAATGTTAACCGAAATATAAAAAGATACGCGTTTAAAGTACTTCAGAATTATATGATGTTATTTTAACTCATATTCCCAAACACCATCTTTAACAACAGGATTAACAAATAAGTCTAAAAAAACGGCATTTTGGTCTCCCGCGTGTAATCCGATAATATTAAAATCGTAGAACTCCTCAGCTTCACCCATGGTCATTCCGTCTCTCTCTTGGAGTATATCTAATATTATTTGTTTTGAATATAGAATTCTTCTACCGTTACCAAATTCCTCAACAATTCCAATTATTGCGCTATCTAAACCATCTAAAAGTATGGCCCCTTCAGCATATTCGTCTATATCTATTGTCATATTATAATGATACTAAAAATATTCACATTAAACAATATATTTATAAGAAAAACAATAACTATGAACGCATATTTTTTTAAAATGACAAATGAAGAGAAAACTAACATTCTTGACCAACATAAAGAAGTTTATGATGGTTATGTTACAAACTACTCTCAACCAAATACACAACCGTTATATGTTCAAGACTTTGCTAACGATAAACAAGGTATAACCGTTAATAATAAAGGTGTTGTTAGTACTTACAAAAATATGGGTATTAATGAACAATCTCATATATCTCCAGGCTCTGCTTACGAAGGTGAAGACACCTTTGAAAGTGAAGAAGAGGAAGAAGGATACATGGTAAGTGTTGGTGAACAATTAGATATGATTGGGGACGGAGAAGATGATTTGTCTCAAGGCACCTTTGATATTGATGATGAAGAGGAAACTGAATTTTTAGTTAGTCCTGAAGATGATTTTGAACTTGAAGATGTTTATAGTGATTTTGAAGATAATAGTGATAATGAGGATGATTTTGAAGACCGTTTATTCGGTGGAAACTTTGATGATGAAGAAAAAGGTGACATATCATTTAAAATTCATGAATCATTAGATATGTTTAATAGACTAAAAAAATATAACTAATTTTGTCTTTTTATAAAAAATAAGATATTTCTTTGTTATAAACTAAATTAAACATTTGAACATGGAAATTAAAGAATTGGTTTCGTTTTTTATAAATGAATCATCAGAAACTTTAGAAATTACTTTTAGGTTAACGATAGACAGTGAAGACGAGATTAGAACAGACCAAATACAAATAAGTGAGACCCAATCATTTGGGTATAACTTTGAAGACTTTAAAATAAGTCCTTTAAGAGATTTATTCGAAGAGGATGAGGATGATGATGGATTTGAGGGTTTATTTAATGATGATTTTGGAGACCCATTAGATGAAGACGAAATTATGTCGTTTTTAAATGAATACTACTTAATCTACCCAAATAAATTACCTACCGCAGAATTTTTTTAAAATAACAACCTCCTTACTTGGGGGTTTTTTGTTTTAGAAGTATTTATAATTAAAATAAACATTATGTCGGAAAACACAACCTCAATTTCAGGATTCGCTGACACATTTTTATCTAAACTAAAAGAACAATCATTTACCATTATAGTTATGGTGGGTATTATTTGGTATCAAGGTAGACTGATGGAGGAAAGAGTTTCTTATTGGCAAAAATTATATCAGGAGAGAGAATCCTATATCCAACAAACTACCAAGGAAGATAGAGAAGACGCGGAAGTAAGACTTAAATATCTTCAAGACCAAAGAGATAAGTATGTTGAAGACGCAATAAATGAATTAAAAGATAAATAAATTATGAAAAACCACGAACACATTAAACACAATCAATCGGCTGAAACACATTCAGATGGAAATTCAGGTGGAGCATCGTTTGATAACACAACTACCGCGTCTGCAGGTGTATCAACGGGAGATGAAAACGCATCAATTGGTATTGAGGCATCAGTTAAAACTGGAACAGAAGCGTCCGTAGATGGCGGATTAGATGGTAATAATGTTTATGTTGAAGCTAGTTATTCAGATACAACTGAAGTTCATGTAACAGTAGAAGGACAAGCTAACGCGGAAGGATTTGGTGTTAGTGGTACTGTAGACGCTTATGTTAAAACAGGAAATGAAGCAAGTTTAGAAGTAAGAGCTGGTGATGAAGGAGTAGTTGCGAACGGAGAACTATCTGCAGGAAGTTCAGTTGGCGTAGATGGTGAAGGAACTTTAGATTTAAGAGAAGGTTCAGTAACTGCAGGTGCCGGTGTATCGGTTGGAGAACAAGTTGGTGTTGGTGGTGGTGGTGAAGCTACTTATGTAGATGGAGTTGCAACTGTCGGAGTTAGTGGTGAAGTAGCCGTTTTACTTGGTGTTGATGTTGATTTAAGTGTTAGTATTGATACAAACCAAATTGCTGAAGACGCTAGATTAGCGGCTGAACAATCAGAACGTGCCGCTGCAGAAGCTCAAGAATTGGCAGAATTAACACGAAAAGAAACTGAACGACTTGCCGCAATTGCCCAAGAAGAAACTGAAAGATTGGCGAGAGAAGTTCAGGAAGAATTAGATAGACAAGCGAGAGCGGCTCAAGAAGAAACTGAAAGATTGGCAAGAATCGCTCAGGAAGAATTAGACAGACAAGCAAAAGCTGCTCAAGAAGAACTTGATAGACAAGCGAGAGTGGCTCAAGAAGAAACTGAAAGATTGGCAAGAATCGCTCAAGAAGAATTAGACAGACAATCAAGAGCGGCACAGGCAGAACTTGAAAGACAAGCGAGAGCGGCTCAAGAAGAAACTGAAAGATTGGCAAGAGAGACTCAAAACGCACTTGATAACGCGACTAAAGAAGCGAGTAAATCAAAATGGAATCCTAAAAATTGGTTTTAAAAAAGTATGAGAACAGACGTTGATTATATAATTTCTTTAATGAAAAAATTTACAGATAATAGTTCTAAGAATGAAATAGGTGAACAGGATGCCGCACCAGCGGCTTCAACACCATCTTCAGGTGGAGGTAATTCACCTTCCACATGGTCTGATATTGTTGGGTCAAAACTTACTCGAGGTAAAGCTAATAAGTTAGGTCGGTCTGGAGAAAAGTGGGAATCAGGTTTAACACGAGGACCCGCTAACCAATTAAAATAATATTTAAAGGTAAATGTTTATTATAAAATAAAGTATTTATCATTATTAAGATATTTATAGAAAAATAAAAAATGGAAAAATTAATATTCGAAGGTATTTCACACAACTTACAGTATGTTTTTACTAACAGAGGGGTTTCAAGACTTTCGGAACAATTAAAAGATTTAAATGGTAAAAACTATGTTTCTTATAGTTATGACAATTTAAATGTTGCCATAGATATAGTAAAAGAGAATACTGATTTTAAATTTAAAACAGGTAAATTAGACCTTGTAGAATATGCCGCAACACCAAGAAGATTCTTAAATAATATTGTTGAAATATTCCAACCTGAAAATTCCATATCTTTAATTAAAGAATGGGAAACTATTTTTGGTGGTGATTTATTATTAATTAATGAATCTGTGGATAATCTTATTATTGAATCAAGAATTAACGAGTCTTGGGAATCATTTAAAGTTTTATTAGAACAATGGTATAATCCTGCCGATTGGGCCAGAGGAATCGCCAAAGGTGCTAAGAATGTTTATAATTACGGTAAAGAAAAGGTACAAAAATTTAAAAAGTGGAGTGGTGAACAAGTAAAACAAATACAACAAAAAGGTATTTGGAATTACGCTAAAGAAAAGGGTGCGGCTCTTTGGGACACCGTTAAAAATGCCGTTAAATCCGCATATAAATGTTTAACAAATAATTTTGTTGAGTGTTTAATGGAGGGTATTAGAGGAGCAGTTATGTCAGCAGGTGGTGTTGCCGTATTAACAGGAATATCTATGATTCCCGCCATCGGTCAAATACCAACAGTTATTATTTTTGGAGCATTACTTCTTTGGGATTTATATAAAATGGCTAGCGGTAAATATGAATCAGGTGAATATCAATGGTCTGTTATAGATATTGTAATTGATATAGTTTCCTTATTATTACCAGCGTTAGGTAAAATTATTAAAGTATCTATGGGAGGTATTAAAACTTTTGCACAATTTGGTAAAGCAGCCATTTCTAAAGGAGGTGTATTATTAAAAGTTTTTAACGCCATTAAAGGAGGGGTTGTTAAATTAGGTGGATATATAACAAAAGCAGCGACTTGGCTTGGTGAAAAATTAGGAATGACCTCATTAAAAAATTGGGGGTCAAAAGCTACCGCTCAATTAAGTAAAATAACTGACGATATGGTTGCAGGTAGTGGAGGTAAAATTGTCAAAAAGGCTGTATCTAAAACTAAACCTGTTAGTATAAGTCAAAAAGTTAAAAGTAGTTTAAACAAAGCCTATAGACCTGATTTAGGTAAAGCAATTCCCGCAACTGGTGTTATTGTTAACTCGGCAGGTAAAGCATTTTTAGTTACAACGGCACTTTGTGCGGCCTTAGGATTAAATGGTGCGACATGTACTCAAAAAATTGAAAGTGGTGAAGTCACTCCTGAACAAATTAAACAATCGGAAAAAGAAATACAAGACCAATTAGAACAAAATATGACATTATCAGGTAATGATATAGAATTCGAACTTTAAAAAAATAAAATAAAACAAAATAGATATGAAAAACATAGTATTAGAAGAACTTAACAGAGTAAAACTATTAATGAGTTATGATAGTAAAAACACGT
>B570J29032_109958648_pt1 | contig 14070 bp, 19 predicted proteins | sample LakMenEpi16Nov12_FD_29032 | JGI IMG/M metagenome (IMG submission 29032)
GATAAAGCCGGGGCAATGATTGTTAGATTGCTTGAAGGTTTAAGGCTTGCAGTTGATAAATATTCTGGAGAAATTCGTGAACAAGGTAGGCTCTTGGCCGGGGCAATTATTGACGGTATGACTGGCGGGTTAGCAAGTAGAGCCAAAGAAGTTGCGGATCAAGCTAGGCAAATGGCAAGTGATGCAATCGGAGCAATCGGCGACTTTATTGGTTGGGACTCGCCGGCCAAACTCTTTATTAAAATGGGTAAAGATATGGGAGCCGGTCTGGTGATTGGCCTCAGTAAAACGACAATGGTCGAAAACGCTTCTGAAAAACTTGCTGAATCATCAGTTAACGCATTTTCAAACGTTTTAAGTAGCTTTGTTTATGGCCTTGAGTCAATTGACGAGTTTAACCCAAGGGTGACTCCAGTCTTAGATCTTTCTACCGTGCAAAAAGATGCTAGTTATTTAAGTAGTATGTTGGGGTCAAGCACTATGACGGCCTCTCTTTCTTACGGAAACGCTCGGTATATTGCTAAGACAACAGACGTTGCCTCTAGCTCTGCAACTGAAGTTGCGGCTAATTCTGGCCCAACTGAAATTACGTTTGAGCAAAACATTTACTCACCGACGGCTTTGTCCACAAACGATATTTATCGTAACACCAGGAGTCAGATTACTTTAGCTAAAGAGGAGTTGAGCATTCCATGAAAGTAACGAACATTGATTTGTATTGTTCTTGTGATAATCATTTAATTAATCTTAGCTTTAGGGATCCAACCTCAACTAATTCTTATGTAGCAAAAGCTTTGGCTGGTATTGACAGCGGCGATATTACGGCAAAATTTTATGGGTTGGGGAGCTCTTCTAATAGCAAGTTTTACGCAATGAGTGCGGATAAAAGAGAGCTTGTTATTAGAATCTCCCTGAATCCAAAATACTCCGCAGGAGAAACGATTACGACTTTGAGAGATAAGCTGTATCGTGGTATTTCTTCGTCTAGAACCGGAGCAATTGACGTTCAGTTTAAAGACGGAAACTCAGTTGTTGCCTCACTTAAGGGTTTGGTTACTAAATTAGAAGCAAATCATTTTTCCGACACTCCAGAAGTTCAACTTACGATGGAGTGCATCGACCCAATGCTGACCTCTCCAAACTTTACTTATGCGCAAACAGACTTTGAATCTCCAAATACACCAGTAATTATCGACGATGTGTCAACAGCCCCACACGGCTTTGAGTTTGAGGTTGTTTTTAGCGGGCCAACGCCATTTTTTAAGATTCAGGACGAGGCTTACGATTGGAAATTTGAAGTAATGCCGGGAGACGTATTTGGTATTATTGGCTTTCAAAATTTAGATGTTCTTAAATTCTCAAGCTTGAACAACAAAAGACATTTATATATGGAGAGAGAAGGACAAACCATTCATTTATTAGACCGTTTAAAAGCTGATTCAGTTTGGCCAATTATTTTTCCAGGCACAAATGAGTTTTACATCACAGCAAACAACTTTTCCTGGAATTATATTCGTCATCAGCATACTTACTGGGGGATCTAAATGGACCTGTTTAAATTCCCAAAATGCTCCGGTGTAGAATTGGATATTTTAAGCGGAGAGCTTGTAAACGGCTGGGACAGTTTAATGTGGATTGAGCGTTACCGAGACTTTTGCGAGTTTGAGTTAATTTCAAAAATTGATACTGATATTCAGAAAACTCTTCCAATTGGGACTTTAATTTCTCATGCCGAAAGCACAGAAGTCATGATTGTCGAGAACCATGAAATTAATCAGCAAAAAGGCTCCGAGGCAACTATTAAAATTACTGGTAGAAGTTTTGAGACCTTTTTAGAAAACCGAATTGTCGGGGCAAACCAAGATTGGGTAGGCCGCGAAATGGTAATTCCTGAATATTTAATGGCCGCAAACTATAGTTGGTGGCAAGCAACCACTCTGATTAACAATCATATTCGCGAGGATTTTCTTTGGGACTCGAAAGATTCATTTTTAAATGTAAGAGCCGTTAACGGCGTAGAGAAAGATGGAGTATACGAAGAAAGAGTAATCAAAAAAGGTGACGTTTACTCTGGGGCAATTACTCTTTTGGAAATTGACAATCTTGGCATTAGAACAGTCCGACCAAATTACTGGAATAATGAATTAACTATTTTTATTCATGACGGGGAAGATAAAAGTTCTTCTGTTGCTTTTTCGTATGAATACGGAGACATTGATTCGGCAGATTACCTTTGGAGCAATAAAAAACTAAAAAACTGCGCTTATATCCTTGGGCGATGGGTGGATCAATTTATTGATTCGGCAGAAGCTGGGTATGATAGACGAACTATGATTGTCGATGCTTCAGATATTGATAATCAATTTAGTGAGTTTCCTCAAGGAGCTGATTTAACTGCGGTAATCAATAAACTTTTAATTCGCGGCTACGAGGCGCTTGCCCAGCAAAGCAACGTTGCGATTACAAACGCTAAAATTAGTTCTTCTTCTCAGACTTACAAGTATCGAGCCGATTATAATGTTGGCGATATTGTATCTGTTCGCGGCGACTATAACACTTCTGCACGAATGCGAGTTATTGAACACGTTGAAATTGCGGACAAAACTGGTGAAAGCTCTTATCCAACTTTGACGGACGAGATTTAGGAGTAAAATGTTTAACTTATCTAATAAACAGTACGATTTTGCAAAGAAAGCAATTCAAATTTGGTTTCCAGCCTTTTGTACATTTTACTTAACAATTGGGCAATTGTGGGGCCTTCCATCACCTGAAAAAGTGGTTGGAACTTTGGCTGCTTTTGCAACATTTTGCGGGGTTGTTCTTGGCATTAGTTCTAAAAATTATAATAGTTCTGACCCAGAGCCAAATGTAGAAGATAATTTAGTTGACCCTAATAGTTCTTCTTACGACACAGATTTGTTTGATATGTATAACAAAACGGTTAAAGATAACAACTCTGATTTTTGGCCGAAGAAGCCTCCATTTACTGGAGGTTAAAATGGAATGGGATCAATGGGCGGCTTTAATTTTTACTGGCGTCTATACTGTAGGAGCTTCGGCCGGATTTTGGAAGTTCTTTTCGCAGAAACAGAACGAAAAAGAGGCTGAGCTTAGTTTACTGCTTGGTATCACACACAAAGTCTTTCATGATATTTGTGACGTTTACATTTCACAAGGGTGGGTGAACCGAGAAGAATATGAAGTTTTATTGGCTAATATTTACACGCCGTATAAAACTTTGGGAGGGAACGGAACAGCGGATTTAATTATGAAAGAATTAAGCGAACTTCCGCTAAGGTCGGGGCACAAGTTTTCACCAAATTTAGATTTAAGAACTAACAGGAGAAAAAGTGACTGAGCCTTTACGTTTTAAAAAGAAAAGTCAACCTTTAATTTTAATTTCAAATAGTTTCTATGATTTTCTAAAAGCGCTTGTTATGGTTGTTTTACCTGGAGCGGCGGCTTTATATTTGGGCGTGTCAACAGCGTTTGATCTATCCTGGTCAATTTTTGCCGTGGTTTTAGGCCTTTTAATTACGGTTGCGCTTGGAATTTTTCTTTTAATTTCGTCTCGATTTTACGTAAAATCTGATTTAAAGTACGACGGGACTATGATGGTTAGCCAGAACGAAACTGGAGAAATGCTATATTCTTTGGAGCTGGATGATAGTCCGGAAATCCTTAGATTAAAGTCTCATATTTGCTTTAAAGTTTTAAACGATTCTATTGAGGATCGCAGTTAATACAAGGCTTATAATGAGACCCTAACAAGGAGGAATTATGTTCCGAAAGCGGGACGAATTGTCAACATCGCTCGAGGATGCCATTCAACGAGTGCTGAACTACATGGACATGATCGAACCGGGTTCCGACGAATACAACAACTACGTCAACCAGCTGGAACGGCTGATCGAAGCTCGTGACTCGCAGAAGCGAAACACGAACCAGATCAGCCGCGACACGCTGGTCGTCGTCGCTGGAAACATCGTCGGGATCCTGCTCATCGTGGCCTACGAGCAGCACCACGTGTGGTCTTCGAAGGCGTTCAACACAATCGTCCGTCCGAAGAACATCAACGTCAACTGACGAGGGAACGAACGCGGAAGTCGTGTACAAAAACTGTACACGGCTTCTGCGTTTTTCCCTACAAAGATTATTTTTTTTTTCGCAAGAATTACATGGCTTATAATGAGAGGCTTAGATGCTTATGACTCATTTAGAAATAGACACTATTTTCAGATGTTATATACGGATTAACTGTATGTGACGTGAATAGTAGTTGTTTGACCTTCTTTATGACGAGACATCTAAGCCTCTCATTTTATTTTTTGCGGGCGTGGCGGAATAGGCATACGCAGGAGACTTAAAATCTCTGGATCTTAGATCTTGTGGGTTCGAGTCCCACCGCCCGTACCAAGCGCCTCTAGCTCAATTGGTTAGAGCAACTGACTTTTAATCAGTAGGTTCTGGGTTCAAGTCCCAGGGGGCGTACTAAGGAGGTAATATGCAAACACTAGTTGATTGGTGGCTATCATTGTCGTCGAAAGATGTTTTAACCGGTTATCTGCTAATAATTGTGTTTTTGTTTTTTGCAGTATATATTCGCGAGCTATTTAGGAGAAAAAAGTGAATCAGGAATACGGATGTTTAAGTTTTTTATTTGATGTCATTATGGTAGTTCTTACAGGAGGACTTTGGCTTATTTGGATTTTTGTTCGTGAAATGAGAAGGAAGTAAGGAGGAAAGTGCAAAAGCTACTAAACAACGCAGTAAAAACGGCGCATCAAAATAAGTCTTCTATTTATGCTGCAATTGCAATTGGTGGGGTCGCGTCCACCGCATATTTAGCATCTAAAGCTTCTGTTAAAGCGTCTAAAATTATTTCCGAATACAAAAAAAATAACGAAGAAATTGAAGAGCCTTTGGAGAAAGTAAAGACTTATACTCCTATGGTCTGGAAGCTTTATATCCCAACAGCGGCGTCTGCAGCAACAACTGTTGGATGTATTTTAATGGCCAATAAAGTAAACGCGCAAAAAACTGCGGCAGCAATTAGCGCCTATACTTTGGCCGAAAAAGCATTTACAGAATATAAAGAAAAAGTTGTAGATCAAATCGGCGCAAACAAAGAACAAAAAATCCGGGACGAAATTACTGAAGATGCATTAAAAAAAACAACCTTAAAAGACAGTTTAATTCTACCGGGGTCTGGCGATATTCTGTGCTGCGAAATGTACACTCGTCGGTATTTTATGTCTGATATGGAAACACTTAGAAAAGCTCAAAATGACGTTAATATGGCTATATTTGACCAGATTTATGTAACTTTAGATTATTTTTATTCTCTCATTGGTTTGTCAACGACTTCGCATTCTAATGAATTAGGTTGGGATTCAGACAGGCTTTTAGAGCTAGAGTTTTCAACAACGCTAACTGAAAACGGAAAGCCGTGTCTCACCTTCTGCTATAATTACCTAAAACCAATTTAATCGCAATAAATACAAGGCTTATAATGAGACCCCAACAAGGAGGAAAAATGGAAACTGAAAACGAAAGCAACAACGTTCCGGCGGAAACCACTGGTGATCAGCTGGCCAAAACAATGCTCTGCGCACTTGCAGGCTTTGCGGCGGCAAAGTTGATCAACCTTGGCTACGACACGGCCCGAGTTGCAATCGCGACCAGGAAGAACAACCCACCCACTTGAGAAGACTCAAAAGCTAAAACTCTTGTCTAACAAGGGCTTTAGTTTTTCACGAAAGGACCACAGTGTTAAAGCGAGAAATTTCATACGAGAATTTTGATGGAGAGCAGGTTACTGAGACTATTTATTTTAATATTTCAAAGCCCGAAATCATTGAGCTTGAAGTTGAGTATGAGGGCGGCTTTGGTAAGATGATGGAGCGCATCGTCGAGGCCGAGGACGCAAAGCAGCTCATCCACGAGTTTAAGCGCATTGTTCTTCTTTCTTACGGAAAGAAGTCTGAGGACGGAAAAAGGTTTATTAAGTCAGATGAGCTCCGGGAAGAATTTTCACAGTCAGCTGCTTATAATGAGCTTTTTATGGAGCTTGCGACAGACGACAAAGCTGCAGCAGCATTTATCAAGGGGATTCTCCCCAAGGATCTTGCTGATGCGGTTGAGGAACCATCTACTGAGACGCCACTTCCGCCTGCTCCGCCTACAACTTGAGAGGGAACTAACTGAGCATGGATTATCAGTCAAATAGTAATAAAAATAAGCAAGCAAAAAAGAAAGATACTCCGTCAGAGTCAGATGACAAAAAAGTTGAGCCTATTAAATTAGGCGGTGAAGTTACAACAAGAAAGAAGCCCATCGGGTCAAGGTTTAAAGAAATCTTTCTTGGCGGCGAAGTGCGTTCGGCTTCCGAGTATATTTTGTCAGATGTGCTTTTGCCGGCTCTTAGAAACTTAATTGTTGACGCCACTACTAAGGGTATTGAGCGGTTTGTTTACGGAGATTCCGGGTATTCTCGCTCTCGGCCAGCTAATTATGGGCCTAGAACGACGTATAATCGTCCACTAAACCGGCCTTCGTATAATGACCCTAGGCGCCCTAACGTTCCGGATCAGCCGAATAAACCACGGTCTAGGCCTGGGCATTCGGAGATTATTTTGGCCGAACGAGCAGACGCCGAAATGGTTTTAGAGCGGCTTCAGGATATTATTGACCGGTACCCAGCAGCTTCAGTTGCCGATTTGCACGAGTTGTTGGGGCTTCCCACGACTTATGTTGATCATCAGTGGGGCTGGACCTCAATCCGTTACGCAGAGATTAGGCAAATCAGAGAAGGCTTTCTGCTGGATCTTCCTCAGCCCGATCCTATTTAAGGAGGATATTAATGAGTTTGTATATGGAGCGAGAGCAAGTTAAAATGATGAACCCGTCTAGAACCTGGGCGGAAAAAGTTGACAGCATGACAGATAATCAGGTTCTTGCTATTTATATTCGGCTCAAGTCTCAGGGAAAGCTTAGGAGGTAGCTTTGAAGTTTGTTCCAAATTCTATTAGCAGAAGCGTGAGTACGTCTTTACTTCAGGCAAAAATCAACTCACCCAAGTACATGTTTGCGGGCGGTCTAGTCGGTGTCCTTGCCGGCACAGTTTTGGCCTGTCGGGCTACTCTAAAACTTAGCGATACTCTTGATGAGTTTCAGGACGATATTGAAAACGTTAAGGGTATGGGGGGTCTGCGAAAGGACCCCTCTGCCCCTTACGACGATGGAGAATACTATCGAGACTTAATTTACGTATATGCAAAGGGAAGTTACAAAGTTGCCAGGCTGTACGCTCCAGCAGCAATTGTCACTGGCCTGTCTGTTGTTGCTTTGACTGGTGCTCACGTTACTTTGACTAATCGGAACACGGCCCTTACTGGGACGCTCGCTCTGGTTAGTAAGGCTTACGATGAATACCGAGAGCGGGTAAAAGAAGAAGTTGGGCTGGAAAAAGAGCTTGATATTTACCACTCTGTTGAAAACAAAGTTATTATTTCGGCAGACGGATCAAGAGAAACTGTCAACGTTGTAAATCCAAACAGCCTCTCAACTTACGCTCGTTTCTTTGACGAGGCGTCTCCGTACTGGGAAAAAAGTGCTGAGTTAAATAAGTTGTATGTTCAGTGCCAGCAGAATTACGCAAACAGTAGGCTCCAGGCTCGAGGCCATCTATTCCTAAACGAAGTTTACGATATGTTTGGTATTGAGCATTCTCAGGCTGGATGTGTTGTTGGTTGGGTTATTGGCCCTGACGGTGACAACTACGTAGACTTTGGTATGTTTGACGCCTATAACAGAGACTTTGTCCACGGGCAAGAACGGTCCATTCTTTTAGACTTTAATGTTGACGGCGTTATTTACGATAAGATTGGAGGAGATAAATGACAGAAGAGCAAATGCCGTTTGTCAATCGCCCTTGGGTTATCCCGGCTTCGGTCGGGGCTGCCGCTTTTTGCGGTGGCCTCGGCCTCGGGTATTTCATTCGGGCTAATAAAGACAAGATTCTGGACAGGTTTAAATCATATTCTTTGGTCGATTCTGAGTATTTTGAGGAGCCAGAATACGAGGAAAAGCCCGAGGTTCCAGATCCAAGGGATCTATATCCGATTCCAGATCCAAACGAAATTGAGGTTGACGAGAGTGGATTAGATCGCTTAAACGATCTAGTTGACAGGTATGGCGTTGGAACTGGGCACGAAGTTTTTAGCCTTGAGCGTCACGGGTACGCCGAAGAAGAGAAGCCGGAGGCTCCTGTGACTAACATTTTTGCGCATGGTTCTGATTCTTGGGACTACGACGAAGAGTTAAAATTTAGAACCACAAACAGTCCATACGTTATTCACAAAGATGAGTTTTGGGCTGATGAGTTTGATTATTCTCAGTCTACTTTGACTTATTTTAGCGGCGACGATATTTTGGTTGACGAAAAGGACACGCCGATCTACAACTACGCTAGTGTTATTGGCGAGTTAAAGTTTGGGCATGGCTCTCAAGACCCGAATGTTTTTTACGTTAGAAACCCCAAAAACAAAGCAGAGTATGAGATTTTGTTTGATAGTGGTTCTTATGCTGTTGAGATTCTTGGTTTGGAAATGGAGCATAAGAATTCTCAGCCTTCAATTGATAAATTTAGACCGGATGATTAATCATGGAAAAGTTCATAGATGAGCTATATTTTTCTTGGTTAGTTGATCGCGTTCTACTTCCTGAGTCTAAGCCATATTTTGAGCTTTTGTCTTTGCTTCATAATAGTGAGTTTATTTGGTTGTTGTCTGGTGATGACAACCGGTCCGAAGATGGTTTAAACCTTCGGTACGAGTTTATTAACTACAATGAAGAAGAAGTAGATCAAATGTGGCTTTCCGATAGATGTAGTTTGTTAGAACTTTTGGTTTCATTTTCTAATCATGCGCAGTTTCAAACCGGAATTAACTCTAGAGATTGGTTCTGGGAGTTCGTTGCAAATCTAGATTTACTCAAGTACTCCGACGATAACTTTAATTTTAACAAGGTTTCAGACAAGCTTTATGACTTTGTATGGAGAACCTACCACTACGATGGAACAGGTGGGATTCTACCAATTAAAGAGCCGCAAGAAGATCAAAGAAAAATTGAGCTCTGGTACCAATTATCTAAATACATTTCCGAAAAAGATATTTAACAGAATGGAGGATTTTTGGATTTCTATAACGTTCTAGTTAAAGAGAATAAAGACGGAACGCTGCAGGTAAGGCCTGACTGGAAAGTTGGCAGGTCCAAAGATTTAATGACCCGTTCTGGATCTTTTTACGCGATTTGGGATTCCGAAGCTGGTTTGTGGTCTACCGATATTTATGATGTTCAGAGGTTGGTCGACTCTGACCTTCACAAGCAAGCAAAAGAGTTAGAAGCAAGAAACGGGCAAAGTTATAAAGTTTCAACACTAGAGTCAAACTCAACTAGGCTTTGGGACGAATTCCAGCGATTTATTAGAAATAGCGGAAGCAACAGTCATAATCTAGACGAAAAGTTAACGTTTGCTAATACAATAGTTGAAAAAACAGATTACGTTAGTAAGCGGTTATCATATTCGCTTGAGCCTGGAGACCACGAGGCCTGGGACGCAATTGTTGGAACGCTATACAACGAAGAAGAGCGAACAAAAATTGAGTGGGCAATTGGCGCCATTGTTTCTGGAGACTCGAAAAACATTCAAAAGTTTTTAGTGTTTTATGGCCCACCAGGCAGCGGTAAATCAACAATTTTAAACATTATTCAAAAACTGTTTGAGGGCTATACTTCTGTTTTTGACGCACGAGAATTAGCGGGTAATAACAACTCGTTTGCAACATCAGCGTTTAAATCAAATCCATTGGTTGCAATTCAACACGACGGTGATCTGTCTAGGATTTACGACAACACTAAATTAAACTCTATTGTTGCTCACGAAATAATGACGGTAAACGAGAAGTACAAAGCTCCATTTGAAGCCAAATCAAACGCATTTTTATTTATGGGTACTAATCTTCCAGTAAAGATTAGTGATGCAAAATCCGGGATCATTAGGCGTTTAATTGATGTTGTTCCAACTCAAAGGACAATAGATCATGATACTTATCATATTTTAATGGAGCGAATTAACTTTGAGCTGGGAGCAATTGCGCATCATTGTTTGACTCGATATTTAGAGTTGGGTAAGAACTATTATAGCGCGTATCGGCCTACTGAAATGATGCTTCAAACAGATGTTTTCTACAACTTTGTTGAGTCCTGCTACGATATTTTCAAACTTGAGGACGGAATTACTTTAAAAAGAGCCTGGGTTTTGTACAAGGAGTTTTGTTTGGACACGGGCATTGACAAAGTTCTTCCGCAATACAAATTGCGGGAACAACTCAAAGATTATTTTTATGAGTTCCACGAGCGTTATAGAATAGACGGCGCAGAGGTTCGAAGTTATTATGAGGGTTTTAAGGGCCTGGCCCCAATTCCTCCAACCACCGATATTCCAATTAAGACCGACGGACCGTACGAGTTATTTTTAACAGAGTTCCCGTCTGTGTTTGACGACGCATTTTCTAGTATGCCCGCGCAGTATGCTAACGATAATGGAACCCCTCAAAAAAAGTGGGAAAATGTAACGACTACTCTGGCTGATTTAGACACTTCAAAGCTGCATTATGTTAAAGTTCCGACAAACCATATTGTTATTGATTTTGATTTGACCGATGAAGATGGTAATAAATCCATTCAGAGGAACTTGGAGGAGGCCGCAAAGTGGCCAGCTACTTATGCTGAGTTTAGCAAAAGCGGCGAAGGACTTCATTTACATTACGATTATTTGGGTGACGTAACAGAGTTATCTAATGTTTATGATATTGGTATTGAGATTAAAACTTTACTTGGCGATTCATCTTTGCGGAGAAAGTTAACGAAATGCAACGATGTCAATATTACGCCATTAAACGGAGGACTTCCAAAAAAGGAAAAGAAGATGTTGGACAATCAGAGCATTAGAAGTGAACGCGGCCTTAGGGATTTAATCGGTCGAAACCTTAGGAAAGAAATCCATCCGGGCACAAAACCTTCAATTGATTTCATCAAAAAAATTCTAGACGATGCCTATGAATCTGAGCTTCCGTTTGATATTCGTGATATGCGAGCCAGCATCCTTGCTTTTGCAGCAAAAAGCACTAATAGATCTGCAGAGTGTATTAAGCTTGTGCAGTCAATGAAGTTTGTTGGTCAAGCCGATATGCCTGAGTTTAAGGATACTGAAGAGAAGCCAATCATTTTCTTTGATGTTGAAGTCTACCCAAACCTTTTTATTGTTTGCTGGAAGTCGGAAAAGTCAGAGAAAGTTGTTAGAATGGTAAACCCATCTCCAGCTGAAATTGAGGATCTACTTCAACAAAAGTTAGTTGGGTTTAATAATAGACGTTATGATAATCATATTCTTTATGCCAGGTATTTGGGCTACTCCGAGGAGGAACTTTATAATTTAAGTAGTAAAATTATTAACGGAGGAAACAACCTTAATGTGATGTTTGGAGAAGCATATAATCTTTCTTACGCTGATATTTACGATTTTAGCTCTAAGAAGCAAGGTTTAAAAAAGTTTCAGATTGAGCTTGGTATTCACCACATGGAGTTAGATATTCCTTGGGATGACCCGGTAGACAAAAGTCTTTGGAAGAAGATTGAAGACTATTGTGCTAACGATGTTGTTGCAACCGAGATGGTATTTAACAACCGAATGCAGGATTTTGTAGCGAGGCAAATTCTTGCTGAGCTTTCTGGTTTGTCGGTTAACCACACAACTCAGGCTCATACAGCAAAGATTATTTTTGGAGACGTCAAAAAGCCACAAAAAGATTTTATTTACACCGATTTAAGTACTGAATTTGAAGGTTATAAGTTTAATGGGAAGGAGAGTACTTACCGTGGAGAAACCACTGGTGAAGGTGGCTATGTTTATTCAGAGACCGGTATTTATGAAAACGTCGCCCTTTTGGACGTGGCGAGTATGCATCCGACGAGTATTGAACAACTCGATTTATTCGGACCTTACACACCCAATTTTAGTGCGCTCAAAGACGCCCGTATGGCAATTAAACATAAGGACTACGCAAAGGCCAGTAAGGTTCTTGACGGTAAGCTCGCCAAGTTTCTTGGAGATGATCAAGATGCTGAAGATTTGGCCTATGCTCTTAAAATTGTCATCAACATCGTCTATGGACTCACTAGTGCGCGATTTGAAAACCCATTCCGGGATAACCGTAACAAAGACAATATTGTAGCCAAGCGTGGTGCTTTGTTCATGATTGACTTAAAGCACGCGGTTCAAGAAAAGGGCTACGTTGTCGCGCATATTAAAACTGATTCTATTAAGATTCCAAACGCGACAAAAGAAATTATTGATTTTGTAACGGAGTTTGGTAAGCAGTACGGGTACGAATTTGAGCACGAAACGACTTACGATAAATTTTGTCTGGTCAACGATGCAGTTTATATTGCTAGAGATGGCGACAAATGGACTGCTGTTGGTGCTCAGTTTCAGCATCCTTACGTCTTTAAGCGTCTTTTCTCAAAAGAACAAATCGAGTTTGACGACTTTTGCGAGACAAAAAATGTAACGCAGGGTTTGATGTATCTTGACTTTGAGGGAAGCGGAGATATTTCTACAATGCGCCACGTTGGACGAACCGGAAGTTTTGTGCCGGTTACATCTGGCGGCGGAATTTTGTGGCGGGTTAAAGACGGAAAAACTTACCACGTTACGGGAACGAAAGATTACAAATGGGTTGAGCGAGAAGTTGCTTTAAACCGTCAGAGCGACAGAGGCGAAATCGATCAAAGATATTTTGATCATTTGGTTGACGATGCGATTGAAACAATTGAAAAGTTTGGATTGTTTGAATACTTAGTTAATTAGTCTCGCACAAATTACATGGCATATAATGAGATATAATCTATATCTCAACTCAAAGGAGTGTACGGGGAGCTAGTTAGACAAGACGTTTAGCTAGCTCCCCAAAATGCTGCTTTATTTTTTTTTTCATAGGAGGATCATGGCAGAGCAATCAAAAACTTTTATGGTCGAAGACGGCCAAATTATCTTTAGAAATTTCACTGGCAAAGAAGGTCAGTACAACCGAGAAGGTGACCGTAACTTTGCTGTCATTCTTGATCAGGAAGCTGCTGATCAAATGTTGAATGATGGTTGGAACGTTCGATTCTTGGCAGCACGTGAAGAGGGAGAAAGCGATACTCCTTATATTCAGGTTGCTGTTAACTTCAAGAATCGCCCGCCTCGTGTTGTCATGATTACGTCCACGTCAAGGACGCAGCTAGACGAGGCTAGCGTTGACGTTTTGGACTGGGCTGATATTCAGTCTGCTGATCTTATTGCACGTGGGTATGAATGGACTGTTAACGGTAAAAGCGGTGTAAAGGCTTACCTTCAGTCGTTATTTGTCACAATTGAGGAGGATGCTCTAGAGAAGAAGTACTCTATTAACAACGATTGATTTTTCAACATTAGGAGATAAAGTGGAGTTTACAGAGTTTGCTAGGAAGCCATTTGTTGTTCAGGCCGTTGAGATTACGGAGGACAACATTATGGAGGTGGCCAAGTCCGTTGGCACGATCTGCACGAAGGAGGACGGAACGACTTATATTCAGGTCGACCGTCGCTTCATCCCCAACGTGGATCGGGTTTACGTGGGCTTTTGGATGACTAAGATGGGCGGAAACATTCGTTGCTACTCCGCACGAGTGTTCAACCAGCAGTTCACCAGCGTCACTCCTGAGATCAAGGAGTGGATCGGGTTCATGAATTCTAAGGACGCTCCGGCAAAGCCCGAGGCTGATTCGGAGTAATGTACGTAGGGCGGTCTGTGAAATGACGCAGCACGTTGTTTGCAGGCCGCCCTACATTTATACGCTCGCAAGAATTACACGGTATATAATGAGAAGGAGTAAGACACGAAGGTGTATCGGCTTACCGATACCTGCTGACGTTAGTTTTCGATGGGCTAACGTACTAGCCTTCTCATCATTATTTTTTTTTTT
>B570J29032_109958647_pt1 | contig 14065 bp, 12 predicted proteins | sample LakMenEpi16Nov12_FD_29032 | JGI IMG/M metagenome (IMG submission 29032)
GGACGTACCATTTTCTTCGCGTAACGAGTCATGATACCTTTTCTTGGAGTGAAGGTATTTGGATCGTACACTAATGGAGTCATGATCAACGGAATGTATGGAGCATAAACAGCACCAGTTTCGAGGAATTGGTTACCACGGAAGCCCATAAGAATAACGTTTTCAAGCATATAAGGATTCTTATAAACTTTGTAACGGCTATTTAATTGACCAATTTTCTGAACACCAAATGCATATTTCATGTTATCTGCTGCACCATCAGTATCAGCTGCAAATCCAGGAATTGATTCCAAGATAGTAGCTACGTTTGGAGAAACAACCATGAAGTTAGCACCACCACGTAATGTTCTTTGATGAATTTGGTTAGATACTTTTTGTAATTTAATACCTAAAGTTTGGAACCAAGTCATTTGAGTATAGTAAACACCAGATGTGTTGCTTGTAAACGCTGTAGCGTTAGCATTAATTTGGTTACCAACTTTTGCAGACCAGTATTCAGAAATTGGAGCGCTTTCGATCAACATGTCTAAGATTTCAAGGTCAATCTCAAGAGAGATATACTCACTTAACATGCTAGTCAATTCAGCTTCAGCATCTAGATTTTGGTATGCATTCAAATCTTGAGCAAATTCTGGAGTCCATTGTGCTTTCAACTTACGAGTTTTAGCAGCAATAGTTTCAGAACGTAATTGAACGTTAATTTCTGGAATAGAAATAGCAACCCCAGCAGTATTACCTGTGTTAGAATAAGCAGCTCCATCTTCGAAATCACCACGAGCGTTATCAGCAGTTTTCTTATTGTAGAAAATTGAAAATACTGATCCAGTTACACCTGAAGCAAGTGTAATTTCAGTTGTAGAAGCACTTACAAATAGTACAGCTGTAGCACCATTTATGTAGTTGTATGTATTTAAGTTATCAGCGGCAACGATAGATGCTGAAGTAGCAAATACTGCTTTAATAGCATTTGGATCTAAGTTAGCACTAATACTAGCTGTAGGTACATATAAGATTTTAACTTCATTAGCAGCTACAGAAGCTGAGATAGCAGAATCAAATCCAACTAAAGCAAAGATAGTATCAGCAGATAAACCAGCACTAGAACCAGTGATGTATCCTGCAGTTGCACCTTGTCCAGCTGAAGAAGAAATACTTATTACAGAAGCAGAGAATTGGTTGATTGAATAACCAAAACGACCAGCGCCATAAAGACCACCAGAAGCTAAGTTACCAAATCCTTCACCACCATCAGCAGTTCCATACATAGAATCACCAGAAGTAAATGGATTTTTAGTTGTTCCGTATTGGAAATCAAGATAAAATACCAAACCAGCAGGTAAAGACATTGGTTGTACAGAAACAAACTCTTTAGAAGCAATCTGACCAAACACTTTACGAACTAATGGAAGAGCAACGCCAGCCCATTGTTCACCTGTACCTGGAGCGAATGTACCGCCAGTACCAGTTTGAGAAGATTCTACTACTAATTGTTTTGCTTGATTTTCAAGCATCATTGCCATATTAGATTTGTTATAGTCACTAAGACCTTCTAACAAACCGGATTTATCCCATTTTTTAGCGAGACGAGTTGCATCGCCTTGCTGTGACTGCCATGGGTTAGCAGATTCGATTAAAGATTGAACAGTACTCATTTTTGAATGAATTTAAATTGTTTTTTTGTTTATTTAATAATTCCAGCTAATTGTTGCATTCTGCGAACAGCTGAATCGCTTTCTACAATCGGTTGTTTAGGTGCAATTCCTACTGCCTTAGAGGCAAATCCAACTGATTCTCTAATGTTTGACTTAACTCTACTTGTCAAAGATTCAACTAAAGTTTCATAAATAGTTTTAGCTTCTTTAACATTTGATGCTTTGTCAAGTGATTTTACCACTTTGATTTTTTGAACTTCACTTAAAGTCTTAGTTTTGAAGATCTTGTTTGTGTAAAGAAGTTTTGCGTTTAAAAGATTAACTTCATTAAGTTCAGATTGTAAAAATCTAATAGTTCTGATAGCTTCTTCAAGATCTTTTTTGTCTTTTTTAGCTTCTTCTACTTTTTTACCATCTTCTTCTTTGTCTTTTTTCTCTTCAACTGATTTTTTGTCGTCTTCTTTATCAAGTTCGGCCAAAAGTTCGTCTAAAGAAATAGATTCTTCATCTTCAGTTTCTTCTTTTTCTTCACCAGCTTCTTTTTCTTCACCAGCTTCTTCTTCTTCACCAGCTTCTTCGCCAGCTTCAAATTCACCACCCATAACGTCTTTTAATACGTCACGAATAATGTCTTTAAGTTCGTCAACTGTGAGTTCGGTAACTTCGTCGTCGCCTTCTGCTTCATCTAAAGACTCTTCAACTTTCTTTTTGTCGTTGTCTTTTTTCTTAGCTTCTTCAACTTCTTTTTTACCATCTTTTTTGTCTTTACCTTCTTCCATTTTATCTTCTTTTTCGTGGCCTTTTTCTTCGGCTTCGAGTTGAGCTAAAATTTCTTCAAGGTCAGTTTCTTCCATTTTACCTTCTTCTTCGGTGTTTTTTCCTTCGATTGAGGTTTTTTGCATGGCGGGTCCAAAACCAATTTCGGCTTCATGGCCTTCTTCTGTTTTTTCATAGCCTTCTTCTTCAACTTTCTTAACTTCATCTTTCATGTCTTCGTCATCTTCCATCTCGTTTAATTTAGTGGAAAGCATAGCCATGATTTGTGGAGTGAAAGTTTCTTCAAGAGCGGCTTTAGCGTTCGCTACTGCTGCATCACGTACAGATTTAGCGTCAGCAATTGCTTGCTTAAATAATTCTTGATTTGTCATCTTGAAATTCTCCTTTTGATTGCTTATTAGATTTGGAAAAGCAATATAAGATTGTAAATGTTAATTTAATGAGATATTGGAGATCTCATATTGGGGATGTTAATAAATATATGCGGGGGTATATAAAGCGACAAAAATGAAACCTAGCCTTACGGGGCTAGGTTAATCCAACGATACTATCGATGGAGTGGGATTATTTTAAACAGCAAATACCTGTTTGAGAACAGATAATTTCTGATATTATGTTATTTACTTTAAAATATTTGTTTGATTTAACTGTATTAGGATTAAAATTTTCATTTAATCCGACTGGTCTCATATAAGCACCTTGTGTTGAAGGTGTACTTACAAAATCCCAACATAACAATTCAAAATCATCTTGTACTTCGACTGTATTTTCACCTAATGGCTGTACTGAACCCATACCGCGAGATGAAATACCAACCGTTATATTGTTTATAAATAGTTCTTTTAATATATTACCACTTGGTGTAGGCAATACTTCAATTTGTCCCATTAAATCATCACCATCCCACCATAAACGTTTAATATTATGGCATACATTTTTAAGGTTAATAATAGATGAGTCTGGATGGTCTAATTCACCTAAAGCTCTATTTTCAGCTATTGGTCCAGCTACATATTTTTCGACTTCACGTTCTAGTGTATCTTTACGGTATATTCTTCCGTTTTGATTTTTTGCTTCAGCCCTCTGTACAACACCTTCAACAATTAAGTTTTTAGATGGAGATAGTTTAACCTCATTTAATGAACGAGGAGAAGGAGTGAATGAAAAATACTCTATTAATACTTGTTTACTCATATATTGAATAATTAGCCTTAGCTCTCTCAGCCGATTGAATATCGGTTGTAGCTGACTTAGGTATTTTTACTATTTGTCCTTTTTGTTTTGCTTGAATTAATTCAGCTGCTGAAATTACTTCTTTAATTTTAGTTTTTAGTAATTCTTTAAGTTTAGCATGTTTATCTTCATTCATTTGAAAAAATGAAGTTGTTACTTTTCTATCTGATGGAGCGTATTGATTAAATAATTCAACAGCTCTATCAATACCTATTGATTTGGCTAATGATTTTAATTGTTTATCTAGAGCGGTTCCTCTATCATATGCTCTTGGATCATCTCCCATTTCATAATACCAATCATACTTTTTCATCAAATCTTCAAAAGTATTTTCATTAGATAACTCATTTGGATTTAAATCATCACTAGCATCTGCTTCCATTATATCTCCTTTACCTGGAAATTCATCTGGTTTGGAAAATAAATAATAACTCATTTCCTGTTTAGCCCAATCTTCAACATCTTTTTCACTAGCATTTTCTTCATCAGTATCAAAGAAATAACTTGACGATTCATCAAATCCTTCTTCATCATCCATAAATACATCTACAGATTCAATTTCTTCAGGATCAATTACTGATTTAAGATAGTCAGAAACTAATACTTTATTTAATATAGGAAATTGTTCATCACCTTCAATTTCAACACTAATATATTTATTTGCTTTACCTTCTTCTAAATCTTCATTTATTTTTTTAACTCTACTTTTATGTACTTTTTTATACCTACCTTTGCTATCTTCTGCTGGTTTGTTATTCATTGTATTTAAATAAACTAAATTAGCTCCACCAGCAGTATCAAAATCACCTATCATATATTTATTTCCTTCATATTCAATAGTATCTCCTTTTTTTAAATCTTCTTCAACTGTATCTTCAGATAAACTAATACCAGGAAGACCAGCCATTAATGCTATCAAAGATGTTGAATCGCCTTTCATAGCTTTTTCAGCTGCTGCTTTTACTTCCTCAGGCTTTATTTTACCTGATTTGATCATGTCTTCTACTTTATCACCAGCACCTTCTTTAATAGTTTTTTCAGAGCCAGTAACACCTTTATCAGGCATTACTTTAACACCTTTTGGTTTAGCTGTACCTTCTTCTTTCTTACCTAAATTATCTTTAACATTAGATTTTTCGTCTTTCTTAGTTTCTTTTTTTAAATAACCATCAGCTTTAGCTTGCATACCTGGAGCATCTGTTTCAGGTGCTTTGAATTTGTATGGTGATTGTTCTTGATTTAGTAAACTAGAATAAAAGTTAGCGTCTTTAGCTAGATTTTTTAGTACAGTAGTTTTAGCTTTTTCTAAAGCTTCATCTGTGTATTCACCTATAGCGTCTAATTCATGAGCTAAACCATGACGATATTCATATGGGTTAGCATAATCAATATGAAGTTCTTTTAACTTAGATTCTGTAGCTTTTTTAGGTTTAACTTCGGCTTTAACAGCTTCATCAGCTTTAGATTCTTTAGTTTCTTCAGTTACAATACCTTTGTTTTTAAGGATTTGAACAGCGTCAGTGTATGAGGTTAAGTTAGTAATATACGGTAAATTATTATCGCGTCTTACTTCATATAAGAATTTCTCGCGACTAATATCGCCAGACTTATGTTTTCTATATAATTCTAATGTTGTCATATGTATAAATATTAATGTCCTTGACCACGGTAATTCTTTTCAGAACGATCGTGTTTGTTATATGATTTTTTTGCTTTACCTGTTTTACGTTTACCAAATGATAATTTTTTAGAATCACCACCGCGTGTTGCTTTTGCCATCTTAGATATCGTTTACTATAATTTGATTAATATAATCACGAATATCTTCAACATCAAATCCTTCAGCATCTAAATCTCCCATTATACCTTCAGCGGCGGCTAATAAACTTAGAATATGGTTTCTATTAACTAAACCATCCATACGTTTAAATGCTTCACTACTTATTTCTTCTACTTTTTCTTTACCTTCATTCATACTAGGTTTAACCATATCATTTAAATAAACATCATCTATAGAAACAAAAGAAAATGAACCTGGGGCGTCAGGATACATAAACATATATTCACCTACTTTTCCAGCTGATGATCCACCACTTACTTTTCCTATATATTGATAACCATCATGCCATTCATCCATTCCAGCATCATAAATTTGATAGTATTGTTTTTGTTTTAATTGAACTTCTTCTTCTACTTTTGCCTCATCTTTCATCATTGTTTCCTGGTATTCACTTTCAGTAATTAATCCAGCTAAGCGTTTTAGTTTTGCTATTTCGTTTATTGGTTTTTTCATTTTATTTTAATTTTTAATATCCTAATTTTTTAATTCTTTCCTTAACAAATATAGCTGCTTGAGCTACTGGGTAGTCAAAGTCTTTAGCTATTCTTTTAAGAAAAGCTAATACTAATTTATCACCTTCTGGATTATCAGATTTAAACATACGAACTGATTCTTCACTTAATTCACTTTGTCTACGTCTTGAGTAGTCACTAACTGGTTCTTCATTTGAATTTTCATCTTGATCTATTTCGATATAAAATCCTATATCTTCAATTAATTCTTGTAATTCTTTAAGAGCTTGAAGTAATCCTACTTTATCTGTTGTTGAAATATTAGAGTTAGTAGTAATATTATTATTTAAATTTTTAATAATTACTTCAACTCTATCTACTAACATAAGAGGATCTTGAGCTTGTGCTTCATTTATAGTAGTAGATTCAAATAATTTATTAAAAAATGCTTTTAATTTATCATGTAAAGCTGAAGCTTCGTCATCAGATAATTTTTTAGCTGCTTTAGCCATCACTGCTGTGATTTTATCATACATGTCCTGTACTTTAGCTTGGTCAGGTTCTTCAGCTAAGAAGTCCATCATTTTTTCAGCTTGAGCATCTCCGATATCTCCACCTATGTCTTCTTTAACTTCTTCTTTTTCTTCACGTACACCTTGATCAGCGTACATTTTACAATAACTTATACTAACTTCATCACGGTTACCTTCATCATCTACACGATAGCATGTATATCCATCATCACTATAAACGTATATTTTTTCAGATTCGTTTAATGTTTTTAATCTAGCATAAGATCCTAACTTATTTTCTGTTAGGAATTTTTTCATATCAAAATTGTCTGCCATTTTATTTTAGTTTTGTCGATTTTAAAAATAAGGATTTAGTGGATTCTTTAATTTGCTGGATTGATTTTTCAGTATATTTTTTATATTTCAATCCACCCTCACTCTCACTTAATTCACTTTGTAAGCGATTCATATATTCGAATAAACGATTAATTTCGTTTACTTTTTGTTTTACTTGTTTAACTGCACTATGGAATTGTTCTGGTTTAGTACGTGTTTTAGATTCGTTTCTAAAACGAGCATATCCTTCTTTTAAATACATACCAGTTAACTTTCTTAGCACTTTAATAATTTCTTCTCTTGAAGCTCCTGGAGTATTCATCCATTGTAAAAATACTTCTTGAGCGTCTGGTGACAAAGTACCGTTTTGTTTAGCAGCTTGTAAGTAAGTTAAGATTTCATCTGTATTATTATCTGATGTTTCATTCATCATTGATGCTCTTCTTTTAATTTCTCCTTTATCCATATAAGGATTATTTTCACCTTGTCCTTTTAACATAGTGATTGCTCTATCAATTTTATTTAGCATACCTCCGTATCTATTAGCAATTGGACCACCTTCTGGTTCTGCTTCTTGTTCCATATCCATCATTAATTGATTTCTCTGTCTTAAAAGTGCTTTAATTTTATCAGCATTTTTAATAGCTTTATAATCAGGATTGATTGTTTTTACAGGTTCAGGTTTTGGTAGAGATTTTTGATATGCCGCTGCTCTTACTTTCATTAAAACAGGATCATTAGCATCTATTTCTTTTACTTTATCTTCCCATAATTCTTTATAATCCATAGCCTTAGACTTACGATTAGGAATTGATGGAGCTGCTTTCCAATCACTTGGAGTACCTTTGTTATCACGTTTACCAAAAGCATATTTGGTAGCTACACCTGCACCATCACCAGCAGTGACAGAAGCACCAGTACCAGTACCTGATATTTCTTTTCTAAGAGCAGTGGCTAATTCCTGTTTTAGTTTCTTTTTATCCATTTACTTTTTTAATTTCTTCAGCTAATTGCTGATATTGAAGTAATGTTACTAAATGTTCATCTTTTACGGATGATTTAGTAGATATCGGTTTAATCAGCGTTATAACTTCGTTTAACTTGATTTCAATTGTTCTATCATTAACTTGTTTAACTAAATCAGTTAGTTCTTTTTTAACTTTATTTAGGTTCTCATTAATGAATTCTTTCAGGTGTTCAGGATTAGAGATATTATTGATAAATTCTTTAAGAACTAACTTTTGTCTATCACTTAGATCAGAATATTTGGAATTGAATTTCTCAATTAACATTCTGTACGCTAATATGCGTATATTTTTGTCTTCTTTATTGAAACTTTTAAGTTCATCCGAATCATTATTTTCAATTAATTGTTTTTTCGTGATGTGTTCCATAATGGTAAGCTTATTGATCACGATTTGTTTCGGTTCAATAAACTTATTTTCCATTGCTGCTTCAAATAATGTATAGGCGGCGGCTAATGTTTTGTAGTTATTTACTTTTGATTTAAAGAAGCTTTCTAGATTATAATGTTTCTTAATTTCTTTAATTAAGTTATATTTTTCCTTAAGTAATTCTTCTTTTTTTAATTTTTTAGCTTGATCAACAATGGCATTAATTAAAGACTCAGCTTTACCCTCACTTAGGCGAGGTGCAGTTAATACTGTATGATAAAGTTTATGTTCTTTTGCCAATTCACTGTTAGTAAAAAATTTTTTTACAATTTTTACTGCTTTAGAATCAGTATTAGCCAATGTATCAGATGCAATTTGACGCACTAATAGTTCAAATAATACACCTGTGTTACGAAATTTGTTATGTTTAATACGCATAATTTAGTATAATGATACTACCTATAAATATGTAGTTTATTTGATTTCATCGCGAATGTTATCTTCATTTAACATATCGTTTTCAAATAATGTTGTTTTACGACTAACTGGTAGCTTCTCAAACATTTTTTTATTTTTAAGAAATGTTTCTAACGCAAGAGGTGAGCCACCTTTCCATTGAGTTTTTGCTAAAACATCTTCTTGATCAGTACCTGCTGAACGATATGTTTTAGACCCAAGACGATCTTTACCAAATGCGTTATCTTGTCTATTGATATTTGATACAGATTTTTTTGGACGGCCAACTAGATGTACAGGTTCGTTTGGATTTTTCTCATCATATCCTATTGGTACTTCACCATCTTTTCTACCCTTACCATACGCTGTTGCTAATTGGTGTGGTGTACCATATACTTGACCTGTTTCTAATGGATCATTACCTTCATTTTCAATTTGATCTAGTCTAAATTTACGTTTTTTATCTTCAGCCATCAAATCACGATATTCATCATATTGATCTTGACTAAAGTGGAATAAATTATCATAGATCCAATCTGTTGGTAACAAATTATTTTCCATGATTTGAGAAGCTAAGTCAACTTTTTCTTTCATCAACGCTACACGCTCTTGATCATATATAATTGATGGTGTAGTTAATGATAATTCAAAATTAGTTAACATTTCACCATCATATCCCTGAGTATATAGATGTACTAATGCTATTTTGGTTAATTCAGATAATAATATTCTTTGGATACGTTCCACTGTACGAGCGAAACGAATATCTTCAGCGGCTAATGTAGCTTTACCTGTTAAATCTTTTTCATATCCCATGAACGCTTTAGGTATCTTAAGAGCAGCGAATAATTTGTCTCTTAAATAAGCAACGTCCTCAATACCATTATATTCTAATCCTTTTGCTGTTTCAATACGAGTACTTTGATCATTACCACGAACAGGAATATAAAAATCCTCCATCATGTTCATCATATTGTACTTTAAATTATATTGACCTGTGGTTGGATCTACAAATGGTACTTTTTTAAGTTTTTGTACTGTTTTTTGCATAAATGCTTCTACCTCATTTGGTGGAATAGCACCTACGTTCATATAAAATATTCTTTTTTCAGGAGCGCGAACAATACGATGTATTAACATCGCATCTTCCATCAAAATCATTTGTTTAAATATCTTACGACCTGGTTCTAGATAACTTCTACCATAAGGAAGATAATTGACATCACTTATTAATCTAAAGTGAGCCATTTCATAGTTTTCAAAGTAAATATCTGATGTAGATGTACCTAAAGCATATTGTGTTTGAGGAGCAGTTATACCAGATACACTTGTTGGATCATATTTAAATCTAATATAGTTTGGATTATTAATATCAGTTCCTTCTTCACGTATAATTGAGTAAGCTGAGAATGGTATTACATTATATACACCAAATTTTTCAGCTATTTCTAATTTAAGATAAAAATCTCCATACTTACACATGTTACGAGCCCAACTCCATAAATTAAATTCAAGATTTAACACATCATAAAATAAATTATAAAGTATTTTCTGAATATTTTCATCACTAGAGCGAATATGAAGCATTTCTCCATGTTCATTTTTTAAAGTACACTCATCAGCTATAATATCAAGTGCTGAAGCTACAATAGCGTCAGTATCCATTGCTTCATAATCAGTATAAAGTTGTACTCTTAATGTTTGGTAGTTATAAACGTTATTTACGTTATAAATCCCAGCACCAGATGTTGTATATATTTTAGTGAATCTATCAACTAACGCGTTAGTTTGTAAGGTACCTAATGATTGAATACGATCTGTATCTATTACTCTTAATTCGTCTCCACCTACATTTCTAATAACGACGTCTGAGGAGAATAAACGTTTAAGATTGTTAAATAATCCCATAATTTGTTTGTATATGTTATAAATATTTGTTTATATCAACCAGCTGATATCTTCCATACCTCCATTACCTGTATCCATTTGCCATGGATTTTGTTGGAGTGGAGATTGTGGGTTGTATGTATTCGGACCGGAAATATATGATACTTTTCCTATTCCTCCAAGTGAAGCTCTAGTTAAATCCATTCCTGTTTGTTGAAAACGTAAAGCTGTGTCACGTAAAAACATACCAATACCAAACGCCATTACTAAATCGTCATTATATCCATCAGTAGCTTGAGCTTTTCCATTTTTCCAAATAAATGTTCTTAATTCTTCTAATGAACGACGTGATTGTATAATACAAGCTCTGTCTCTCATATATGCTTCTAATTTAGAAACAACTAATGGACGTGTTTTAATAGTATTTGAGAAACCAGGCACTAAATTATTTTCATTTCTGTTTAAGAAATTATCCATTGTTATGTTTGTAGTATCTGATTTAGATGAGTAATACATATTTTTATATCCTCTATCTATAATAGTTTGAACTGTATCCCATCCTATATTATTGTTTTCAACTACAAGTAATGCTTCATTATATTCAGTAGCTAATGCTACAAGCATATGTCCATAGTCTCTAGTTCCAACTTGACCTTTATATTCTGCTACTTGTTTTGCTTCCATTATATCAATAACATGACATGCTGAATAGTCTTTACCATCTCCTCTTGCCACGTCAGCTACAACCATATAATTTTTTGAGTAGTCTGGATATTCCCATTTCCATAAGTTACCATCAAATCCAGTTTTAGAAACAGGATCTGCTTGGTAGGTTTGAATATACCAATTTAAAATATCAGGTTCAACAACTGTATCACCTGATGTACTAAAATCACAATCACATTCTTGGGCAGCATTTCTAAGACCTAAAATAGCATCTTGTTCATCTCTCCATTTTTGAGTTCTTTCAGGATGTACAGTCCATGGTAATTTAATAGATACAAATCCATTTTTTCCTTCTTCACCACCAATAAATGTTCTATGAAACCAGTTACCTGTACCATAAGGAGTTGATATAGCTACACATTGTCCTCCTGTAGCTAAAGTTTGTTGCGCAGATGCAAATATCTCATCAATACCTTCAATAAAAGCAGCTTCATCTAGCAGCAGTAGTGATACTGCTTCAGATCTACCTGCATCTCCAGTAGCGCCAATAGCTTTAATTTGAGACCCATTAGCTAGTTTTAAACTTAATTTATTATTTTCTGTTGCTTTTAATTTTAACCATGTTGGTAAGTTATCATAGGCAAATTTTACTTTTGTAACCATGTTTTTAGCAGTTTCCTGCTTAGTAGCTATACAAAGTATATTTTTATCTTTATTAAATAACATTAACCAAAGTGAATAAGCAGATGATAAAGTAGATATACCTAATTGTCTTGACTTATTAACAACATTATATTTATTCTTTTTAAATTGATTTAATACTCCTTCTTGAAATGGATATAAATTAAATTGGATACGACCACGTTGTGGGTGTTGAATCCAATAATACTTTTTCATAAAATAAACAGGATCTGTAGCACATTTAATATATTCCTGCTTAATTATATCTTTAATATTTTGTTGATCACTCATGTATATAAATATATAAAAGAAAGTCTAACCTTACGGGGTTAGACTTCAGAGCCATAATACTGAGACTATAGCGGGGGTTGTTCCTAAGGTAGAACTATTTTACAAGTAAAAATGTTAAGCCAGCTATTGCTAATCCAGCTCCTATTTTACCTATTTGGGCGCGTATCTTAAGTTTATGATTTTCTAATTGGAGTGTTTTATGTTGAAATTTCCAATCTTTAATCTGATTTTGTTGATTATCAACTATATTTTTATAATTGATTTCTTTTTGAACATATAGTGATATAACACTATCTTTACCCACTATTCTTTGTCCATTTAAAGTAATAATATCATTTTTGACAACTAATTCTTCTTTAGCACCGTCTAATTCAATTAAATCTTTAGCTACGCTAACTAACACTGGTTGTGCTAGTGGAAGTGGATTAGTAATTGTATCTAATGGGTAACGTTTATTAAATGAAGATATTAATTCTTTTTCAGTATATGTATCAACTTTACTTTTAGATGAATCAATCCATTTAGTTATAACTTTAACTTTACCTTTAGCTTCTTCTAATTGAAGTTCAAGATCATAATCAAGTTCTTCTAAAGCCAATACTTCTAAATCTTTTTGATGATTATCTTTTTGTAATGAATCAACAACCTGTACTAAGCTATCCTGCTTGACTACAAATTCTTTATTTAATCCACTAAATTTGACTTTGTCAAATACTACCCAAATCAATAACAATAAAATAACTACTAATAATATATATTTTTTCATAAATTAAATTTCTTCGTCTTCAATATCAATTGGTTCATCATCTATTCCTAATTTTTTTAATTCCTCTTCATCACTTGTTTTACGTTTTGAACCAATAGCCGGAATTTCTTTTTCACCTAATGCTTTAAGAATTTGTTTCAAAACACTCCTGGTGTTAGTAGCTCCAAATTTATACTTATCTAGATCATTTAATACTTTAACATAAGCATTATAATCTTCATCTTTTAATTCTTCTAACTTATCAACAAGTTGTTGAATTAAACTTGGTAAAGCTGCTTTAGCTACATTTTTAGAACTTTGTTGAGCTGATTTATAATCTGAACTTGACATACCTCCATCTTCAGCTTCAGTTACATTTTTACCTGTTTTAATATTTGATATAGAATATTGTTTGATAATTTTATCAATCAAATCACCATTATCAACTAACCACTCTCCAGCTTTTGAACCTGTAGCTGTTATTCTTGGTTTTTTAAGTTTAGCTATATCTTTTTCAGATGGCTCTTTTTCACTTTCATCTCCTGCTGCTGGTGCTTTTTTAGATTTTATATTTTTCTTACCAATAAACAAATCTTCAGCATCTTCAGGACTTACAAACATATCACCTTCTTCTGGTTCTTCATCAGCAGCAGTAGCTGTCTTAGCAGTTGTTGTTTGTAGTAATTGATTTCTAATATCTGGAGTAAAAGACCAGTTAATACCTGGAGCTGATTTTTTCTCAATATCACTCTTTAGTAATTCAACCTCCATTGGTTCAACACCTTGTTCTTTTGCTTGAGCTATAAAATAATTAATAACTTGTTGTTTCCTATCTACTTTAAATGTATCAGGTTTACTAATTCTATCTTTTATACCTGGAAATTCAGGATTTAGTTTATATTTTTCTTTGGCTAAACGAGCCATTTCCTTCATAGGAACTCTAATTTTAAGTTTATTTTCAATTAGAAATTTTTTGTAGTCAAAATCTGCCATGATTTGTGTTTATGTGTTAATAAATATTTTAAATTATATTATCTAATATAGTATTCATACGATCTGCTGTGGAACCACTAAGTACTATCATTTTTTTAGGTGGGTAAAGTGTTAATAAGCGCAAAATTTCTTGATTTATATTAGCTCTAT
>B570J29032_109958645_pt1 | contig 14049 bp, 16 predicted proteins | sample LakMenEpi16Nov12_FD_29032 | JGI IMG/M metagenome (IMG submission 29032)
GCAAACTTTCTTGCATACGGCAATTCCTTGCGCCTAGTTCGCGCAAATACGGACTCAAACAATGCAACATCAAGAAATACAACAGGATTAAAGATTTTCAACGACGAACAGTACACTGCAAGTTACTATGCTTCTGGCGAAGCAACTTATGGTCCATGGGCTGCTCGTTATCCAGGAACACTTGGTAACTCACTTAAAGTTTCTGTTTGCGACTCAGCAACGGCATATTCAAGCTGGGCATATAAAAATTCATTTAGCGATGAGCCAGGTACTTCACTCTTTGCTCAAGGTCGTGGTGCAACGAATGACGAAATGCATATCGCAGTCATTGACGAAGATGGTTTGATCACAGGAACACAAAATACAGTTATTGAAGTTTATCCTTTCGTATCAAAAGCATCGGATGCTAAGAACGACACAGGCGCTTCAAACTATTATAAAGAAGTTATTTTCAGAACATCAGAATATGTACACTGGTTGGGTCATACCAATCTTGGCGCTAACGTAACAAACTGGGGTTCAGAAGCTGCACTTGGTAGAGACTTTGCTCGCAACAATACAGCAAATACTCAATCACTACAAGGCGGTACACTTGTAAGTGCAACAGCAGGCAATCTAACATACGGTTGGGATCGTTTTGAGCAGTCAGAAACAGTTGATGTTTCTCTACTCATGACATCAAACGCAGAAGCAACAGTAGCAGGTCATGTAATTGATCTTGCCGCTGCGCGCAGAGACTGCGTTGCTTTCGTATCGCCACCATTAAGTGCAGCACAAAGCTCCGATCCTGTTTCTGATGTTGTTACATATAAAACAAGCACTTTAAACAAATCAACAAGTTATGCTGTAATGGATAGCGGTTGGAAGTATATGTACGACAAATACAACGACGTTTATCGTTGGGTTCCACTCAATGGTGACATCGCTGGTCTTTGCGTACGCACTGACACAGAACGTGATCCTTGGTTCTCACCAGCTGGTTTCAATCGCGGTCAAATTCGTAACATCGTTAAACTTGCATTTAACCCAAGCAAGACGCAGCGTGACGAACTTTATCGCAACAGCGTTAATCCTGTGACTTCGTTCCCAGGTGAAGGTACTGTTCTATTCGGCGATAAAACACTTCAATCGAAAGCATCTTCGTTTGATCGCATTAATGTACGTCGCTTGTTTATTGTTCTTGAGAAGGCTATTTCGAGAGCAGCACGCGCAAGCCTCTTTGAGTTCAATGATGAATTTACACGCTCCAGCTTCGTAAATCTAATTGAGCCATTCCTCAGAGAAGTACAAGGTCGTCGTGGTATTTTCGACTTCCGTGTTGTTTGTGACGCAACAAACAATACACCAGAAGTTATTGACCGAAATGAATTTGTCGGAGACATTTACATCAAACCAACAAGATCAATCAACTTCATTCAGTTGAACTTTGTTGCTGTTCGTAGTGGTGTGACCTTCGATGAAATCGTTGGACGCTTCTAATAAATAGGATTAACGGCTAGGAGAAAGCAAAAATGGCTTTTAACGTATACGATTTTAGATCATCATTGCAATTCGACGGTGCACGTCCTAATCTATTTGAAGTAAATATTAACTTCCCTGGATTTCTTGGCGAAAGCACTGCTCGTAGACAAATGACGTTCTTATGTAAATCTGCTCAGTTACCAGGATCGATTGTATCACCAATCCAATTATTCTACTTTGGACGTGAGGTTAAATTTTCTGGTAATAGAACCTTCCAAGATTGGACAGTGCAGATCATTAACGACGAAGATTTTAGAGTAAGAAATGCCTTCGAAAGATGGATGAACGCTCTAAACAGTCACCAAACAAACCTTCGTAACCCAGTTGCCGCTACACCAAACGGTTATACAGCTGACGCAGTTGTAAATCAATATGGTAAGTCAGGCGACATTATTAAGTCTTACAAGTTTGTTGGTATGTTCCCAGTTGACGTCACGCAAATTGATCTCGATTGGGGCGCAAATGATCAGATCGAAGAGTACGCAGTATCGTTCGCATATCAATACTGGACTGCTGCTGGCGTAACGACTTGATTCTTGACTTACTTTTTCAGTAGGTCAATCCACATGATGACATCTCAGGTTTAAATTATGAATATATTCGGTTTTGAGATTTTACGCAAAAAAGAGGAAACTCTTGACGCATCAGTCACGCCTACAGTTGTAAGCCCACAGATCGAAGATGGAGCCATCAATATTTCAGCGGGATCCCACTATGGTATCTACGTTGATATTGATGGCTCTTATCGTTCTGAAGTAGACCTCGTGACAAAATATCGCACAATGGCTATGCAACCAGAAGTTGAACAAGCCATTGAAGATATCGTTAACGAATCAGTTGTGCACGATGAAGAAGGTAACTCCGTTAAGATTATGGTTGACGATTTAGAACAGCCACAATCAATTAAAGATAAAATTACAGAAGAATTTAAACACGTTATGAAGTTGCTCGACTTCAATAATAATGGCGGTGATATTTTCCGTCGTTGGTATGTTGATGGTCGTTTATACTTTAATGTGATTATTGATCCAAATAATCCGCGAGCAGGCATACAAAGTTTAATCAATATTGATCCAAGACGCATTCGCAAAGTTAGAAACGTAAAAAAGAAAAAAGACAAAGCAACGCAAACAGAAGTTATCGACAACGTTGAAGAGTATTTTATTTACAACGAAAAAACATTAAACAATACAGTAAGCAATCCAATTCTAACTGGTAACTATTCAGGTGGAACAAAACTCACAAACGATTCAGTCGTATACTTAACATCAGGTTTGTATGATCCTGCTCGCTCTACTGTTTTAAGTTATTTGCATAAAGCAATTCGCCCTATGAATCAGTTGCGCTTCGTTGAAGACGCAATTGTTATCTATCGTTTAAGTCGTGCTCCTGAACGTCGCGTATTCTATGTTGACGTTGGTAACATGCCTAAGATGAAAGCAGAACAATATCTGCGCGATCTTATGGTTAAGTATCGTAACAAACTTGTATACGATAGTACGACAGGCGAGATTCGTGATGATCGTCGTCAGTTGTCAATGCTTGAAGATTTCTGGATGCCTCGTCGTGGCGAAGGCAAGTCTACTGAAATCACAACATTACCATCGGGTCAAAACCTTGGTGAGTTGTCAGACGTAAACTATTTTGAACGTAAACTATACAAATCACTTAATGTTCCAATTTCTCGTTTAGAAGCACAACAAGGATTTACACTTGGTCGTTCGAACGAGATTACTCGCGATGAACTCAAGTTTATGCGTTTTATCGAAAAGTTGCGCGCTCGTTTCTCAATTATGTTCGACGAACTTATGGCTCGTCAACTTTCGTTGAAGGGTGTTTGTACCCTCGAAGAATGGCAAGAATTTAAACAGTCAGTTCATTACGACTTCTTAAAAGATAACAATTTTGCTGAACTTAAAGAAGCTGAACTATTGCAAAATAGAGTGGCTCTACTCAATGTCGTTGATCCATATGTTGGCAACTACTTTTCTAAAGCATGGGTTCGTAAGAACGTATTGAACCTAACAGAAGATGATATTAAACTTATGGACGAGCAAATGGCTGAAGAAGCCGCCAATCAAGAAGAAGTATCAACAGATTTAGAAGGTGCTCCATCAGCTGCGCCAGGAGAAATGCCGCAATTGGCAACAAATCCTACAGAAGATGAAGAAGACCCTGATGATATAAATAAAAAAGTCAAAGAATTATTTTAAGAGGCAAATATTATGTCAAATTTTACTGATTTTGCAATTCAACAAGATGTTATGTCATTTAAGGAAAAACTTGATAATGCAATTGCAACCAAAGTTGCTGATGCATTAGCGCAAAAGAAACTTGAAGTTGCACAGACATTTTTTGATGCTCCAGAGGCTGTAGAAGCAGAAACAGGCGACGCACAATAAGATGGCATCATTTAAAGAATTAAGAGCAAAAAGAAAACCATATCAAGATGCACCAGCAATGTTGGTGCTCAAACGAGTTGGTATTCGTAACTATCCAAACGGACAACAAGTTGCATTATATCACAATGCTGCTCTTGATTTGAACATCAGCGTTCCTTTCACTAAAAGTTCTTTAGATCCAGATGGTCGTTTAGGTGAACCAGTTAAAATTGGCTCTTTACTGCCAGCAGCTGCGATCTCAGAAGGCGTTATCGGATCTCTTAAAAACATCGCTCAGTCACAACAACCTGGACAAATTAAATTTAACAACGGAACGACAGAAGAAGTGCATCATGCAATCGCTCAACAGATTGTTGACGTGCATGCAAAACTAGACAATTCAAATAAAGATAAATTTGAGCGTCTTGTAAATGTCGGTCCTGCAGGTTTGCAAAAAGTAACACACTGGCTTAAGAGATTAGAATCATCTAAATGAAACGATTTAAATCATTCATAACAGAAGAAGATATTCAAAAAGTTGAAGAGCAACTTGACGAAGCCTCATCAGCATTTAAAACGCGCAAAATTGGTCGCATGAAACTTATCCCAATTCGTTTCCGTACAGTTGGCGGCAAGATTGTAGCACAACGTCGCGTTAAGAAGTCCGCAGTAAAAGGTTTCACGCTTCGTGGTGGAAAATTAGTTAGAATGAGTGCTGGTGAAAGAATGCGTCGTAAACGCGCACAACGTCGTGCTGCCGTTAAACGTCGCGCAAAAATGGCTCGCGCAAAGATGAAGAGAATGCGCACAATGAGACGCAGAAAGGCGCTCGGAATCTAAAGGTATAACAAAATGAAATTAATCGTAGAAACAGTCGAAGCAGTCAAGTACCTTACTGAAGAAAAGAACGGTGTAAAGCAATATTACATCGAAGGAATTGGTCTTCAAGGTAATAAGGTAAACCGCAACTTGCGCGAATATAGCACAGATATTCTTGCGCGCGAAGTAAATCGTTATAATAAAGAATATGTTAACGAGAATCGCGCATTTGGCGAGTTGGGTCATCCAGACGGTCCTTCAATTAATCTTGATCGCGTATCACACATGATTAAAGAGATTCGTCAAGAGGGCGATAATTTCATTATCAAAGCAAAAATTTTAGACACTCCATTCGGAAAGATTGTGAAAAATCTTATCGACGAAGAATGCAAATTAGGCGTTTCTTCTCGAGGAATGGGTACGCTAAAGTCTGTAAATGGTGTTAACCAAGTACAGAACGATTATTATCTAGCCACAGCGGCAGATATAGTAGCTGATCCTTCAGCACCTGATGCGTTTGTTCGCGGCATTATGGAAGGCAAAGAATGGGTATGGAATAATGGCAAAATTGAAGAAGCCACCATAGACAAAATGCGCCAAAAAATTGAAAGAGCAAAACACAAACAGCTTGAAGAAATCAAACTACGTCAATTTGAGAGTTTCCTCTCAAAACTGTAATTTTATAAATAAATTCATAACTATAGGAGTTATTTCTCATGAAAACATTAGCAGAAGCTGCCGCTGAAATTTTGATGAAAACGAAATCAGATTCACCAGCAGAACCAATGAAGAAATTAGCAAGTGGCGCAGAGGTAGTAGACCTCGGCGGTTCAACGCTTGACAAGCCAGAAGGCGACGAGATCGGCAAGAAAGCCGCCGCCGTCCTAACTCAGGCTCCTGCCCCAGGTAAGGGTGCAGCAGTTGCTGGCGATAAGGCATCACAAGGTCTTGGTGGTGGCAAGTCAAATCCTACAGCAATGGCTGAAGAAGAAGAAGTTTCGGAAGAAGATGTTGTAACAGAAGTTGAAGCATCAGCCGATGAAACCGTCGAAATTGACGCATCTTCAGAAGAAGCCGTTGAAGAGATTGCTGAAGAAGAAGAATTGACTCCAGAAGAAATCGAAGAAGCCAAGCATGCTAAAGTCGCCATGATGCGCGATAAGATGAAGCAGCTCGGCGTCAAGGAAGATATCGACGCTATTTTCAGCGGCGAAGATCTTTCAGAAGAATTCAAGACAAAGGTAGGCACAGTATTTGAAGCAGCCGTTATTGCTCGCGCAGTAAACGTTGTTGAAGAAATGGAAAAAGAAATCCTTTCTGCAGCCGCTCAAACTATTGAAGAAGCCAAAGCACAGATCGAAGAGCAAGTCGACAGCTACCTCAACTATATGATTGAGCAGTGGATGGAAGAGAACAAGCTCGCCGTTACATCTGGCTTGAAGATGGAAATTGCTGAAGAATTCATGGCTGATATCAAGAATGTATTCGAAGCACACAACATCAACCTACCAGAAGAACAACTTGACGTTATGGAAGCAATGGTTTCCGAAAACGAAGAGTTGAAGAAGAAGTTAAATGACGTTCTTCATAGCAACATTGAACTTAAGAAAGAAGTCAATGAATCAAAGAAGAATGAAATCGTTACTAAAGTTTGCGAAGGGCTCACCGCAACGCAAGCTGAAAAAGTAAAGACACTCGCAGAGGGTGTAGAGTTCACCACAGAGCGTGAATACTCAGAGAAGTTAAAGATCATTCGTGAACAATACTTCTCAAGTAAGGTGAAAACAACAGCTCCTACGCCTGTCGTAGAAAGCGTTGATCCTGCTCCAGCATCGGACGAATCGGCAACGGTTAGCCCATTGATGGAGCGTTATGTACGTTCAATTGGTAAAACTCTACCTCGTTAATTTTTAGGAGTAAATAAAAAATGTTTCTATCTGAACAACTACAAACGAAGTGGTCACCAGTCCTAGATCACCCAGATCTACCAAAGATTGATGACCCATACCGCCGTGCTGTTACGGCAGTCGTTCTTGAAAACCAAGAACGCGCAATGGCTGAAGAATCACGTCTTCTTAACGAAGTATCACCAGCCAACATCACAGGCTATACAACTGCATCATCAGCTGGCGGCGCAACCGCTGGTTATGATCCAATCCTAGTAAGCCTTGTTCGTCGTTCATTGCCAAACCTAATGGCTTATGACATCTGCGGCGTTCAGCCAATGACAGGTCCAACAGGTTTGATCTTCGCAATGCGTTCAAAGTTCGCCAACAACACTGCACTTCTTGGTGACGTTGGTCTAGGTAACAACGCTGGTGAAGCATTGTACGACGAAGCTGACACAGACTTCTCAGGTACTGGCACTCACACAGCATTTGACGGAACAGTGAACCCAGGTAAAAGCAACACTTCAATCTTCGGAGCAGCAAACACTGGTCGTGGCGTTGTAACAGCCACTGGTGAAGATCTTGGTGGTGCCACAGACATGGGCGCAATGGGTTTCTCAATTGAGAAGGTAACTGTAACAGCAAATACTCGCGCATTGAAAGCAGAGTACACACTAGAACTTGCACAAGATCTCAAGGCAGTGCATGGTCTAGACGCTGAGACAGAACTAGCAAATATTCTTTCAACAGAAATTCTTGCTGAAATCAACCGTGAAGTCGTTCGTACGATTTATCGTACAGCAACTCCAGGCGTTTCATTTGCTGGTACACCAGGCACATTCAACCTAGCAACTTCAGGTGGTGACACCGACGGTCGCTGGCAGGTTGAGAAGTACAAGGGTTTGATCTATGCAATCGAAAGAGAAGCAAACAAGATCGCTAAAGACACCCGTCGTGGCAAGGGCAATATCGTCGTCTGCTCATCAGACGTCGCATCTGCTCTCGCAATGTCAGGTCTTCTAGACTACAACTCAGCACTCGCAAGCCAAGTTAGCCTAACTGTTGACGACACAGGCAACACATTCGCTGGTACACTATTCGGTCGTATCAAGGTTTATGTTGACCCATATTCTGTCCAAACAGCAGACTACGCAGTAGTTGGTTACAAGGGTACAGTAGCATATGACGCTGGTCTATTCTACTGCCCATACGTCCCACTACAAATGGTCCGCGCAATCAATCCAGATACCTTCCAGCCAAAAATTGGCTTCAAGACCCGTTATGGTCTAGTTGCTAACCCATATGCTGAAGGCAACACGATTGGTCTTGGCAGACTATCAAACAACTCAAACCTATACTATCGCAAGTTCGTAATCACGAACCTCAAGTAATAATAGTTGAGAAAAGTTTTTGCCGACTTTATTCTAATAATAAGGCAAACACGACTGAGGGGGGCAGAAATGCCCCCCTTTTTTATTACCCTAAATAATTTGTAGTCACACGGAGCGATACTAATGTCAGTGTCATATGTACCAGAAGAACGCGACATAGCGCAATATAGTAAATTTAAACTTATTTTTGATCGTGTTCCTGCTGTAACTTTTTTCTGTAAAACTGTAAATCTTCCTGGTATCATTAATAATGAAGTGCGCGTTGAAACTCCATTTTCAGCCTTTATGGTCCCTGGCGATAAAACCGACTTTGGTACTCTAGACGTTACATTTCTAGTTGACGTTAATTATCAAACTTGGAAAGAAGTGTATAATTGGATTACAGGATTAACCTTCCCTAAAGACTTCACTCAGTATCAAAATCTACTAAATCAACAAAGAACAACATTAGTGCCAACACCCAAATCACGTGGTAATCAATATAGTGACGCCGCATTAACTCTTTACACAAATAAAAACAATCCAAACGTTCGCGTTAAATTCAAAGATTGTTTTCCAGTTGCATTAGGTTCAATTGAGTATGATGTTGAAAAGTCAGCAGAAACTCCAGTTACATGTTCAGCTTCTTTCAGATATTCTCTTTACGAATTTGAAAAACTATAGTATAATAGTATAACAACCAGTTGTATTATTTGCAGGTGAATATATGAATGCGATTCCGCTCACTCAGATCATTGAGATGTGGGAAAAAGACTCAGAAGTAGATCAAACTGAGCCTGGTAAAGAAATTATTAAGATTCCAACTCTTCACGCAAAGTATGCTCGTATTCTTTCAGCACACTCTCTTGCATCAAAGCAATGTCATATTGAATATGCGAGAATGAAGAAAGTTAAGTATGAGTATTATAACGGTAAACTTGACGCCGATGAGTTGAAGAAGTATGGGTGGGAACCATTCAGATTTTTACTGAAGTCAGACATCGGCACATATCTCGACGCCGATCAAGACCTCGTAAAGATTACAGCAAAACTCGCATTACATGAAGAATCAATCACTTTCTGTTCTTCTGTGTTGAAAGAATTGAATGCGCGCACATATCAATTGCGTGCATTTATGGATTGGGAAAAATTCATTCAAGGTGGACATTAATATGAAAACGAATAAAAATGATCAAGCGGCACATGATGCGCTCAATGGGTTTCCGCCAGAAATTTATATGAAGTTTGTACCAGAAGAAAACTATCTGGCGCTTAAAGAAGCAGCTGCAGCTGGACTCAAAGAATTAGAGAGGATAAATACATTTATAGTAATTGACAATAATGTCATTGCTAATTTGAAAAATGTTTTGGTATGATAATCTATACAAATATTCACATCACTGTTAAAAAAATAAACGAAGTGTATCTTCGTTTAGAATGCGAAGAAAATATCAAGGCAGAGTTGGCTGAATATTTTTCGTTTTTTGCACCTAATTATCAGTTCAGCCCGTTATATAAAAAGAAAATTTGGAACGGGAAAATATATCTTTTCAACCGCAAAAAGTCTTTGCTATTTGCAGGACTAGTACGTTATCTAAACGAGTTTGCTAAAGAAAAAGATTATGCGATTGATTATGACGATTCAATTGATGTATTCAACGAATACTCATTAGAAGAAGCCAAACAGTTTGCTGACTCTCTCAATCTACAATCGCGCGATAAACCTATTGAAGTTCGTGATTATCAGTTAGCAGGATTCGCAAAAGCAATTCGCTATCAAAAGATGTTGATGCTTTCGCCTACAGCATCGGGTAAATCATTAATCATTTATTTGATTATGCGTAAATTGTTTGCTGATAAATGCAAACGAGGATTATTAATCGTACCAACTGTTTCGCTAGTTGAGCAAATGTATAGCGACTTTGCTGATTATTCAACAGGTAATGGTTGGAACGTGAGCAATAACTGTCAAAAGATTTATCAGGGACAAGATAAACTTATCACTCGCAATCTAGTCATCTCTACATGGCAATCTATTATGGATATGCCTAAAAAGTTTTTTGAGCAATTTGACTTTGTGATTGGTGATGAAGCCCACGGTTTCGAAGCCAAATCGTTGTCTAAAATTATGACACGTTTGGTCAATGCAAAATATCGTATTGGTACAACTGGTACAGTTAAAGATACCAAAGTGCATAAACTGTCGCTAGAAGGTTACTTCGGGGCAATCACTAAGATTATTACAACAAAAGAATTAATTGATCGCGGTCAGTTATCTGACTTCGAGATTAAATGTTTAACTCTCAAATACTCTGAAGAAACTTGCGCGATGGTGAGCAAGTTTGATTATCAGCAAGAGATGGACTTTCTCGTAACGAACAACTCACGAAATATTTTCATAAGAAACTTGGCTTTATCATTAAATAATAATACACTAGTATTGTTTCAATACGTTGAAAAGCATGGTAAAGCATTATACGATATGATCTCCGAAAAACGTGGCGACCGAAAAGTATTTTTTGTTTTTGGTGGCACTGACGTCATAGATCGCGAAGAAATTCGTAAAATTGTAGAAACAGAGAAAGACGCTATCATTGTTGCTTCGTATGGAGTATACTCTACTGGCGTTAATATTCGTAACCTACATAATATTATATTCGCTTCACCAAGCAAATCTAAGATTCGCAATCTTCAATCCATAGGTCGCGGCTTACGATTAGGAGACGATAAAGAAAAAGCCACTCTTTACGATATCTCTGACGATCTTCGGTATAAGAAATATGTCAATTTCACATTGAAGCATTTCGCTGAACGACTCAAGATATATCATGAAGAGAAATTCAAAATCTCAACCTATAAGGTAGAATTAAAAAATGGATAAACAAAAACGAAACGTTAAGTTCATCAAACTTAATAATGGTGAAGATTTGATCGCTGAGATTGAAGATTCAAACGAATCGCAGTTCGTCTTTAAAAATCCGATGAAGATCATCGTAGACACAGATTTAGAAACAAGTAAACAAATTATATTTTTACACCCATGGCTTCCTTCAGGCGTTGTGCAAGTTAACAGTATAAATTTACCTTCAAACGTTATTTTTTTAACAACAGAAGTGCTAGATGATGTTCGTGAATACTACATCAATATGGTCTCGGAAGTCGAGATGAGCGAAATGATTAAGAAGAAACAGAAAAGAAAGAAGAAAAAAATAGTGACTTCAGAGTCACTCGAAACAGATAACGTATTAGATTTCTCTAAGTTGATAGATAGAATTAAGAAGAATAGACCAATACACTAAAGAATATCTAATATAGCATTCAACCGACCACATACTTATTATAAACTTCAACTTTTTACAGGTCAAGCAGCATGGCAAAGAAAAATCATTATGTAAACAATGCCGACTTTCTGAAGGCATTAACTGAATACAAAAAGGCTTGTCGCAAGGCAAAACGCGAGGGTCTACCCAAACCAAACATTCCAGACTATATTGGAAAGTGTTTGATGCTCATTGCTGAAAATCTTTCACACAAACCAAACTTTCTGTCATACTCGTTTAGAGATGAAATGATTGGTGACGCGATCGAAAACTGCATCATGTATTTCGATAACTTTGATCCGAAAAAATCAAAGAATCCATTTGCATACTTCACACAGATCATTTACTTCGCTTTCATTCGTCGCATTCATAAAGAAAAGAAGCAGTTGTATGTGAAGTATAAGTCTACTGAACAAATTGGTGTACTAGATGAATATGATCAGTTTGATTCAGATGAAAATGGTGGCATGACCAAACAATTTGAAATGTATGATAACATTTCGGAGTTCATTGTAAACTTCGAAGAATCCAAGTTGAATAAGAAAAACAAACGCAAGAAAAAGAAGTCACTAGAAAACTTCATCAGTGAGGATTAAAATGGCTACGAAACATCAAGAAGAAGATTTTGGCTTCACTTTCATTGATGAATCTGAAATAGATGCTGAAATAAAACGAGTCGCCGAAGGTGCCGCTGAAGAAGCATCATTGCAAGTTGAACTGTCGTATAAAGATCGTTTGAAACAGGTTGAAGATCTTATTCTTCCGTTCCTAACAAACTTGACTAAAGACCCACAAAAGGTTATGATTAAATGGCCAAATAGAGCCGAAGTTGTTGATCGGCAAATTCAGAAACTACTCAAGATTACACGAGACTAATGAAAATAGCGATTCTTGGCGATACGCATTTTGGTATGCGTGGTGATTCCATACAGTTTCATCAACTGTATCAGGAGTTTTATGAGAAGGTGTTCTTTCCGTATTTGAAAGAGCATAACATTACTCATTTGTTTCAGTTGGGCGATTTGTTTGATCGTCGCAAATATATCAATTTCACCACACTACATCTTTCTAAGAAATACTTTTTCGATCATGTCGAAAAGAACAATCTAGAATTTCATACGATTCTAGGCAATCACGATATCTCTTATAAGAACACTCTTGAAGTGAACTCTTCGGCATTGTTGCTCGAAGGTTACACCAAGATTAAAGTTCATACCGAACCGACAACAGTTGAAGTTGACGGCATTCCTATTGATCTAATTCCTTGGATTTGTAAAGAAAACGAAGCAGAGATCTCTGAGTATTTCAAGAATACAAAGTCGCAGATTTGTTTCGGTCACTTTGAGATTCAAGGGTTTGAAATGGATCGCGGTAATGTATGCCATGAAGGTATTGATCGCGACGTCCTTTCAAATTATGAAATTGTTTTATCGGGTCACTTTCATCACAAGAGCAGCGATGGGCATGTCACTTACGTTGGCACTCCTGGCGAAATGACTTGGGCTGACTATAATGATCCTCGCGGCTTTCATATTTTCGATACTGAAACACGAGAGTTGGAGTTTATCGAAAATCCGTACAGAATGTTCTATAAGATTCTTTATGACGAAACTAAAGAAGATTTGGAAAGCGTAAAGACTAAAGACTATGCACAATACACTAATCGTATTGTAAAAGTCGTAGTCCTGAACAAAACGAATCATCTTTTGTATGATATGTTTTTAGATGCTTTGTATCAAGCATTACCGTTAGACGTTACAGTCGTTGAAGATTTTACAGATTATTCTGAGATCTCTGATGAAGACGTTATTGATCAAGCGGATGATACTTCTACTATTCTAGACAAGTATATCGAAAGTCTTGAACTTGATGTTGATAAAAATATTTTGAAACAACTCATGAAAGAGATATACTATGAGGCTCAATCGTTAGAAACGACTAATGCATGACAACATTTAAACTGATTCGTTATAAAAACTTTCTTTCTGCTGGTAATATCTTTACCGAAATTTCTTTACAGAAAGAAGAGCAAACTCTAATCATTGGCGAGAACGGTGCAGGTAAATCCACTATTCTTGACGCCATCACGTTTGCGTTATTTGGTAAACCATTCCGCAACATTAACAAACCACAGATTATCAACTCAGTCAACGGTCGCGACTGCGTTGTCGAAGTTGAATTCAAATGCTACTCGAAAGACTATAAGATTATTCGTGGTCTGAAACCAAACATCTTTGAAATCTATTGTGATGGTGAGTTACTAGATCAAGACGCAAAGTCTAAAGATTATCAAGACTTCCTCGAAAAGCACATTCTGAAATTTAACTATAAAGCGTTCACTCAGATTGTCATTCTGGGTAGTTCATCGTTTGTTCCGTTCATGCAGTTATCGGCTGCCGATCGTCGCGCAATTATCGAAGACTTGCTCGATATTCAAATTTTCTCTGCGATGAATCAAATCGTAAAAGAAAGAAACAACACATTGAAGACAAGCGCAGTTAAACTCAAAGCCGATATTGAATCGACCGTTGCGCAAATTGATATGCAAAAGAAGTATATCGAAGAAGCGAAAAAGAACAATCAAGATCAAATTGAACTGAAAGAACAAGAGTTGAAAGAGAATCAAGATCAATTAGAGAAACTTGAAAAAGATTCTGAATTGATTCAGAAGCACGTCGACGCATTACTTAACACAGTCGCTGACGAAAAAACTGTAAAAGATAAGAACAAGAAACTTTCTCAGTTCGAA
>B570J29032_109958643_pt1 | contig 14041 bp, 13 predicted proteins | sample LakMenEpi16Nov12_FD_29032 | JGI IMG/M metagenome (IMG submission 29032)
AGATAATTGGTATTTGCTGGATTGATGCTTATTCCTAGTACCCCAGAGTGATTGCTACTTGCAATACCACCTTGAAACTGTGCAATAAGTACATTTATTCCAAAACAAAAGTTAAGAAGTACGAAAGTTATTTTCCTCATTACTTGATTTGGGTATGTTTATGTTTCATTTTATTGGATTTAGGCTGCGTAGGCTATGCTGGCTATGCTCAACTTGCAACTTGTTTTTTCTAAAAGTTCTTTTGCGCAACTTTCTATGGTTGCACCTGTAGTTATAACATCATCCACTAATAACAAATGTTTATTGCACAAAGTTTCTGGATGATTAACGTTAAAAATAGCATTTACATTTTCCCAACGCTGCCAACGATTTTTTTTAGTTTGTGTTTCAGTGGCTCTTATTCGTTCGATATTAATACTAAAGTTGGGAATAGATAGGGTTTCGGCTAAACCATTGGCAAAAGCTAAACTTTGATTATACCCTCTTTTTCTTAACTTACTTGGGTGTAATGGGATAGCTATTACACCCTGTAGCAGCATGGTATCTGAAATTTTTTTAAGACGTTGACCATAAAGAGAACCTAAAAAAAAGGCTAATTCTTCATTCCCCCTATACTTTAGTTCATGCAAGAGTCTTTGGGTAATTCCTGCTTGGTTAAAATACAAAAAGGAGAATGCTCTTTCGAAAGGAACGCGCCCCCACAGTGCTTTTTCTACTCCATTTTCCTTTGAAAGATGGTATTGGGTTTCAGGTAAATTGAGTTGACAATGGAGGCAAAGGTAGCGCTCCGTTTTAACCAAACCTTTGTTGCAATTTAGGCAAAGATTGGGGAAAAGCAATTGTATCACATCACTAAACATGGGTTTGCAATTTACAAAGCCAAAATCAAAATAGCCTTAAAAATTAGTTAAAAAAGGAAAAATATTTACCATAAACCAACTTTTCTGAAATCAAGTTATTACCTAAACTGCATCAGGATTCATTAAACGTATCTTAAAAACAAGACAATCCACAATAAATCAATGAAAAGATATTTTTATTAAAATATATATTCTTCCGTTTAAACAATAATTTTGTTTATTAATATAATTTGAGTTGAAGCTGTATCTATTCAAATATCTGTTATTTTTCATCAGTGGAATCTTTGTATTTCCTTTAGTTCGAATTGTCCCAAATCCTTCAAATTCTGGATATGATAGAATAGACCCATTTAAAAATGGTGTTGCTAAAGTTTACAAAGACGATTTTGTGGGTTTTATTAATCAAAAAGGAGAGGAAGTAATTGCCTGTAGGTATAATACCATTGGTGAATTTTATGCAGGTATGGCTAAGGTTAGTATTGGTGAAAATTTTGGTTATATCAGTAGTAAAGATGAAGAGGTGATTAAAATAAGGTACGCCTACATAGGTCCATTTAAGCAAAATATTGCTTTGGTGCGTATAAAGAATCTATTTGGTTTAGTCGATAGAAATGGGAATGAGATTATGCCAGTTATTTATCATGAAATTTCTGAATTTAACGGAAAAGGAATTGCAAAGGTTCGTTTAAACCATTTAGAGGGTAAAATTAATAGGCAAGGTTATTGGGTAGAACCTATTGTTCAAGCCGAACAAGAAGAAGAGGATTCAGAATAGCCTTATTTTTACACCGATTCTCAGTATTATTTTTCAACTACATGCTTTTTTGTAACTTCGCCTTGTCATGCTAAAACAAGGTTTACAACAATCCCAAACGCAGAAGCTTTCTCCCCAGCAAATACAGTTTATAAAATTGTTGCAGCTCAATTCTGTAGATATACTTCAACGGGTGGATATGGAGTTGATAGAAAACCCTGCTCTTTTAAAAGCAGGTGATGATGATGCAGCTCCTGGTGAAGTTGATCCTGTTAGTGAATCTGAACTTACTAATACTGAAGAAGCGGCTGATGTAAATGTGGATGATTTTTTGATGGAGGAAGGTTTAGATGTTAAGGAGTATGTAAATGATGAGTATGATCCAGATGGTTTTCATTTAAGTGATGAGGGTGATGAGGAAAGAAAGGAAAGACCACTTGCCGAGTCGCATACTTTTCATGAAGAGCTTTTGGAACAATTTACTGCCATTGCAGAAAATGAGAAAGAGTTAACGATAGGAAATCAAATAATTGGCTCAATAGATGATGATGGTTACTTAAGAAGGTCTTTGGAGGCCATTATTAATGATTTAGCTTTTTCTATGAACGTGGAAGCAAGTATAGACGAGATGAGACGAGTGCTTCATAAAATTCAAAACCTTGAGCCTGCAGGCATCGGGGCTACCTCGCTTCAAGAGTGTTTGTTATTACAATTGAAAAGAAAGGATCAAACCAATAGTTTAATAAAGTTAGCCACTCAGATTTTAGCAGACTTTTTTGACGATTTTACTAAAAAACATTACGATCGTCTTACCAGGATGTTAAAGCTAAGCGATGATGAGCTTCGCGCTTGCATTCATGTGATTACCCGTTTAAATCCAAAGCCAGGCGAGTCTATAGATACTAGTGCCACCCAATATATTACTCCAGATTTTATTTTGATAGAAGAAGCTGGGAAGCTTATGGTTCATCTTAATTCTAGAAATGCCCCAGATCTTAGAATTAGCAGAAGTTATTTGGAAACCTTAAAAGGTTATGATGAAGCTAAAGCTCCTACGCGAGAGCAAAAAGACACTGTTCAATTTATAAAGCAAAAGCTAGATGGAGCGCGTTGGTTTATAGAAAGTATTAGGCAGCGGCATCAAACTTTGCTTTCTACCATGAATGCCATTCTCAAATTTCAATATAAGTTTTTTGTTGAAGGTGATGAAACCTTTTTGAGGCCCATGATTTTGAAAGACATAGCAGAAATTACGAACCTTGATATTTCAACTATCAGTAGGGTTGCAAATAGCAAGTATGTTCAAACAGATTATGGCACTTTCCCTCTTAAGTATTTTTTTAGTGAGGGAATTCAAACAGACGAAGGAGAAGAAGTAAGCAGTAGAGAAGTAAAGAAGATTTTAAAAGATGCTATTGATGGTGAGGAAAAGTCTAAGCCACTGCCGGATGAACGTTTAATGGAAATTTTGAAGGAGAAGGGATATAATATAGCTAGGAGAACAGTTGCAAAGTATAGGGAACAAATGAACATTCCTGTAGCTCGTTTACGAAAAGAGATCTGACCCAATTGGATCAGACCTCCTAAACTGCGCCTGTTTTAGCCAATTCAACTAATTGAATTTGCTAATTTTTTTTGCCCAAATAAGGCAATCAATTTATATGGTTTTAAAATTAAAAAGAGGCTAATCAAAGTCCCAAGGATGGCAACACCCATAAATAGAATGAGCTCTGGCATAAAAATTATATCGAGAATAGCAAGTATTACCGATGCCATTAAGATAAGATAAACAGGTGGTCTAAGGTAGTTGAACCCGAAAATAATTTTATCTAAATTAGGATTTTTTACCCCTTCTAGCAGCAAGTTAAAGCCTAAACTTACAGTAAACCAATAACTGGCTACCCATTCCATTCTAGTTTTAACAAGTTCTTCCTCCTCTAAATCCGTTTCAAATATTTTAGCACGCGGTTCGTAGTGTATTTTAATTGATTTACTAATTAGCTTTGCTTGCAAAGCCTTATCATTTCCCTCTAGATCTTTGAAATTAATGGCTTCAAAAATTGGACTTTTCATCATAAAGCCATGACTCCAGATAGCAGAAGATAAACCACTGGCCTTCATTGCTTCTCTATCTATTAAATTAAAGAACTTTCTTGCTATAACTTGGTAATTATTTGTAATTGAATTAATTCCATTAATTAGCAATTGTGATTGAACAACCTCCTTACCCTCAAGTAGATTTTGGTTCATATGCCATAAGAAATTATTATCTAAGGTTGAGGTGGTTTTAATAACAAGTATTGCTTGTGTATCCTCGTTTAGATAGCTTTTTACCTCCTCAAGAAGTCTAAATGGCTTTAACTTTTTGGAGTTTGGCCTAATAATTTTGATATGCTTCATGTTATTTAATTCCACAATAGGGGAATCAATAAAAAAGCAGGCACTATAATTTTTGTAACCTTGGTGATTAAGTTGCTGCACTTTCTCCAAGAGAGACGCTTCATCTATGTAATCATTAAATACTATTGTTATATGATTTTCATAATAAGTATTAGCCATTACCACAGAGCTAGTTGGCTTTTTTGTAAGATTTTTAGCATAATAAACCAAAACAAGATAAACCATACTTACAATATAAAAGACAAGCCCAAGTTGAGCTGTAATTATTATTGCTTCTTTCATAGGGCTATAAAACATTTCCTAATTCATTTTTGCCTGCGAAATAGGCATTGTCAATTGGTGTATCAATTCCGGGGAAAATGTCAATTTGATAAATATTTTTTATTTCTACTACTACAATGAGTAGTAAAACCATCACAATTGCCAAGTAACTAAATCTGGCAAAATCCATTAAGTTTTTAGCGTAATTCCTAATTTGGTAATTAAGTTTCATGCTTAGGGTGATGTTTTCGAAATGAACACCTGGAACGTTTCTGAAATTTTTATCTAGCTTCTTCATTTGGTATAATTTTTTTTTCATTTTGGCCATTGGTTGTTGGCCTATCTGATTGACAATTCAAAGGTATTTATTTGAATGACAAAAAAAACTATGTGAATGGAGAAAATCGAGTGCAATTGTATAATGCACTGATAATCATTAAAATAAAATTTTAAAAAATTTTAAAAAAAGCATTTTAATGGAGTTAAAAACTATTTAAATGGAGTATTTAAAGATTTTTTTAACTAGTATATCGTGTGAGTAGAGGTTATTGTTATTTAAGTAGCGCTTATCAAGCTTCTTCCAAAATAGTTCTAAAAGCTACAAATTTGCCTTGAAACAGGGCGTTGGTTTTTGCTTGTAAGGCGGGTGCAAAATCTTTTTGATAGTGCTCATATTCAGATATAGACGGGCATGAATATTGAATTGCATAAGTGTAACCTGTTTCATCTTCTTGGCGGCTAAGGAGTTTATAAATTTTATGCGAAAGAAAACAACCCGTTGCCATAACTTCGGGAATATGTGTTTCCTTCATCCAATTTAACCAAGTTTCATGGATTGCATCCTCAACGTTAATCGTTACATTATATATTATCATATTAGTTTAATTGGTCACCACGTAGTATGCGGTATTGTTTTCTGCAATCAATTAAGAAAAAGCTTCCAGGGTATTGTGAAATAAATTGCTCGTAACTTAATAATGCAGCGTCTTTTTGATTTAACTGAAATTGTTGTAGCCTGGCCAGTTTATATAGCGCGTTATCACCTAAAATATCTGAACCATATTCCGAAACTACTTGCTTAAAAAAATTAGCTGCCTCGTTAAAGTTTTTTCTTTTAACAGCTATTTCTGCCTTCTTGAATAGAATATCGTCATTGAGTCCGGTTTTTGGGTAACTTAATTTTAAGCTATCTAACAATTGTGATGCTTTATCTAAGTTGTTTTGCACAAGGTTTAAATCAGCACTTGCGAATAATTTTAAAGGTTCAAGCTCAGTGCTGTCAATTGTGTTATCTTGAATAAGTAAACTTAGTTCGAGCGCATTATTGGCTATCAGTTGTGTAGTTGCTGTTTTTAGCACGTCTAATTGGGCTTTTGCCCAATCAAATTCGCCCATATAATAACTCAAGCGAGCATTTCTATATTTAGCCTCTTGGCCAATTGGTTCTTCCAAAAAATCCTTATCTACTTGGCCAAATACCAACATGGCGTCCCAAACTTCACCCTTCAAGATGTATAAATCGCCTAATTCTAATTTAGCTTGAGCTTGCAAATATCTGTCCACCCTAGGCATTGAGATAAGGTTCTCATAATCTATAACCGCATCTGCGTATTTATTCATATAGAAGGCTCTTAGTTGTGCCAAATTTCTTAAGGTGTTTGCTGTGGCTGGGTTTGATCCGAATTCCTGAAGGAGCGCTACATACTCTTGTTCTATAATTTGTAAATCTATTTGTGAGTAATTCCCACTTAATAGTTTTTTAGCGCGCGACTCCAATTCGCTATTTTTTGCATAGGTATAATAGGGTTTTTCTTTCCCCATTAATTGCACTTGTTTGTAGATAGCAATAGCTGCATCCCAATTTTCATTGCTGCTGGCTAAGAATCCTAATTCTATTAGCCTGCGTCCATCTTCTTTATTTTTACGGTCTAAATTTTTAGCGTATAAAGCAGCCATTTCATAATCGGCTTTTTGCACATACATCCAAATTAACATTTCTTGAAAAATGGCCTTTTCTGGATATTGTTTACTTTTCTTGTTTAACGCTAATTTAAGCAAATCAAATTCTGAAGAATTGCTGAGGCTGTTTTGAAACTGGCCCTGCACTTCTGCTTGCATGCTTTCGTCTAGGATAAGGACATTAAGGTATTCATCAATCATCTCTTTTGTTTTACCCTTATCTTGATAAAGACCCCCAAGTTCACTTGAGAAAAGGAGTTCGTTTTTATATTGTTTTCTTGCTTGTAAATAGGTTTCAATGGCCATGTCTCCTTCTCTCCGTTTTTCAAAAGCCTTTGCTAATTCATACACTTTGGCTTCAATTGGACTTAAATCATTAACTAATTTCTGATAAGTTTGATTTGCTTTTTCATTTTGGTTTTGGAGTTTGAGTAAATACCCTTCATCTACTAGGTAATAGTAGTTGCCTTCAAATTTTCGAATTTGTTTTTTTACTAATTTTTGTGCTGAACCAAAATCATTTAAACCTAGATAAGACTTCAATAAGTTATCGTAGAAATACATGGATTTTGGATTGCCATTGAGTAAGCGTTCATACTTATCTGCTGCTTTTTCGTATTCCTTACTCCCTAAATATTGAGCAGCGAGTTCTTCATCGGCTTTTTGAGCTTGTAGGTTTAGGGAGAGGCAAACGGCTAAGAAAAACAATAAATTAAGCTTTTTCCAATTCATATTGTGGTTAACGAAAATAGGTAAAAGCAGGTATTGTAAATAAGCAACGTATCATTTTGTTAGATTTTTCGTTCTTTGTAGGCAAATTGTAAAAGTGAGCACCATTAAAAAACTAGCAGGTCAAACCGCCGTTTATGGCTTATCCAGTATTGCGGGTAGATTCATAAATTACTTGCTGGTTCCTTTGTTCACAAGGGTTTTTACTCAGGCAGAATATGGCATTAATGCAGAGTTCTATGCCTATATTTCGTTCTTAAATATCCTATTAACGCATGGAATGGAGACGGCGTTTTTTCGTTTTGCTCAAGAAAATAATAGCAGAAAAGTATACGCCCAAGCCTTCATTTCTATTTTTGGTGCTTCAAGTTTTTTCTTTCTTTTGGTTCTGGTGGGTGGTAATTTTATTTCTAATCAAATTGGATACGGATTGCATCCAGAGTATTTGACCTATGCTGCAGGCATTCTAATTTTAGATGCATTGGCCGCAATTCCCTTTGCATTATTAAGGGAGCAAAAAAAGGCACTTCGATTTGCTGTTATTAAGAACTTAAATATTTTTATCAATGTTGGCATTAACCTCTATCTATTGGTATTTTGTCCTTGGTTTTCTAACGTTTATAAAATAATTCCACCCTTTGCTATTATTAACCCCGGCATTGAAGTTGTTTTTATAGCTAACCTCATAGCTAGTTTAGTAACATTGATTTTGCTTTTTGCCGAATTAAGGCAAATAAGCTTTGTGTTTGATAAGGAGCTTTGGCAACAAATGATGGTATATGCCATACCAATGATTTGGGTTGGTTTAGCGGGTATGGTAAACGAAACTTTAGATAGGGCTCTATTACGTTTTGTTTGGCCAGACCCTATAGAAGCACAGCAGATGAATGGTATTTACAGTGCTAATTATAAATTATCTATTATTATTACCCTGTTTATTCAGGCGTATAAATTTGCTGCAGAACCTTTTTTCTTTGCACATGCGAAACAAACAGATAAACGCAGTTTATATGCAGAAGTAATGAATTATTTTGCTTGGATTTGCTTGTTTATTTTTATTTTGATAAGCTCCTTTTTACATTACTTTAAGTCTTTTATTGGTCCAGATTTTCACGAAGGTTTAAAGGTAGTTCCAATTTTACTTTGGGCTAATATATTCTTGGGATTATATTATAATGTTTCTATTTGGTATAAGCTTTCGAATCAAACTAAAAAGGGCGCATTAATTTCGCTTATTGGCGCGGGTATTACCATAGTACTAAACTTAATTTTGATACCAATTTTAGGTTATGAAGGTTGCGCATGGACCACTTTTATATGTTATTTAACTATGCTGGTAATAGGATATTATTGGGGCCAAAAGTATTATCCTATTCCTTATAATATTAAGAGAATTGGCCTTTATGTATTTACCGCAATTTTGATTTACATAATTATAACCTATGTAAGTTTACAAATTGAACCAAACTCCTTTTTAGGCTTTGCAATTAGATTAGTTGCTTTGTTTTTATTTGTAGGTTTGGGTTTAAAAATGGAGTTTAAAAATTTAGTAGCAAGTAAAAATGGAGCTTAAAGTAAAAGTAATTAATAAAGGAACTAATCCCTTACCTGCTTATCAAACTTTGCATGCCGCTGGGCTAGATGTGATGGCTAATTTAGAAGAACCAATTATAATTGAACCAATGGGGAGAAAATTGGTATCTACAGGACTTTTTGTTGAAATTCCGCCTGGTTTTGAAATTCAGATTAGGCCTAGAAGTGGCCTGGCTTTAAAGCACGGCATTACGGTGCTAAATTCGCCCGGTACCATTGATGCCGATTACAGGGGTGAGGTAAAGGTTTTGTTGATTAATTTAGGTGCAGAATCCTTTTTGGTTCAACCCGGTGAAAGAATTGCACAAATGGTACTGGCCAAACATGAGGTTTTAAGTTGGGAACTGGTAGAGAAATTAACCGAAAGTGACAGAGGCAGCGGCGGTTATGGCAGCACTGGGAAATAGTTATTAACTTTAGCGTAGTTTCTTAGTTTTGAAATTTTAGCAGTTTGTAGTAGGTTGCGACCAAACACAAGTTTAGTATGAAAATTATCGTTCCAATGGCAGGCATGGGAAAGCGCATGCGCCCCCACACTTTAACAGTGCCAAAACCACTTATTCCTGTTGCAGGAAAACCTATTGTGCAGAAAATCATAGAAGATTTAGAGAAGGTATGTGGAACAGGGATTGAAGAAGTTGCGTATATTATTGGACCAAGTTTTGGTGAGGCAGTAGAAAAACAACTGATAGCCGTTGCCGAAAAACTAGGAGCTAAAGGATCTATTTATTACCAGCACGAACCCCTGGGCACGGCTCATGCCATTATGTGCGCTAAAGAAAGTTTAGATGGTAATGTTTTGGTTGTTTTTGCAGATACTTTATTTAAGGCAGATTTTACATTAGACAGATCAAAAGATGGAATAATTTGGGTTCAAAAAGTAGATGACCCAAAGCCTTTTGGTGTGGTAAAAGTTAATTCGCAAAATGTGATTACAGATTTTGTAGAAAAGCCAGAGACTTTTGTTTCTGACTTAGCAATTATTGGTATTTACTATTTTAAAGATGGCCTTTACTTGCGCAATGAGCTTCAGTATTTGTTAGATAACGATATCAAAGAAAAAGGGGAGTACCAATTAACCAATGCTCTAGAAAATATGAAGGCAAAAGGTACCCAATTTGAACCTGGTAAGGTTACCGAATGGTTAGATTGTGGCAATAAGAATTCTACGGTATTTACCAATTCTAGAATCTTACATTTTATGCATCAAAATGGCGATAAAATGGTAGATGATTCAGTTAGCACTACTGACGCTATTATTATTCAACCTAGTTATATTGGCAAGAATGTGAAAATTACACGCAGTGTAGTTGGGCCGCATGCCGCCATTGCAGACAATTGTATAATAGAAAATTCTATAGTAGGAAATTGCATTATACAAAGCAATACCAAAATAACAGAAGCGGTAATTGATAATGCTATGATAGGTAGCAATGTAGTCTATAAAGGAGAGGCTAAAGATTTAAGCATTGGTGATTTTACTACGTGCATATAATCAAATTGCCTTTTCAACGTTATAGGAAAACATTATATCTAACCATGAGGAGAATACTTCCTTATTTATTTTTCTGGCTCCTTGCAGTTAGTTTGAATGCACAAAAGGTACTTACCGAAACTCAGAGAATAGAGTTTGATAAGCACTTTTTTAATGGCATGCGTGAGAAGCTAATTAATAACTATGTAGATGCCGAAAACGAGTTTAGATTAGCTTTAGCTATTAATTATGAATCTGCCAATTTACACTATCAATTGGCAAGTATTTTGGAAGCTACTAAACGGTTTGACGAATGCTTACAAGAAGCAGAAAACGCAGTAAAATTTGATCCCGCTAATGCTTGGTATATCAATTATTTGGCAGATAGGTTAAAAGCAGAGAAGCGCTATTTAGAGGCCGCCAAGGTTTGCGAGCAAGGCTTTAAAAAGACCAAAGATATTCATTTTCTTTTCCAAAAATCTGCTTATGAAATGATGGGTTATAATTATACCGCTGCCATTAAAACAATAGATCAGATTGAAAAAATTGAAGGTGTAAAAGAAGCAACTAGTAGACAGAAAGAGGAGATTTATCTGGCTATTAATAAGCCTCAAAAAGCGGTTGAAGAAATAAGAAAACTCTGTAAAGCATACCCCGAGGATTTAAATTTTAAAGGATTATTGGCCGATTTACTAATAGCTACCGGAAAAGATAAGGAAGCTGTGGCCTTGTATGAAGAAATATTAAGAAAAGAACCAAATAATGGATACGCATTATTTGCTTTGGCAGATTTCTACAAAAGTAAGGGGGATAAAGAGCGTTATTTTGAAATGGTTAAAAAGGGCATGGTATCGCCAATTGAGGTTAACCTTAAGGTTAAAATGTTATCCATTATTATTCCTTCCCAAGATTTTGCTCCGCAACATTTAGAAAGATGCGAAACATTGATTCAATTGTTTGTAGATGCCAACTCATCTAACAGCGAACCATACCTATTTAAAGGAGATTTGTTTCTTCAAAAACAAAACTTTGAAGAGGCACGTCAATGGTATCAGAAGGCTACTGAAATGGATCCATTCAGCATTATTGCATGGGAGCAATCAGTGTTTTGTGATCAACAATTGCAGCGCTTTGATTGGATGAAGATGGATGCAGAAAAAATGATGCAATATTTTCCCTTGTATCCCAATGCCCATTATTATCATAGCTTAGCCTGCAGGAGTCTTAAAGAGTTTACTATTGCTTTAAAGAGTGCAAGGGAAGGTGTAGCTGTTTCAGAAGATGAGGAAAGTCTAATAAACATGTTAACCAATTTGGGTACCATTGCGCATTACGCTGAGAATTATACCCTTGCCGATTCCTCTTTTGAAGCCGTATTGGCCTTAGACCCAATAAATGCGCTCGCTTTAAATAATTATGCCTACTTCTTGAGCCTAAGAAATGATAATTTAGATAAGGCAGAAAATATGAGTAAAAAGTCCTTAGAGTTAAATCCAGAAAGTTCTTCCTATTTAGATACCTACGCGTGGATTTTATATATGAAAGGCAATTACGCTGAAGCGAAAATTCAAATTGAAAGAGCATTGTCGCTTTCTCCTAATAGTGCAGAGGTGGTTGAGCATTATGGAGATATTTGTTATAGATTGGGTGAAAAGGAAAGAGCAATGAACCAGTGGAAGAAAGCGCTAGAGTTAGGTTCAGACAGCGAAGAGTTAAAGAAAAAAGTAAATACAGGCTTGTTACCATAAGAAGTATGAATAGATTTATTTTAAGGATTTTAATTGCATTGATAATTGTTATTTCTGCATGTAAAACAAAGAAGCCAAGTGCAGCTCAACCCGCAGACTTAACTATAGAAAATGCCAAGGCAATACCTGCCAAAGCTTTGCTTTTTGATGAGATAGGTGCTGCAAAAAATAATGGTGATGGACTCAGATATTTGGCAGATGCAGATTATAAAGAAGGTAAAACAAACATTTCTTTAGCTATGGAAATCAATGCTAGAAAAGGTAACTACATTTGGCTTAATGTAAAAGCGTATGGCTTAGTAAATGTTGCTAGGGTGCTTATTAAGCCAGATTCTATAAGAATTCTGGATTTGATTAATAAAAAATATATTTCGGCTTCTTATAATTACTTAGGAAGGTTTACTTCTGCTCCTTTAGGGTTTAATGAACTAGAAAATTTGGTGTGGGGTAATGCTTTGTTTGATCCAATTCCTGAAAATACAACCATTGATTCAAGCACCCAGAATGTGATTTTAAATCTGGTTTTAGAGAAAATGAATCAAAAAGCCACTTATTCTAAACAGTATAAAACGGAGGCTGTATGGTTAACTGAACAAGGGAATACGCGCTCGATGGCCGTAAAATATGCCAACTTGGAGCAGGTGGCCCAAAATGCCTTTCCAAGAGACCTAGTAATTAACATTGAGGGAGAAAAAAAAGTGGAATGCCGCTTTACATTAAGCAACTTCGCGTACGATGTTAAACAAGATCCAAGCTTCAACGTACCAAGGTCATACAAGGTGGAAGTATTCCGCTAAATTATTTATTCTATTTTTTTTCGTTGTTTGTTTTAATCTTAATGCTGCACAAACACCTGCACAAAAGAGAAAAGAATTAGAAGGCAAACGTCGCGAGTTGCAGGCTGCCATTAAGCGTAACAAGAGCGAACTGATTAAAATTAAAGCCGAAGCATTTAATAAAGAGAAGGAACTTAAGGTTTTAGGCAATCAAATTTCTAATCGCGAAAAAGTGATTGCCAATGTGAGTCAACAAGCCTTAGAAATTGCCATTGAGATTAACAATCAACGCGCCAACATTGACCGATTAAAGGTTGATATTGAAAAGCTTAAAAAAGATTATGCTGATTACTTAGTTGCTGTTTACAAACGCAGGCAAAATGCGAGTAGTTTGCTTTTTTTCCTCTTCGAATCAAAGAGTTTGAATCAAGCATTTAGGCGGATGCAGTATCTAATTGCCTATGGTAATTATAGACAGAAACAAGCCACGCTTATCTTAAATACCCAAAAGGAAATGATAGCTAGCATTGAGGCAATGCTCAAGATAAAACAAGAAAAATCTAATTTAATTCAGGCCAAAGAAATAGAAAAACAGGCTTTACAAAAAGACAAGGAGGAGGAGGGTAAGCTTTTAGCTCAATTGCAAGGCAAGCAAAGTGAGTTACAACAAAAAATTGATAGACAAGAAAAAGCTGCGCGAAAATTGAGTCATGAGATTGAAATGCAAATTGCCAAAGAAATTGATTTGGCTAGAAAAGCCGAAGTGGTTAGAATTGAGAAGGCAAAGAAGGCAAATCAACCAGCGGCACCTAAAACTTCTACAAGTTATTTAAGTAGTTCCGACCTGAAGTTGGGTAATGATTTTGCACTTAGTAAAGGGAAGTTGCCTTGGCCTGTTGCGGGCAAAATGGTTGAAGGTTTTGGCGATCATGCTCATCCTACTTTGAAAGGTATTGTTACCACAAATAATGGTATTGATATAGCAGCTAAAGCTGGCTCTAGTGTTCAAGCAGTTTTTAAAGGAACGGTAAAAGCGGTATTTCCTATCCCAGGATTGGATAAAGTTGTATTGGTAAACCATGGGGAATATTACACAGTTTACGCAAGATTAGAAACTATTAAGGTAAAAATTGGGCAAGAGGTATTGTTGGGTCAAGAAATTGGAACCTTAGCTGTTTATCCAGAAACAGGTGAGGGGCGGTTACATTTTGAGATTTGGAAGCAAAGGTTGTTTCAAAATCCATTGCCTTGGTTAAGAGTTCGATAGTAAATTATAAAATGATATATTGCAACCAATTACCTTGAATATTGTCTATACTATAAAATAGCATCATGAAAAGAAAATATTTACTCGCATTCACACTAGTTATCTTATTTGGGGTATCCATTAATTCCTTACAATCTTATCCAGATGGTGCCCCTTCAGATGGCAGAACTGGCTCACCGGGCGATGGAGGTAAGACTTGTGCCCAAGGAGGTTGCCATTC
>B570J29032_109958642_pt1 | contig 14038 bp, 26 predicted proteins | sample LakMenEpi16Nov12_FD_29032 | JGI IMG/M metagenome (IMG submission 29032)
TTATTTACAGAAGCATTATTGCTTATATCTACAAATCTTACCCCTATGTAATTATAAGGCGTATTTGAACTATTTGGGTCTGAAAATATTAATTGAGAATTTGGTAGAACTATTTCTACTTGTCCACCATCATTGGTGTTCGCTTGAACGAAAAAGTCTGTTGGTGATAAAAATGTTCTACCTGAACCAACTATTCTTATTAGATTGCTACTCATAGTTAATTTTGTATTGTTTTTAAATGTTTTTTGTCCATTAATACTATACTATCTTTTACGTTGTCATATTTTAAACTTATTTCTTTTGTTTGTCCATCCATTGAACCTTCATATATTAATTCATTATTAGCAACATCTACCTCTAAAAATATTGCACTTCTTGGTGATTGTCCAAATACATTTGTATCAGGTTTTGTTGCTACATATATTTGACCATTTGTGTTAGGAATTAAATCATTTATTGAATTAGGCATAGCATAACCACGAATATAATCAACAGGATTATTTCCTTGAAATGTTTCCCTATCGTCATTTTCAATTACAGGAGGTTTTGGATAATCTAAAGCATTTTTAGATGCTTTTCTTTTTTTCCAAAAATACCTTGCAACTAAAACAACTCCTGCAACTATAATTATATTTCTAAATACCTTCTTCATTTCTTAATTTCTTAATTTCTAAATATGTTTTATATATAGATAATCCATAATACAAAACAATAGCAGAACTAACTACCATTGCCCAACCACCTATTTTTTTGAAATCTAATTCTCCTAACTTTTCCATTAATCCATATTTTTAATTTCTTTCCAATGCTTATATGCACCTAATCCATAAAAAGCAATCATGGTTAATGATACAACCATTGCCCAACCACCTATTTTTTTGAAATCTAATTCCGCTAATTCTTTCATGCTTTAAGTTTTTTAATTTCTTTCCAATGCTTATATGCACCTAATCCATAAAAAGCAATCATGGTTAATGATACAAGTGTGGTAATTGTAACAAATTTTTGCCAATCAATATCATTTATTCTGTCTGATATTTTTTTTTCTTCTTCCATTACTATTTTTTTAGTAAATAATAAGCAGTTAGTACCAAAACTATTGGAACAACTATTTTCATTGTGTTTGAAACTTTTTCCATTATATATTATTTAAAATTTTTGCTATTTCGAAGTGCATACCATCTTTACGTGTAAAATGACCTCCCCAATAAAATCCAAAATCATTGGCAATAGGAACTATTTCTCTTACACTACCTTTTTCACCTACCAACGCAGGTATTTTATTCAAACCATTTTGCGGAACATTAATATCGAAAGCTGTTCCCCAAGAGTTTGATACTACAATTCCTGATGAAATAAAATTGTGTAAATTATCTACTTCAATATCATAAACATCTTCATAACCATCATATTTTATGTCTTGAACTACTTTATGCGTGAAATCAGGATTAACATTTTCATAACCAAAACATTTAGAATTACGTGAATTTTTATTTTGATTAATTTTAACTCTCTCTAAATACATTTCATCTTGTTCAGGATTTAAAACACCAAAAACATCATTACCCGATAACCTCCATTGTTTTTTTGATTTTGTAAATACATTTTTAATTACTTTTTCTTCCTCTTCAATTTCAGTTATTTTACTTGTAGATATACCTAATGATGTTAATAAAAATTTCAAATCATTAATTAGCTTTTGAGATGACATTTTCCAAACATATTGAGAAGAATATCCACCACCTGTTTTTGATTTATTTTTATTTACAAAACCATCAGAGTATAACAATCCTAAAACAAATCTAATTTTCATTTTATTACTCCAACCCCATACTTCTAAAGGTATTTCTTTATTATAAGATAGTTTATCATACTTTGAAAATAAATTATATATAGATTCTTTATAATAAACAAAATGAGAATCACCTACTTCTTTTGGTGCTTCCATAAAATATTTTGATAACAAACTTATAACATAATCTCTAACCCTATCCCCTTTTGGAAAATGAAAACTCACATATTCACTTTCTCCTTTTCTATGGTGAATACATCCATCACCTAAAAAAATACCTAATATTTCAGCGAACATTAAATTTCTATCATCAAAATTAATTATTTTTTCATCAGGTAATTGTTTTAGAACTACAATTCTATCACCTTTCTTAATGTTTTCTGCCTTTACCATTTCAACAAAATACTCCGCTTTTTTATTTCCTTTTTTTCCTTCTATTTTAATCCAATTTTGCCTTTCTAATGTTATCTTTCTTAAAACAAGAATAGGATGATTTTCAGTACATCTTATTGTATGCCCTTGAATTGATATTTTTAATATTTTCTTTTTACCATTATTAAAAAAGTTAATTACATCACATTTACTTGCTATTCCATTGTTAAAAGACCATACTTTCCCATTAAATCCTTTTAAATCACCAATATTAGCAACACCTTCCGTTGTCCATACATCTTGTTTAGCTGTTAAACAATGGTTACTTAATTGTGTCTTACTTCCCCTTATAAATCTCGGATAAAATGCTCCTGCAAAAGATAATATTCTCGTATGAAGATTTTCTTTTTCTAATTTTTCAAAAAACTTAGCAAGTTGATGCTCTGTTGATTTATGCCACCTCATAGCAGTAAATTTACCTCCTGTCGCTTTTGATAAAGCAGGTAAATTAACTCGTACAATATTTTTACTCTCAAAATCATTTACTATTTTAATGCCTTCAGGATTTGATGCCGAAGGTGTAGGAATAAATTGTATTTTTCCAAATATTTTTTCCCTTGTAGCATTACCTACTATTGGATTAAAATCAGGTTTAGGAGGAAATAATAATGATTTTTTATTTTCATCATTATCATCTTCTTCATATACAAAACCTAACTCAATGGCTTTTTTGTAAGTGGCTTCTCCTACTTTTCCATCTGCTTCAAGTTTATATTTTTGTTGAAATTTTATTGTTGCTTCATGTGTTCCGTTTCCGAAATCGTTATCAACTAAACCAAAATATATTCCTTCTCCACGTAAAAAAAGTTGCCAATTTCCAACGTAGTCATTTTTTTCTCCTTTTTGAATCAACTTGTACTTCATCTTCTTGTATTTAATCCACTTACAGCATCTTTTAATGCAGTTAAAATTTCTGTTCTACCTTCATTTCGAGATTGATTTTTAGCTATTTCGACTTGTATTTTTGTCAAAGTTGAAAATATAGCCTTTACATCATCTCTAACTTCTTTCATGTTTTCTTTATGTTCTTCAATAAGTTGTGCTTTACTTTGAATATCTGAATCTAATCTTTCCTTCAAATGTGAAGTGTCTTTTTTAATTTCTGCTATGTTAATTCGAATAGTTATCCATGAGCCTAATATGGCTATTATTATTGTGATTAACATTGGTAAAAATTGATTTATTTCCATTTTAATAAACTTTATTTAAAACAAAATAATCTGAATTAATAGAATTTGAAGGACTTGCCGTTTGCCATTGAGCAGTAATATCCAAAGCATTTATTATTGTTGTATCAAATGTTGTATTATTTATTGTATTAAATCCAAATATTTCTACTCCTGTATTGTTTCTAACGTGAACAAAATTACCATTAGATATAATTGATGCAACACCTATACCACCGATATTTCTAATAGTATAATATATAACCAATTCCCAAAATTGATTTGTCGATTGTTTAAGTTGTATTAATCCTGTATCAACAAGTGGGATTAATCCCGATTCTATTCTAAATCTTATGTTAGTATTATTTAGATTTGATATTGTACCACCCATTCTTGCCACGAAAGAATCTCCTATATTAAAATAATTCGGTGGAGTAGATAAACTTCCAACACCTGAACCAATTAAAGATAATTCTGAATTTGTATTTACAATAATATTTGAAATAGCTGTTTGAGAATAAAGTCCATAATTTAATGAACTTGGAATAGGAGAACTTGATGATGATATTGACTGAAAACCCCAATTCATTACCTTTGACCTGCTAAGTTAATAACTCCTGTGGTAGTAATTGTTATATCTCCTATTGGATTAGCACCATTTCCTGATTGAATGTTGAATGGTTGTCCAATAGTTAAATTTAAAGGTGTCAATAAACCACTTACTGAAAAATTACCTTGAATTGTTCCTGTTCCTGAAACTAAATTAATAGACAAATAGTTCAACCCCCAATTAGAATCAATTACGAGTGTTGAATTATTTAATTCATAAGTCCATATATTCGTTGCGAACATAATTTTAAATATTCTAACGAACTACATGAAATCTTATTAAATTATTTCACTTAGTTCGATTTGTTTAATAGGTTTTCCTCCATCATAAATATAAATGTTTGGTGTTCCATTTTGGTCTATGGAATATATCCTTGCATTTATATTCTTTTTATCTATACCACATTCACCTGATATTCTTTTCAATGAATCTGTTATTTTATTTACTACAATCATTTTAAAAGTCATTAAAGCAAAACCAAGAATACTTTGCCAACCTAATTCTGATACTTCAGTTGTTTTGTTCATAACGAAACATTCCGTTGAACTTTCGTCTTTGCTTAAAGCCATCTTAACTCTTAAATCTTTTAATTCAATATTTCTTTTTTTACTCTCTGATAGTAATGTTGATGTCATTACTTTTCTAATTTGTCCTTCCATAATTGCTCGTTTTATTAGAACAAATATAGAAATTTTTTAGTAATTCATCATATTATGTAAACTATCTGAATATTCAATAGGAATTTGTTTAACATAAAATAATGGTGTAGATACCGACATATTTCCTTTAATTCCTATTTTTAGCTTTCTTCTCCCATCTTCAGTTGCTAAATCACCTAAGTTATTTAAACCAACTAAAACTGCTTCTTTTGGCGTAAAATTGATAAATGTAGGAATCATTGTTGTACCTTTTGCTAATATTTCAACAGGTATTTTAGAACCAACTGATTTAAGAAATTTTCCATTTAAATAAACATCATATTTTTGTTCTTTTATAGTAAAAGTAATATCACTTGGATTTATTACCTCCCACCACATTGTCATAGAAACATCTGTAAAAGTTATTTTATTTACTTCTGTTTTTTTCCATTCGAAATTAAGATTTACTAATGCCCTTACTTGTTTTAATAAATATGTAATTGTATAAGCTGTAATACCTACAATAGCTAATCCTAACCCTATTTTTATTTTTGTTATTTTATCTAATTTCATTTGTCTTTTGATTTATTGATAATTAAAGTATTTATAGCTTTTATCAGTCATTACAAATCTGTAAGTTCTTTTTGAAATTCAAAAAATTCTGTATTACCTGCAAATCCACTAAATGCAGGTTTTACTTCAATACGTGGTGTCAACGAAACTGATGAAGTTGTTGAGGTTGAAGTTGAAGTTGTTGGCGTTGATGTTGTTGAAGTTGTCGGTGTCGGTGTAGGTGTAGGTGTAGGTGTAGGTGTCGGTGTAGGTGTAGGTGTAGGTGTCGGTGTAGGTTTCGGTGATACTTTACTATCTCCTGTTTTTGTTAAATTAATAGTAATAGGCTGTGGTGCTTGAGGTTGTGTAGGTTGTAAAATACTTACAAAAGGTGATGGTGTTGAAACTACTTTCAATTCTTTTTTACCTTCTTTTTCTATTTCTACAACTTTTTCTCTAACTACATTTCTTCTTAAAATGTAATACACTACCCCTCCTATTCCAAGTAATGCTAAAACGCCTAAAGTTTTTTTGTCTTTCATTTATTTTTTTTTTAATCAATGTCAAAATCACTCATAAATTCATCGAAATCACCCATAAATGAACTGCTATTTTTTGCAATACATTCATTGTATTTGTCAATGATTTCTTTTTTCATAAACAAAGCAGGTTTTTTACCACAAATTTCTTTTATGTCTTTTTTCTCTTGTTTATATTCTTGAACATTTTCAATCGTAGCTTCTTTCAAATTTGTAGAATCCTCTTTTGTTTCTTTAACATCGGTTGTTTTTGAAGTAGTTTTATTCTTATTATAGAAATAATAAATAATTCCTGCAACTGCTAAAACACCTACGGCTATATATATTTGCTTTTTATTCATCAGAAATCAATATCTGTTAATACTCCTTCGAACATAGAATAGTCCATTTTATCGTCATAGTCATGTCCATCAAAAGATGCTTTACCGCCTTCTGCTACACATTTTTTCCACTCTTGTAGTTTTTTACCACCAAGAGGTCTTTTCCCACAAGCTGTACGTTTTTCTTTTCTTGTAGTTAAAGGTTTTTTAGCTGTTGAGGTATCTGTTGAAGTAGAGGATGTGGCACTTGTTGATTCTTTTGTTTCTTCAGCAGATTCTTCTGTTGATGTTTCTGCACTTGCCATTTTTGTACCTCCACTATCGCTTGTTTTATCTTTTTTTGGTTTTCTGAAAATGAAATATGCACCTACTCCTATTCCTACAAGAGTAATAGCACCAATAATTAATACTTTTTTGTTCATAATTTATAGTTTAAAATTGTAAATCGAAATCCGAGAAATTAGCAAATATATCATCTAACTCTCCATCAAAAGAACTAACTCCTCCACTTGCCATACATTGTTTCCATTCTTTCAATTTTTTTGCTTGAAAAATAGATGGTTTTTTACCACAATTTTTTGGTGCTTCTTTCGGTGTTGTAGCTGTTGTACTTGTAGCTGTTGGTGAAAGACTTACAGGTGTTTTTGGTTCTTTTTGAAGTTGCTCCTTTATTTTATCCGAAATATTTATTTCAGGCTTTTTAATAAGTGGCTTTTCTTCTTTATCTGTTCCACTCGTTTCTGTTGTTTCACTTTTTTTCCTATTCAAATATAGGTAAATTCCCACTCCTAAAACTGCAAGTGTTATTCCTCCGTAAATTAAATTCTTTTTTTCCATTTTTTTTATTTATTATAATTGTATATCAAAATCGTTAAAATTAGAAAAATCTAAATCCATAGATTTAGTACCATCTACTCCCGATTGTGCTTCTCCATAGGTGAATAATTTTTTAGAGGCTTCTAACATATCTGTTCCTGTAAATTTAGTTCCTTTAATATCTAAAGGTTCTGTAATAGTAAGAGTTGGTACAGGTGTTAAAGACCATGTTCCTTTATAACCATAAGGGAATGAAAAAAATCTATTATTTGTAAAAAAACTTATAGATTCACTTAAACCTTCTAAATCTAATGTAGGTACTTCATATTCATAATTTTCTTTAGTAAAATAACCAAATGTAAAAGGCAAACTCTTTTTTAAATCTCTAAATACAAAAGGCTCTTTTGCTTCATCTTTAAAATATTTTGCTGAATATTTGGTGTAGGCATTTTGGCTATTTTTACCCCAACTTCCATCATCACCAAATCCTGTCGAACCACCTTTTCCAAGTATTTTTTTATCTCCCTCAACATTTATAACCCATCGTTGAAAGGACAATAATTCTTCTTTTGTGCTAAATGGATTTTTCATCAATGATGTTGAACCTCCACCTCCCGATGTTTGTCTACTTCCACTTGATATTTGTGTTGAAGAACTTTGTACAAATGGTTCTTGCTTATCATTTTTTGGTTTTCTTTTTCTAAATAAAAAATATGCACCAACTCCTAATCCTGCAAGGACAATCGAACTAATTATAATTACTTTTTTACTCATTTTATTTTTTATTTATAGTCTTTACCATATTTTTTGTAAGCATCATTGGTTTTACATCCCCATACTCCATCATCACCAAATCCTGTTGAACCACCTGTTCCAAGTATTGTTTTATCTCCTTTAGTATTTATAACCCATCTTTGAAAAGATATTAATTCATCTTTTGTGCTAAATGGATTATTCCCACAAGGAGGCTCAAAGTCATTTTTTCCTTCATTTGATTTTGGTTTTCTTAGCAATAAATAAGAACCAATAGCACCTGCTAAAACAATAGTGCCACCAATTATCCAAAACCATTTATTCTTCATTCTTTTTTATTAAATTACTTTACTTCAGAAACATCACTTCGGGTATATCCTGTTCCAAAGTTACCTGTAACCCTAAACCAATCTTTACCATCATCACCTTTAATTGTTTCTTGATATTTTCCTACTACTGATTTTTTTGGAACAGAAGTCATTTTAGCGGAATTAACGGATGCCGATTTCCTTACTATTGTTGAACTTGCTGTTGCATATACATTTTTAGCTTGAGTGGTGTTTTCTTGTGCTATTTCTTGTTGTTGTTCTTCGCTAATAGTATTTCCTTTTTTAGTATTATCTACTGATGAACCATTATTGTCATTATTTACACCACCTTTTTTTTCATCTTTTTTTGGTTTTCTCAAAATGAAATATGCACCTACTCCTATTCCTACAAGAGCAATAGCACCAATAATTAACCATTTTTTATTTTTCATGATAATTATTTACAAGCATTTTTCATAATCATTTCTTTTGTTTTCTTAAAGTAAGCAGAAATTTGTGCTTCACTAAGACCACATTTTTTAAGCATATCATACATTTGCCTTTTTGTAACATCTGAAGTCAAACAAGCGATTTGTTCTCTTGTAAGACAATCCACTTTGGTATCACTTTTTCCTGCAAATTCTGATGTTGTTTCTTGTGTAGGTTTTGTTAAATGATAAACTACTGCGAATCCTAAAATACCTACACCAATTAAATACATTGTTTCTTTTTTCATTTTTTTTTATTTTAATTTATATATCTAAATCATTTTTTAAATTATCATCATCAAAATTAGAATACAAATTCCATCCTGAATGTGGAAATACATCCGCACCTAACTGATATGAATTATCATATTTTGTGATAAATTTATCTTCTCCTGAAAAACCTGAAAAACTTGATTTTTTAGCGAATTTTCTAAATGTTACATTATCTGCTCTTACCCATCCATATTCATAATCATAACCCATCCAATCTTCCATAACACCACTTAATTTTACTTGAAGCCATCTTACAGGTGGGTCGAAATTATCATAAGATTCTGCTACTATTGTTCCTATTGAATTTGGTGAGTTTATATTTCCTAATCCGTTGTGTTTTCCATCATAGTAAGGGAAACCCCAACTATTAGTTGTCCAACCTTGTGCGGTATTAACAGCAGGGTCAGTTCTTATATTTGCATAACCACTTGCATAAGGGTGTCCTAATTCTGCATTATTTGATTTAACAGCAGGATATAATGTTTTTCCTTTAATTTGAGATAAAGGATTTGTTATTGCCTTATTTATATCTCTTATTGGAATTACGTAATTGCTATCTTGTGTTGTTTGATTTGTTTGATTTGATTGTTCTTGTTGCAACAAATTATTTTGTATTTGTTGTAAAGATTGTTGATTTAAAAGAGCCTGTTCTTCTTCTTCTTTTCTTTGTCTTTTTGCTTTACGATATTTAGAAATACCTCTAACAGAAAAATAGGTGATTAGTCCTAACCCTAAAACACCTGCCGAAATTAATATGATTTTTTTCTTATCCATTTTAGTTAGGTAAATTCTTTATATGGTTATTTAATAATTTCATATCATCTTCGTTATCCCAATAATCATTAAAAGATTCTACTAAATCATCTGCTAAATTTCCAAATTTGCAACAAATACTATTTTGGTAGGCATCTGCTATTTGCGACATTTGACCTTTTGATTTTACTGACTTTACTAAACCTAACAAAGTACCTTCATCATCTGCCCATCCACCATGACCATTTGTATGATTGAAAACAGCCATATTATCTCTAAATTTTTTAGCCATTTCTCTTGCATCCATAGGTCGCATTAAAAGATTTGCATTAGGAAGTGGTGAACCTGTTGTTTTTTTCCAAAATGTAGTATCAAAAGCGTTGCTTCCTTTTATCTGATTTTCTTCTTGAAGTATAGCTTGTTGTCCTTCTTCAGAAGTAGCATCTTTTAATTGACCCATAATATCATTCATTATGCGTCTTTTTCTTAATCTATTAACAATTAACCAAATAGTTGTTCCACCTACAAATGCAAGTGTAACTCCAATAATTATTTTACCTTTTATATTTGGTTTCATTTAACTTTTGTTTAAAGCAGATGCACCTGCTATTAATCTACCTTGTGGAGAAGTCATTAATACTAATTTTGACGCATCAGTTGGGTTTCTCGTTAAACTTTTTAAAATGGCAATTAATATGATTCCTGCAAAACCTAATATCGCAATTCCTATCCACATACCTATTGAAAATACATTTCCTACAAAGTCAAATACATCTTCTTTAGCTTGAGCGAAACTACCTCTTGTAATATCAAATCCTTGACTTTCCACATAAGAATTTAACATATTATTATTTGCAGGTGAATCAATACCTCCTCTTTTATCCCATGCGAATATAAACACAGAGTTTGCAGTCTTTTTATCAAAAACCTTTTTCAAATCTTTATGCCATTGAATCCACACTTCTGATTTCGAAGAAGCGGTTGGAACATTTATACTTGGGTCTACCATTATTTCACTAATTTATGTACTAACGCACCATTAATAAAACTAAAAAGTGCAGTAACAATAGCAGATTTAATCAAATCATCTTTAGGTGGAAATTTAAATCCTTTTTGTTCGGAATGTCCATTAGCACCTATATTGTAGTGAATAATTGCTTCGGTCATAAAAACGCCAAAAGTAATTAAACCTACTATTGTACCTTTACTCATTATAACTTATATCAAATTCTTCATTAGGACTTGAAGCATCTACTTCTCCAACAGGCATAATATATCCATATTCCTCATTGAATTGAAGTGTTTTTCCCGAAGAAATATCGCTGAATTTATTACCTGCCTCTGAATAATCTTGAACATTAAAATTTTGTTTCAATTTTTCTGTTTCAATTATCATAGAATTTTTAATATCTTCTTCTGCTTGTAATCTTCTTCTTTCTTCTTCACTTATCCCTTGTGGAAAAAATACATTTGCTAAAACGCCACCTGCAATTCCCATTCCTGTTAAAAAGAATACGTTTTTATTTTTGAACAATAAGTAAGCTACGCCTACCCCTGCTCCAATACCTGCCATTGTTTTTACAAATTGAGAATCCATATTCTTTTTTTTAAGTTGGAAGTTGTCCTAATCTTACTTGTGTTTCTAATTGGTCGTCTGTTTGACCATCCCATCTTTTACCACCAAACATTGCACCTTCTGTTGGATTAGTAAATTGTTTAGCAAAATCTTTTTGTCTTTTTCTATTCCAAAGTGCTTTTGTTTTAGGTTTAGAACTCATTGCTTTACCCTGTTTTCCTTTAGCACGTTCATCTTTTTTGCCTTTTCTTTTTTCTTTTCTCAATGCCCATTTTTGAGCAAATACAGGATGTTTTTTCAATGCTTTTACATCATTTAATTTCGGCTTAATTTTTTGCTTAACCAAAATAAGAACATTTTCATTGAAATTATTTCCTGAAAGTTCTTTCAACGCCTGTTCTTCAGAAATTGCTGATGGATTATTCAAACGATATTTAGTTAGTCTATATGCTAAATCAATTTCATCATCTGTCATGCTTTCTACAATACTTTCTGCTTCTGCACTTGGGTCATCTGATTGTCCTTCTGCACCATAAAAAACATCATCAATGTATTGTGGTTCTACGCCTTCAACGATAGTTCCAACAGGGTACATTTTATTTAAAACAGGATTCCATTGAAAAGACACACCTGCAAATCCTGACATTTCTTCTTTGAAATTAGCTTCTGCGTTATCTATAATGTAATTAACTTTTTCATCTCTTGTAGTTAATTCTGAATCATCTACCAATCCTGTTCCAAGTGGCATTGGTTTATAACTTGGTGTGGTATCTACATAAGGTTTTTTACGGCTTTTATTCCACAGGTATGCTAATCCACCGCCTACTAAACCTGCCAATAATATTTTTTGTGTATTGTTCATTTTTTTTGCTTTTAAAATTAATTACTTCGCTTTAGCAGGGCGACCTCTCTTTTTACCTGTTGTAGCTTTTGGTTTTCTTTTACGTTTAACAAGTTTGTAACCGCCTTCTAATCTGTTTTTTACAAGTGTATCACCACACGCTGTTTTTTTAAGTTTTCTAATAGCCATTTTTTTTGGTTTTTTAGGGTTAATAATATTATCTATATACTTGGTCAATGATTTACACATCCCAATTTTGTTTTAAGTCTTTTCGTATCAATTCATATTGCTTTTTTACAATAACTGCAACAACAACACTCAATGTTCCGAAAACAATTAAATTCAACTGCCAATTTTTCATTATAGCAAATATCTAATACAACCTTTACGATTGTTTTGGTTTAACAATATTTTTTTTGTTTTTAACATAATGGTAATTGAATCTATTTTTCAATAATTCATTCGTATATTCCATTGATAACAAAGGATTTATACGTGTTGAAAACCAATTATGTTCAGTAGAATGTATTTGTTCAGTATCAAATGTACTACTTTTTTCAATAAAAATGTTTTTTATCATATTTTTTTTCTTTTATAACTCAACTGCATCATCAAAAAGACCTTTCAATAATTGTTTTTTAAAGGTTAGTTTTTCAAACAAACTTTTAATATTATCTCTGTCTAATTGCCTATAATATACTTCAAAACTTACTACTTGATTTGGGTTGATTACATAACCATTTATGTAAGTTCTTCCATCGAATATTAAACCATTCAATTTTAATATAGATATATTACCTTGTTCTTGGTATGAATCAACTTTAGTAATTGGAAATTCAGGGAAGAATATTTGATTACCATTTGAATCTATTTTCGTGAATTGTACTTGGTTATATAATTGTATTTGGCTTATTGTAATAATCCGTATTTTGTCTACTGATATAGGTTCGTTGGTTAAACTATTTACAAAATAGTTGTAATTTGTACCTCCAATAAAGAATGGTGTTGCTATAAAGGTAACGATTGAAAATAATGAACCACTAACATACATTTGCTGATTGTAGGAATTGTACATAACTCCATACGTTGCTCCTACTCCTATTCCTAAAGATTGTACTGCATTAAATGTATTACTCTGACAATCAATAACTGCAAACTGCTTTTGGTTTAGTGCATTACTATCTGAAATAAATAACTGATTTGTAGTTGTATTTATTGAAGATAAAAATGGACTAAAGTTATATATAGCAGGTATTGTAATTGATGTTAAATATGTGTCTGTACTTGCATCAACAACATCTACAATATTTGTAGCAGAACTCATTACATATATTAAATTAGTTGATGCGTTGTATTGAATAGAACTTACCGATACACTTATGTTTGGTAGTGTAATATTTACTAAAACTATGGTATTTGATGTGCAATTTATTTTTTGTAACAATCCTGATGTACCATCAAAAAAATACATATCATTAGTTGCGGTAACATTTGACAAACCACTAATCAACGCTGAAGGCATATTAATAGTTGCTGTAAATGTGTTTGTACTGCAATCTAATACTAAAATATCATGTGGTGTTGGAAATGTATTTGCCACTAAATAATACATAGAATTATTAGAAACATTGTATTCTACTTGCTCACAAACTTGTGTAGGCGAAGGCAATATTATATTAGTTAATTTAATTTGACCATCCCCACTTATTTCACTAATATCATTATTTATACCTGCTATTGGACAGGTGTAAAAAGTATTGTTGATGCTACAATATGCTAAATCAGAAGAATTATTTCCTACTTGTAATACTGAATTAGTATTACCATTCGTATCTAAATTAATTATAAAATTGTTAGTATAACCTTTGTATGTTGTAAATGAACCGCCTACAAGGATTTTACCATCTGTTTGTATGGCTAAATCAATTAAATCATTATTAAAACCAATAGAGTTATCAAAACTTAGGTCTTTTGTGCCATTGCTGTTTAATCGTATTATACGATTTTCCGATACCCCTTTATATGTTGTAAATGCACCGCCTACAAGGATTTTACCATCATTTTGTATTGATATTAAATTTACTTCATCATCAAAACCAATAGAGTTATCAAAAGTTAGGTCTTTTGTGCCATCGCTGTTTAATCGTATAATACGATTTTCTGTTAGTCCTTTATATCCTA
>B570J29032_109958641_pt1 | contig 14034 bp, 10 predicted proteins | sample LakMenEpi16Nov12_FD_29032 | JGI IMG/M metagenome (IMG submission 29032)
GGGCCACTCTTGGAGCTAAATTTCCGTTTCCTGGGCAAGTACCAAGAACTTGACATAAATCAAAACCATTCATGGCTGAAGCGTAAATCAGGTCATGAGTAGTTTTATCAGCGTAGAATCCAAGTCTCAAACCGACTTCGGTAGAACCTGCACAGGAATTTCTATTTCCTAAGCGGTCTTTATATAAACCGGTCTGAAGACCAAAACGGCCTGCATGAGCATCATGAGCCGAAAATAAAATTAATACAAAGCAGAGTAATAGTCTTTTAATTAGAGTTGACACATTCGTTCCCTCTTCTGTAAATTCACACCTGATTCATGCCCGAGCCTGAAATAATGGACTTATTCAAATGGGGGAGCATAGGTAAACCCTAATCAGGTCTTTTCGCAAAAAGCCTTGCTGCTAGTGCTTTGTGGAGATATAGGGCTGAAAATGAATAGTAAAAACCCCTCATACTGAGAGTTGATCGAATAGAGAATTCCCTGACAGTCTTTTCCGCTATTGATAAGATTATTGAACTGTTAATTTCAAAATCTCACTCAAACTCCTCTTTTAATAATGGTTCAATACGATGATTTCTATGAAATTTTGGGCGTGCCTCGAAATGCTGATGACGCACAAATCAAAAAAGCCTTTCGTAAACTAGCCAGACAATGGCATCCAGATAGCAATCCTAATAATAAGGTGGAGGCAGAAAATAAATTCAAGAAAATAAATCAAGCACATTCAATACTCTCTGACCCAGAGAAAAGAGCTCAGTACGATCGGCTGGGCCATATGCCTCATGGTAGTGAGTTTAAGCCTCCTCCTGGTTTTGACCCTAATTTTAGTGGAACAAATGCTGGCAATTTTGCTGATTTGTTTGAAATGCTTTTCAGCTCAGGCTCAATGGGCGGAGGAAATTTTGGAGGTTCGTCTAGAGGGGCTAATCCCTTTGGCAATCAAGGTTTTGGTAATGCCTTTGGAGGGGCTCAAATTAAGGGAGATGATGTCAGTTCCAATTTAGTTCTTACTTTGGAAGAGTCTTTTCATGGGGTAAGCAAAAGGCTGAATTTTGGAAAGCTTGGAACTGTTGAAGTAAAAATCCCAGCTGGTGTTGTTGATGGAAATAAAATCAGGCTTTCTGGCAAGGGGAATCCAAGCCCTTATGGTGGGCCGTCTGGTGATTTATTCCTCATTATTCATCTTGCAAAGCATGCTCATTTTGTTTTGAATGGTGAAAATATTGAAAGCAGCTTATCTATTTCAATTACAGATGCTGTTTTTGGCTGCCAGAAGAGTGTACAAACTTTGTCTGGACAAATAGATTTGACTATTCCATCTGGTATTCAAAGCGGGCAAAAGCTGAGACTTACTGGACAGGGCTGGACAAAAAAAGGCGGCGGAAAAGGTGATCATTTGTTGCAAATTTTAATTAAAGTACCAAAAACTCTTTCAGATCAGCAAAGAAAATTATTTGAAGAATTAAAAGAACTTGAAGCAAATGAGCAGACAGCTTAGATAATTCATATATTGGCTTTAAGGGATTTCTGAAAAACATTTCCTCGCAAGTAACTCTGAAGCACTCTTTTTGAGTCCCTTCGGGGGTGGGGGCGAAAGATTCGAAATTTATAGAAGTTTCTTTTAATGAACTGAATCGAATAAAAAATCATCAAGTGTAACTATGAGCAAAAAGATTTTATTAATTGGCGGAACAGGCTTTATTGGCAAAACCGTTTTAGATAAATTACTTCATCTAACTAGCTATCAAATACGCATTTTGTCTCGCAGCAAGCACAAATCTACAGACTCACGCATAGAGTATTTTCAAGGCGATTTACTTAATCTCAATGACTTAATAGCAGCGGTCAAAGGAGTTGATATTGTTATTCAATCTGCTCAATTCAAAGGACATCCAGTTGAAAGACCATGGCTAGGCGCTGAATACACATATTTAGGTTTCGACGCAAAAGCAACTCAAAATACTGTCAAAGCAATTGAATATTCTCAGGTGACGAATAATATCAAGCAATATATTTATCTCAGCGGTGCTGGAAGCGGTGATAACTTCAAAAACACTTCATCAAAACAATACAATTGGACAAAAGCTAAGCAAATAGCTGAATCGTCCATCAAAGATTCAGGCATTCCTTTTACAATCTTTCGCCCTTCTTGGGTCTATGGCAAAGGCGATCAATCGATGAGCAAATTCATATTGTTTGCTAAATATTTGCCTGTTTTTCCAGTTATTGGTGATGGCAAAGCTCCTGTTAATCCAGTTTGCGTGGAAGATCTAGCTCAAATGATTATAAATTCACTCGAGAATCAGGAAGTTCAAAACAAGATAATTGAGATTGGTTCCCTACCAGAGATGAATATGAAGCAAGTTGCGCAAATTGTTTTGAAGTCAGTTGGTGCAAGTCATAAACCAATTATTTGCCATCCAAAGCCTTTGATGAAGCTAGCAGGAATATTTGCGCAATTTATACCGTTTTCTCCTATCTCACCAAACTCAGTTGAATTTTTGACAATGGATGTTCATTTGCAAAATCTGAAAGAAGAAATTTTGGGAGTTAAAATTAAATCTCTTGAATCTGGTCTACAGGAAAGTGGTTTGATTTGAGACAAAGGCGGTCTCAAGTTTTTGACGCAATACATTGAAGGAGTTCCACTGAAAGCGCTGCTTTGAATTCTGAGTCCCCTTTTAACAATCTTTACCGATTTGCATTTTGGACATTGTTTTCTTGCCATTTTTTATGTACTTTTTTACTAGTACATTCATTTTCTCTCAAATTAGTCTTTCCATCACTAGTTTCAGATATTACTAAGCGCTATTTTGTCCTTTAAGCCGAATTTTATGATAAAAAAACCAATTTTAGGAGTTTGTCTTGGGCATCAGTGTATTGGTCAGTTTTTTGGGGCAAAAGTTGAAAGAGCCGTTTTGCCAAAACTTGTAAGTCTTTAAATTCCTTTCGCCATATTATGCAAACCAACTAGTTCATTTAGTTGCAAGCCATCAATTGACAATGGTTTTAATTTCTGAACTAGTTCACCATTTGGAGAATAGTGATTTATATAGCAATTGCCCACACTTCCCATCGTTCTTCTTTCATACATGCTCAATAAATCATACAAACCTCTATAAAAAGCACAATCATAATTTGGAGCTAAACTAACATTGAGTAAAGGCATGTATCCTTTTTTCAATGGTAGATTTAATTCTGAAATACTAACCATGCGACTACTAATGCACTTTACATCATTTCCACTCTCGTCATCTATATGTTCAAATCTTATTTTATTTGAATTTGTTCTATCAACAATAAAAAAATGAGAATGCTTGCTATTTACTTGTGGCAAAACAAATAAAGATGTTAAGTCCACTGGAAACAATCTGTCAAAATTGGAAAAAGTTTTATTTAAAAATCCTTTTGAGATTTTATCTACAAAAAATAAGTACTTTAAACCTTGAGCTTGAATAAAGTCTTCTTGTGATTTCTCATAATTCTCCCTAATCTCATCGAATTTAGGTTGTTTCATGAAGTTGGGTACTCCAATTTCTGTTGAGAAACCTTTGATTCCAGGGAAATAAAGTTCCGTATTATTTCTTGAGAGTTCTTGAGTAAAAAAACCTTTCCAGTTTAGGGAGTTGCGAGACATACTTTTGTCTAATATTTGCCAGTACTGTAATACTCATTCCAAGGCCTTTCAAAACCAATTCATATTAACATGTTCCCACTTTAAAAGGGTGGTCTCAAGTTTCTAACGCAACACCTTGAAGGAGCTTATTGAAAGCTTCTTTTGGAGTCTTGAATTTAAGTACCTGCCTCGGTCTCTCGTTCAACAGCTCCTGCACCTCTTTTATTCTTTCTTCACTGATTATACTCAAATCTATTCCCTTCGGAAAAAAGTCTCTCACTAATCCATCACGTTTTCTCAATGTTGCTCTATCAATAACCCATTGAACTTTTTTAGCTCTAAAAACTTCACGATGAATCATGCGTAAGATGCTTCTGGAAGGCTTGTTTCCTTAAAAAACTTTTTATCCTTTTGCATTTACTTCCCAATTGAGCTTACCTAACGATGCACAATGTTATCTCCTTAAAGGTTGGCTTCCTGATACTTATTGCGCCAATTATTGTTTGAGCAAAATAAACTATTCTTCTTTAAATCCAAAGAAAACATTTGAACAGCTTAAAACTTCCCTTACGCAGAAATAATTATCCTGCAACCTGCGGGCACCTCTCTGCTTTATAGAGAAAGGGGGAATAGAAACTTCTGGCTCCACTCTCGCTCTAGGAGGGGGATTGGGGGTGAGGCCTTTTAAGCCTTTGCGTAAGGCGAGTTGCAAAAATACAAAAATTGCTTCGTTTGAGTTGCTAGGTGAGCAACATCAAAAGTAGAAATGCAAGCTTATTTAATTTGGGAGCTAAATTACTTTAAAATAATGAATACAAAGAATAATTGAAAGACCTTTACTAAATTACCCGTATGAATTTGACTACTATTCCGCCGCAATCTTTAGAAAAAGAGACTCTTCAAAAGCATAAGGTTTGTGTAATCAAATCACGTTTTGCAAATCTTTACAGCGTGCAAAATGCTCTTCAGTGGGTAGGAGTCGAAGCTATTATTTCTGATTCGGATGAGGAAATTTCTCAGAGTGATATTTTGATTTTGCCAGGAGTTGGTTCTTTCGCGCAGGTTGTTGAAGAGTTAGAATCGAAAAATTTAATTCAAATAATCAAAAAAAACATTGATCTTGGTAAGCCCTTTTTGGGGATTTGTTTAGGCATGCAATTACTCTTTGAGAGAGGATATGAGGGAAATAAAATATCTCAGGGGCTTGGCATATTGCAAGGTGAAGTGATTCCAATTCCCGCTGATATTGGTGCTCGAATTCCTCATATTGGCTGGAATTCACTGAAATTTGAATCTGTAGAAATGCAAAAAGAATTACTAAATCCCTTGGAAGAATCTAGTCAAGCTGAAGCACAAGTTTATTTCGTTCATTCATTTTATTGCTCTGCTCACAATTCGTCTAATGTGATTGCAAATGTTGAAATTGTTCCTGGCTGGAAAGCCCCTGCTATTGTTGGTAAATCAAATTGTTTTGGAATGCAATTTCACCCTGAAAGAAGTGGCAAAATTGGACTAAAGCTCTTAGAAAACTTTTTGCGAATTGCGATAAAACTCCAAGGAAAGCCTAGACTAGATTAGGTTTCTTTATCAATCTCATCCAATCAAAACCTGAATATTAAGTCTGGATAAATAAAAATGAATCAATTGAAAGAACATAATCTTAAAGACTTAAACAATATCTCTGTATCTAGTTCAGATAAAACCCATGGCGTAAAGCACCTAGCAATTATTATGGATGGAAATCGCAGATGGGCAAAATCCAAAGGAATGCCATCAATTGCTGGACACAGAGAAGGTGTGAAAACTCTCAAAAAAACGCTTAGATATTGCAAAGAAATTGGAATTAAATATCTGACGGTTTATGTTTTCTCAACTGAGAACTGGGCTAGAGCTGAAGAAGAAGTGAAATTTCTTTTTGATTTACTGAAACAAGTTTTGCGTGAAGAATTAAAAGATTTAATAGCTGAAGGAGGAAAACTTAAATTTATTGGCGATATTGCTTCTTTGAATGAGGGAATCAAGCAAATAATACAAACGGCGGAATCACAGACAGCAACTAATGAATCAATAAATCTGCAAATAGCTTTTAATTATGGGAGTAAAGCGGAAATTACTCAAGCAGCCCGTTCAATTGCCGAAAAAGTTCAGAAAGGTGAAATTAAGATTGATGAAATAAATGAAGGATTAATAGAAGAGCATCTTTATACCAGAGGAATTCCTCATCCTGATTTGCTCATTCGAACAGGTGGAGAGCAGCGTATTAGTAATTATTTACTTTGGCAAATTGCTTATTCCGAGATTATCGTAAGTCCTCTCATGTGGCCAGATTTTGATGAAGCCGTTTTGGATGAATGCCTGCAAGAATTTACAACTCGATCCAGAAGATTCGGAAAATAAAAAAACAAGGCGACGACCGGATTTGAACCGGTGGTGGAGGTTTTGCAGACCTCTGCCTTACCACTTGGCTACGTCGCCATCAATTTTCATTAATAAATTTACAGAATTGAAATTTCAGTAAAAATTTGAGAAGAATTGAAGAAACTCAAGTATAAACTCAAATCCTCTTCCAAACAATCTCAATCTTCATTTGAGTTCGAAAATAGAAATAAAACCGGAAACTCACTACATTTGCCAATTCCTTTACAATGTAATTCATTAATTATTTTGGCTCAAACTCTATAGTTTCTTCATTCAAGAATGTTTGCAAACGCTTTTAAATTTGATCGCAGGTTTTGGTTAGCCAATTTAATGGAGCTGTTTGAGAGGTGGGCTTATTATGGAGTTCGCGTTGGACTGTCAATTTACATAGTTTCAGCAGCATCAATTGGTGGACTTGAATTCACTCATATTCAAAAAGGACAAATTTATTCAGCTTGGGCACTAATTCAATCTATTCTCCCAATTCTGACTGGTGGTTATGCGGATCGTTATGGTTATAGGCGTATTGTTCTAATATCTGTTCTAGCCAAAGTTGCTGGCTATATACTTATGGCAACACAGCATAGTTATTGGGGCTTTTTGGGAGGATGTGTCCTTCTTGCCTCTGGAACCGCTATTTTTAAGCCCGCGGTGCAAGGCACAATTGCAAGTGCTGTGAATAATTCCAATTCATCATTTGGTTGGGGAATCTTTTATTGGTTAGTGAATGTAGGAGGTTTTCTTGGCTCTTGGACAGCTGGCTATTTGCAAATGTATAGCTGGACTTCTATTTTTTATGCTAATGCTTTTATTGTTAGTCTGAATTTGCTGATCCTGATTTTTTGTCTGCCCAATGAAGCAACTCTGGCAAGAGCTGAAGAAAGGAAAAATGCAAACTTATTATTAAATAAAGATGAGCCAGATTCCAAGGAGAAAAAGTCTGATCAGGGAGTGAAAAATTCAGAAAATCAAATAGTTAATAAATCTTCCAATTTAACTTCTCTTTGGAAAATACCTATTGAAACGGTCAAAGAAATGTTTCAACCTCGGCTTATTTCTTTCTTGCTAATTTATTCAGGCTATTGGGCAGCTTATAATCAGATCTTTGATACTTTGCCAAATTTTCTGGACGACTGGGTTCATTCATCTTCTTTTATGGTCAAACTCGGTGAAATAACTGGAAACAAAGAATGGTTGAATCAAGGATTAGCTGGTGTTGGTATCCCTAATGAATGGGTTTTGAGTATTAATTGCTTGACTTTTATTATTCTGATGTTGCCGCTTTCATGGATGGTCAAAAATGCCAATCCAATTTTTTCAATGATTGGTGGAATAGTTTTAGTTGCATTAGGCACATTGATATTTGGCTCAAGTCAATTGGTTTCATGGAGTATTGCTGGAATTGTTATTTTTTCCATCGGTGAAATGGGCGCTGGACCAAAGATGAGAGAATATCTGGGATTAATTTCGCCTAAAGGAAAAGAAAGCAGATATATGGGCTATGCAAATTTACCGGAAGCCATAGGGTGGGGCTTTGGAAGCTTAATTGCTGGATATTGGTATGAAATTTATTCCGATAAACATACACTTGCTAAAAATTTGCTTAGAGATTCATATGGCTGGACAAGTGCTCAAATAACTAGTCTTTCAAAAGAAGAAATTCTCCCAACACTTCAGAACTTATTGCATATGAATAAGTATGATTTAAGCAATTATCTTTGGGTAATTGGACATCCAGATAAAATTTGGCCGTGGTTTGTCTCCATAGCTTTGACTTCAGCAGTGGGACTTGTTATTCATCAATATGTTTTCAAGCCCAAAGGGTTCAATACCCCTAAAGACACACAAAATGCCCCAGAATTATTAATCTAAATTTATACTGAGTTCAATTGAATGGAGTACGCACTTGAATACTGAAATTACAAACTTTAATAACTACATCGATCATACTCTTCTGGATCCATTAGCTTCCGGCGACGATATAGAAAGGCTTTGCGCAGAGGCTATTCAATATGGCTTTAGTGGAGTTTGCATTCAGCCCAAATGGGTACCGCTTGCCAGTTTTATTTTCAAGCAAACATATTTTAATTTAGCCACTGTGGTTGATTTCCCTTTTGGTGCCAGCCCCAATTCAATTCGACTTAAACAAGTTGAGCATTATATTTTGGATGGAGCTAATGAGATTGATTTAGTTGCACCGCTTGATTTGATTAAATCTCATAATTGGATTGCGCTCTTTAGTGATATTCGTTCACTTAGTCAGCTTTGTTCGACTCGTGCCAAGCTCAAAGTGATTATTGAAGTTTCACTTTTTTCGGATGAAGAAATTGTTGAAGCTGCCAAAACCTGCGCTCAAGCGGGCTGCCAAATGGTGAAAACTTCTACTGGTGTAATTAATAAAAGACCAACCGAAATCCGCGATATTGAATTGATTCAGCTAGGATTAATTGATTTTCCAGATATTGAAATTAAGGCAAGTGCCGGAATTAAAACTAGAGAACAAGCTGAGAAATTTATTCAAGCAGGAGTTCACCGAATTGGTACCAGCTCAGCTTTGAGTATGATCTAGGAAATTTATAAAACAAATACAGCAATTAGTAAATTGTCTTCTCTGGATTTGTTTAGCTCGATATACTGGTGAAATGCAAATTGCACTTGTACTTCTCAATCTTACTCTCAGTATTACTATTATTATTGCAGGCTGGCAGCTGAGCAGCTTTATACCATTGTGTTGGCATCGCACAGAGAGACTAGCAATTGCATCTTTCTTAGGTGTTTTTTTCTCAAGTTGGCTTGTATTAATTCTGAGTTTATTGTTTGGATTTTATGTGGCAACTTGTTCGTACGTAATAGTGGTTTTATTGTTTTGTGGCGTTACATTTAGATTTCCTCAGCCAGTCACATACATTGCAGAGAAATTTACTTTATATACAGCAATTCGACTTATTCTGCATATAGGTTTATGGTATTTATTTTTTACACATATTCTGCCAAGTGATGCAACTGGTAATCTCATGAGTGTTGGTGCTACTTGGGGTGATATTGCCTTACATACTAGTCTTATTACTTCTCTTTCTCGTGATGTATTTCCTTCCCTACAATTTTCACTCTTAGATGGGTATAAACTGACTTATCCTTTTCTCATAGATTTTTTCTCAGCTTGGCTTCATTTCTTGGGTAATACGCTTACTCAGAGTATATTGTTTCCAAGTTTGATTTTGGGTAGTAGCTTACTTGAATTAATTTATTTTTTTGGATTACGCTTATTCAAAAAAGCAGAAGTATCAATTCTTGCAATGGTATTGTTTCTATTTGGGGGTGCTCCAATTGCGCTGTTTATAGCTTTGCAAGCTTGGCAAAAAAGTGGTGAGTCTCTTTTTGTTTTCTTGAAACATCTTCCTCAGGATTTTGGTAATTGGGCGGATAAATCTGTGCATGTCACCAATATACTAACTACTATGCTTTTGCCTCAAAGAGGTCTTTTGTTCGGATTGAGTGCGGTTTTGGTTTTACTTATATATCTGCATGGTTATTCATCTAAGAGTACAAATAACTCAATAAATGATTCTCAGCATAATAAAGCGGGGCAATGGTTAATTATTGCTTTGATTGGGCTGCTTCCTCTTGCACATGTTCATAGTTTCCTTTTTGCTTATCTCTTTTTATTACTTTATGCTGTATTTTTCAAAGTCCATCGCTTGAATATACTCATATTGTTGTTGGGAATAAGTCTTTTAGCTCTTTCGCAAATGATATGGCAGCTCAAAGCTATTCATACAAAAAGTTTTATTAGCTTATATATAGGCTGGCTTAAATCGCAAAATCAGAATATATTTGCTTTTTGGATTCAGAATTTTGGAATATTGCCTCTTTTGCTCTTGACAGTATCTTTATTCGCGAAAAAACAGTGGTATCGTTTTTTCGCTCTGTCAGCTTTATTGTTTTTTGCTATCGGTAATACATTGAAGCTTCAACCATTTCTCTGGGACAATATGAAACTTTTCTTTTTTTCGCTTTTAATTGGAGCTTATTTATCAGCTTATTACTTGCAATTAATTTGGAATAAAAATATTTATGGCAAAATCTTTGTGCCTCTAATAGTTTTTCTTTTGGTCTCACCCGGCTGTTTAAGTTTATTGAAAGAACAACAATCACAGTATATGCTTTTTGACAAATCGTCACAAGAAGTGGCTCATTGGACAAAAATTCATACTAGTTCCAAAGCGAAATTTATTATATATCCAGTTCACAATCATCCGATTTCTGCTTTAGCTGGAAGAAATATATTAGTAGGTTACAATGGCTGGCTATGGAGTTATGGATTACCTTATGCAGACAGAACAAATTATATTAGACAAGTTTTGAGAGGTGAAATTAATATTGCTGAAACAGGATATGACTATTTGGTTGTTGGAACTCCAGAGAAAGCTGTAGCTGGAATAAAAACGCCACATTTACCAATAGTATTTATTAATAAAGATTGGTCTATCTATGCGATTGAGCCAAAATCAATACATTAAAGACTATTTTATATACTGATGAATTCTTGGATAGCCTTTCTCCGCTTGAACTAAATAAATAGGATTATGGATCCAATGAGTGAAAGAGTTTATTAAATGAAGTGTGATGAATACAAAAATCTTCAAATAAAAATCTTGAAAGTCAACAATGCGAATTATTATTCATTTGAACATTTCAATTATCAGTTGTGATTTTTCCCTCAAACCAGTCTATATTGCGAGTAAAGAACATAACGGCTGCCAGTACCACGAATAAGCCGATTGAGCCAATAAGGAGTGACAAATCTTGTAATTGCAGTAAAACATATAAAAAACTGTATAAGAATATTAATACTCCAACCATAAACCAAGTGAGTATATGTTTGGCATTTTTCGCAATCGCTTTTGTGTATAAACTAATCAGAGTAATATTCGCTATGCTCGCCAATATGTAAGCGGCATTAAAGCCAATAAATTCAGATAAAGATAATAAAATCAGATAAAACAGTGAAACCGCTACTCCAATCAAGAAATATTGGAAGGCATGAATTTTGAGTTTTGCAATTACTTCAAACATAAAGAAAGTAAGAAAAGTTAAAGCAATAAATAAAATCGCATATTTAATTGCTCTAAGAGTATTTCGATAAAAGTCAACTGGTGTTAAAAGCGACGCACCAAATGAACTATTATTGAAAGAACCTGCTTCATCAAGATTATTTATCCAGGATTGAGGAAAATTGCGTGCCAAATATGAAATATCCCATTCAGCCTGAAAACCTTTTTCGGAAACCACTTTTTTACTTGGAAGAAAACTACCATCAAAACTAGGATCAATCCAAGAAGATGAAAGCTTGACTTTAGTATTCTTGCCTGTTGGTATAAAGTTCAAATCATCACTTCCTTTTATATTGAGCTGCAAGGAGAATGGATTGCTTTTATCTTTCAGTGAATTGTAATCAAGTTTTGCATTCATTCCTGAGTTAAAAAGACTTTGCTTATTACTGCCAGGTTGAAAATAAGCTTTTTTGTCACCAACTAGAATTGAAGGTTCTCCCTGAATACCCTTAGTATCACTAATACCTGTAGCAATAAATGCTTCATTCCACAAAATATATACTTGTTCATCAGTGCTGGCTTTACTGACTTGCGGCACCGCAAAATTACCATTGATTTGCAAATTGGCGGTATAAACAACTTTCTTAAAAATACCCTTATATCTAACTTCAGGTTTTATATCACCAACAATATTTAATTTGTCAGGCAAAAAATGAAAATATGAAAAGCTGGTTGAAATGCTTTTATCTTTAGGATTTTTATATACTGATTTGACTGGAATAGTTAATATGGGAGGCGTAATTGTTTGTTTACCACCCCAGGAATTTGAAATACTACTAGTAGCTTCACTTTTATAACTTTCACGTTCACTAACTACTGATTGCACAATACCTGTAGCAAGCAACATCAAAATACCGATAAAACCAATAAAGAAAATTTTGAGAGTTAATTTAACGCCATTATTCGTAAAAAAACCGTTTGGGTTACTCATAATTTAAAGACTTTGTTTGAAAATTTTATTTGTACAAATAGTTAATTTGGCGAAATTATAGATCTACTTGTTGTTTTTACCAATTTTGCTTTGCAATCAATTTGTAAGCCTCTTCATTGAAATAATTGAATAAAAGCGTGCATTCAGCAATTTGTTCAATCTCCTTCAACTCGGAACAGAGATTATCAGGATAAGACAGAATACAAAAATCCTGCCTATCTTTTTAATCCTATGAATCTTGTTCTGATCTTCACAGGAAAAGTCAAAAAAATTATTATAAAAGCCATTTACTTTATATTATTATCAAATAAGGTTAGAACTTTAATAGCAGCTTTGACTCCATGATATTGAGCTTCTTCAAAGATTGAAATACCACTCATGTCAGAATGTGCAAAATGAATATTATCGATACTCTTTTGCATTTCTTTTCTTTGTTCGCCCCATACAAAATTAACTTTGGGTTTTATCATTCCATGACCCCATACCCATACATCTATTCGTTCTATATATTCTTCAATACCTTCATGCATAAGTTCCAAATCTGAAATTATCAAATCAACCCATTCTGAATAGTTTTTGCTTTGGGCTTCTATTCTTGCTTCCTTTGAGGATTTCTCAGTTAATGGTAAGTAGTAAGTGATTATGGTTTTATTACTCAAGGCGGATAAACTTTGATGAGTAGCAACTACATAACCTAGTGATTGACTATAATAACTAACATTATCCCAAGACAGTGGAGCTCCTCTGCCAGCAGGTTTTTGACTGAGAGAAATATTGGCAACCATCCAAGGACTATATTCTAAATTGTCAAAGTATTCAGGAGTATTGTCTTTTAACTCTTTTATTATATGTTTTGTCGTAAATCTCGGAGCGGCATAAATGAGTTGTTTGGATTTTATTGTAAAGCTTTTGCCAGATATACTATTCAAGCAACTAGTCTCAATTCCCAGTTTGGATTGATGAATACTATAAGCCATAGAATTCACTTTGATATTTTCACTGCATTTTTCTCTTAGTCTATTAGCTAACCAAGCATTACCTTCAGGCCAAGTAAGTACAGTATTCTTTTCGGCATTAGCGGCAATTCCTTTACGAGAAGCAAAATAATGAATACCTGCCCAAGCCGAGACATCTGAAGATAGTCCACCATAATCATCGCGGCAGCAATAATTTGTATACCAATTTAATGATTGAGATTGAAAGTTTTGCTCTTTCATCCACTCAGCCATACTAATTTGATCAAGCTTACGGAATTTTGAATCATTTGAGCTTAATGCAAGAGGTATAGTAAAAGCAGGCTTACCATCATTTCCTATTGCTAATTTATACTCTTCAATTATTCTGAAGAATCTCTCAAGGTCAGCTTGATCTTTTTGATTTAGTCCTTTTTGAGGTATAAGTCCATCATGCCACTTACCATCTTTAAACAACCTATCTTCGGGATCATGACATAAATAATATTCATTGTATATTGGCAAACCGTGAGTATCATAACCCTCAATAATGCCTAGCTCCTCAAATAGGCTTTTGACATAATGTGCATCATTGCCAGGTAGTGGAACATAATGAGCTCCCCAAGGATAAGCTGATATATTATTTTTATCACTACTTGAATTTCCGCCTATTTCCTTTTCCATTTCCAATAATAAAAAATCATTGAAACCATGCTTTTGTAGCCACCATGCCGCTGACAAACCAGCTATACCTCCACCGACAATCAATACTTCTGTTTCTATTGTTTCTGTGGAAGATGGAATATGTATGCTGTTGATTTTATCTCGGATTTTATGACCCAATTCCATTGAAGGGCCTTTGAGTTCACCAGGTATTTGACGGAATATTTTTCTATAGGTTTTTCTAAATGGTTTGAATTCTTTCCAAGCAAATATTCCTGCTGTATATGACAAGCTAAGTCCTATTATTGCTTTGAGGAAATTTCTTCTTTTCATTTG
>B570J29032_109958640_pt1 | contig 14032 bp, 10 predicted proteins | sample LakMenEpi16Nov12_FD_29032 | JGI IMG/M metagenome (IMG submission 29032)
AAGACCGTCATCACAACAAGTGTTCGCAAGGCTTTATTCGCTTTCTCCATAGGTTCATTGGCGATTCCACTGGGCACTTTTTTAGAAAAATAAAATAAGGCTGCCGCCGCAATAAAAAGAAATCCTACAGCAATGTATAAAACCACAACTTTAGTTAATTCTAAAGCTTTTATTTGCTCATCTGAAACAGAAGCAGCTGTGCCGAATAATGCCAAACTTATAATAATTGGACCGATTGTTGTACCTAATGAATTGATGCCTCCACCAAGATTTATTCTACTGGCACCAGTTTTAGGATTGCCCAACAAAATGGCAAATGGGTTTGCGGCGGTTTGTTGTAAAGAAAAACCTAATGCAACAATGAATAGCCCTACCAACATACCGGCATATAAACTGGCTTCTACTGCAATAATCATGGCACCTGCACCTAATGCAGAGAACAACAAACCATAAACAATACTTTTCTTATAGCCCCATTGGCCTACGATATCTTTACCTGACGAATTTCCAAAGGCAAATAATAGTAGAGCGCCAACATAATAAGCCGAATAAAATGCAAAATCAACTAATTGCGATTGAAATTGATCCAGGGAAAAATAGTTTTTACAAAATGGAATAAAAATACTATTGCCAGCAGCGATAAATCCCCAGAAAAAAAAGACCGTAATTAATGTATATAAGGCTGGATAATTTGTTTTTTGTATATCGTTAACCATATTATAAATTTTGTAAAGTTAATTAAATTTTTAGCAATTATTTATTGCCTTTAAAAGCCCATTTTATCAATTCAGATATTGTTTTTATAGCTTACAATTACTTCCATAATAAAAGTTTTCATGCGTGCCTTCATTTCTTCTTAAATGAAATTTAATTAATCACATCAAACCCAGTATATGGTCTCAAAACCTCTGGTATAACGATACCTTCAGATGTTTGATAATTTTCTAATAAGGCAGCTAAAACCCTTGGTAAAGCCAAGCTACTACCATTCAAAGTATGGGCTAATTGGTTTTTCCCTTCTGCGTTTTTAATTCTCAATTTCAGACGATTCGCTTGAAAAGTTTCAAAATTGGAAACCGAGCTAATTTCTAACCAGCGGTCTTGCGAGGTAGAAAAGACTTCAAAATCATAAGTTAAGGCAGAAGCAAAACTCATATCACCACCACACAATCTCAAAATGCGATACGGCATTTTCAATTCATTCATGATGTCTTTTACGTGGTCAACCATTTGGTCTAAAGCTGCATAAGAATTTTCAGGTTTTTCAATGCGCACAATTTCAACTTTATCAAATTGATGCAAACGGTTGAGACCACGCACATGCGCACCATATGAGCCAGCTTCTCTTCTGAAACATGGCGTATAACCCGTACACATCACTGGCAAATCTTTTTCATTGAGAATAACATCTCTGAATATGTTGGTAACGGGCACTTCTGCTGTTGGAATCAAATAGAGATTATCTGCCGTCACGTGATACATTTGACCTTCTTTATCAGGCAATTGACCCGTACCAAAGCCAGATGCTTCGTTAACCAAATGCGGCACTTGGTATTCATGATAACCAGCCGCTGTGTTTTTATCTAAAAAGTAAGAAATTAAGGCACGTTGCAACTTGGCACCCTTTCCTTTATATACTGGAAAACCAGCGCCAGTTATTTTCGCCCCCAAATCAAAATCAATGAGATCATACTTTTTGGCGAGTTCCCAATGAGGAAGCGCTCCTTCATGAAGTTTTGGTATCTCACCTTGCTCAAAAACGGTTAGATTTTCCTCTGGCGTTTTGCCGAGTGGCACAATGTCAGCAGGCAAATTCGGCACTTGATAAAGCAATTCATTAACCTTATTACTTAAAGCGTCCAATTGTTCTTTGAATTGCTTTTCCTGCTCCTTTAAATCAGTCGTTTGTGCTTTTAAATTTTCAGCAGCTTCTTGCTGACCACTTTTCATCAATTGCCCAATTTCACGTGATAGGTTATTAGATTGCGCCAAAACATTGTCCAATGAAACTTGGACTAAACGTTTGTTTTCATCAGTAGAAATAATTTCTTCAATAATGCTTTCAAAATTACCCTGACGTTTGCTCAAAGCGGCTAAAACTTCCGCCTTTTTTTCTCTAATAACTTGTAATTGTAACATAGATTTTAAAAATTTATGCAAAAGTAGTTAAAATGTGCCAATTAGTCAATTAGTCAATGGCAAAAATCAATGTCAATGGCAAAAATCAATGTCAATTTCAAAATTCAATAGCAATGGCAATGGCAAAATTCAATAGCAATGGCAAAAATCAATGGCAATGGCAAAAATCAATGGCAATTTCAAAAATGAATAGCTAAAATCAAAACACATTCAATTATATCATCCAAACACCCAATTTTCCAACACCCAGCATCCCAACACCGAGCATCCCAACACCGAGCATCCCAACACCCAGCATCCAGACATCCAGACACCCAGCATAAAAAAAACAACACGAAATCGTTTGAGTATTCAAAAATTTTCCGACCTTTGACCTTGAAAACCTAAAAAATCATGTCTACAAAAATATTAATCATTGGTGCTTGTGGTCAAATTGGCACTGAATTAACAAAAGCTTTGCGCGAAAAATATGGTGTAAACAACGTGATTGCATCAGATATTAGAAAACTAAATAATGATGTAGTCAACGATGGCCTTTTTGAAGTGATCAACGCTTTAGACTACAATCAAATTCAACATATCATTGAAAAGTATAAGATAACCGATGTTTATTTGATGGCAGCCTTACTCAGCGCAACTGCTGAGAAAAACCCAGCTTTTGCTTGGGATTTGAACATGAACTCACTGTTTCACGTTTTAAATTTAGCCAAAGCTGGCTTGATTAAAAAAGTTTTCTGGCCATCGAGTATTGCCGTTTTTGGACCAACAACACCTAGAGAAAACACACCTCAAACAACGGTGACGGAACCTTCAACGGTTTATGGTATTTCAAAATTGGCAGGTGAACGTTGGTGCGAATATTATCACAAACAATATGGCGTTGATGTGCGCAGCATTCGTTACCCTGGTCTTATTAGCTGGACGACACCGCCAGGTGGTGGTACCACAGATTATGCCGTAGAAATTTTTCATGAGGCTTTGAAACATAAAAAATATACTTGCTTTTTGAATGAAGAAAGTGCTTTGCCTATGATGTATATGGACGATGCCATAGCAGCAACTATCAACATCATGCAAGCAAATAGCGAGGCTATTAAAATTAGATCGTCTTATAATTTGGCGGGTATTTGTTTTACACCCAAAATTTTAGCAGCGGCTATTCAAAAAGAAATCCCTGATTTTACCATCAATTATAAGCCAGATTTCAGACAACAAATTGCCGACTCTTGGCCTAAAAGCATTGATGATTCTTCGGCCAATAAAGATTGGAATTGGCAACATCAATTTAATTTGGAAGAAATGGTCAAAACGATGCTGTATCATTTGGAGAGAAATGAAATTGATGTGTATTAATTAAGGTTTATTCTAAGCATTAATTGCACTTTACAATTTCAGTTGTCAGTTTGTCATTACAAGGAATGAAGCAATTTCGATTTTCAGTAATCAATTTTCAAAATAAATTATACACCATACAAAAAGCCCAGAAACTCTTTCCTAGCCGTGGTTGAAGCGGAAAGCCCGCAAAGAAAAAAGGACTAGTTTTTTAAGTTTTTGAGAGCGACCGGTAGGAAGCTTTTGAAAAACTTCTAAAAACTGTCCTTTTTTATGTTCCCGATAGCTATCGGGATGTAGCGGAAAACGCGCGCTAAGCCTTTACAGATAAAGACCAAGCCATAACTGCTACTAAAAAATAAATTAATTTTTAGGCTTGACTATAAATGCACTTGGAAAGGTTTTTCTGGTGCTGTCCATTAAACGTTCACATTCTATGCGCGTCCTGGTGTTGCCTGACCAAACTTTATAATTAGGTTGCGCAAAGACGATGGTTGCATCAATTTGTCTATATTCTTTTCTAAAATCAACATAGGCATTTTTTGCGGCATCTAAACTACCTGAAAAAGTTTGGTACTTCCACCTTTCGGCAACGCCAACCCCAGCATTATATTTGGTTTTACCGGCAATTAAATCTTCAAATGGATCTTTAACAGTCATTTGGCTGTAGGTGTTCATGCCAAAAATAAAAATGAGAAAGCAAAAAATAGTTTTCATGGGTCGTTGTATTTGATGACAAATATAATATGAAAATATCTTAATCAAAATTAATGCCTAATATTTTATCAAAAAAGGTTAATAACAAATTTTTTTTAAACAAATCTTAAAATTTAAACAAATGTCACTTCAACAAATATTAAGATTTTTTTATAATTTAGAACGGTTATAAATTATCAAAAAATCCTGTTGTTTTTTTTTGAGATATTCAACTTTATAAGTATTTTTGCATGAAATTTTGAGCATTTTATAGTCAAATGTCTTAAAATCAGTAATTATATTAAATCAACCTCGTTGACAATTATATTTTATATGAAAAAAGTGTATTATCACTCATCTTGCAAACAGTCAAAATTACTTTGTTTTGTTTTCCTTTTTTTCATTTTATCTTCCGCGTTAGTTTTTGCACAAGATGCAGCAACACCTGCAGCTCCTGCGCCTGAAACAGCAGCTCCAGCGACTCCTGCAGCAGGAGGCGATGCTGTGGCTGGAAAAGCCCTTTTTAATGTACAATGTGCGGCATGTCACAATTTAGACAAAGACATGACAGGGCCTGCCTTGAGAGGCGTAGCCAATAAGTATGATAAGGCATGGCTTTATAAATGGATTCGCAATAATGCAGAATTAATAAAGTCTGGAGATGCTAAAGCTGTAGCTGCGGGTAATTATTCGCCTACGGCTATGACTGCCTTTCCACAACTGACAGATGCAGATTTGGATAATCTGATTGCTTATACTTCAACTGAAAAAGAAGCACCTGCGGTGGCAGTAGTTGCACCAGGAACTGCTGGTGGAAGTAACGATTCATCAGGCATTTCAAATGATGTGATACTTTTGGCTTTGTCTTTAGTTTTATTGATGTTGGTTGCGATGTTGTTTATCGTAAACAATATGTTGAGAAAAGTGGCGACCATAAATAATCTGCCAGTTTCTGAAGAAAAAAATGTTATAGAATCTGCAAAATCTTTGGTTAATGCCTTTATTAAAAATCAATTTTTGGTTTTTGTTGCAGTTATTTTCTTATTATTATCAAGTGCTTATTTTGCTTATGGATGGTTTATGCAAATTGGTGTAGATCAAAATTATGAGCCGATTCAGCCGATTCATTACTCACACAAAATACATGCTGGTGACAATGGTATTGATTGTAAATACTGTCACTCTTCGGCTAGAGAAAGCAAACATTCAGGAATTCCATCTCTTAATGTATGTATGAACTGTCACGTGAACATTGCTGAGGTTGCCGAAACGACTGCAACGCCTGAATATTCAAAAGCATTTTATGATGGTGAAATCCAAAAATTGTATGAAGCAGTGGGTTGGGATCCAACTACTCGAAAATATAGTAAAGAACCAAAACCTGTAAAATGGGTGCGTATTCATAATTTACCAGATTTGGCCTATTTTAATCATGCACAACACGTTTCAGCAGGTGGTATAGAATGCCAGACTTGTCATGGCCCAGTGGAAGAAATGGAAATTATGCGTCAACATTCGCCATTAACTATGGGTTGGTGTATCAATTGTCACCGTGAAACAGATGTGAAACTTAAAGATAATGCTTATTATGAAAAAATTCATAAGGAATTATCTAAAAAGTACGGTGTAGAAAAGCTTACAGCGGCACAAATGGGTGGTTTAGAGTGTGGTAAATGTCATTATTAATCTTAGTTAATCTATATATATAGTATGTCATCAACTAAAAAGTACTGGAAAAGTGTTGAACAATTAAGCAACGATAATTCGGTTGTTGAACACTTGACAAACAACGAATTCGTTGAGCCAATTCCTACAGATGAATTTTTGAGTGATCAAGAAGGTTTATCAAATGCAAATACATCCAGAAGAGATTTTCTTAAGCTGGTTGGCTTTAGCACAGCTGCTGCTACATTAGCAGCTTGTGAAGGCCCGGTAATTAAATCTATTCCTTATGTGGTTCAACCTGATACAATTAATCCAGGTATTGCGGATTATTATGCATCGACCTATTTTGATGGTTATGATTTTGCAAATATCTTAGTTAAAACCAGAGAAGGTCGACCAATTTTTATTAATAACAATAAAACAGCAGGTGCAGTTCATGCCAATGCAAGAGTTACAGCTTCAGTTTTATCTTTGTATGATAAGTTAAGATTAAAAAATCCTAAAGTAGCTGGTAATAGTGTAAGTTGGACTGATGCTAATAAAGCCATTAAAAAATCATTTGCAGAGGCGACAGCTGCTGGTAAAAAAGTCGTTTTATTAACGAATACTTTAGCTAGTCCGTCAACTTATAAATTAATTGACGAGTTAAAAGCAAAATATGCAACGGTTGAACACGTGGAGTATGATGCCATTTCTGAGTCAAATGCTTTGGATGCTTTCGAACAAGTTTATGGCACAAGAGCTTTAGCAAATTATGATTTTTCTAAAGCCAATTATATTTTATCAATTGGCGCAGATTTCTTAGGCGATTGGCAAGGTGGTGGTTATGAAAGTAGCTATACCAAAACACGCATGCCAAATCAAGGCAAAATGTCTAAACACATTCAACTTGAGGCCAATATGTCTCAATCTGGTGCCATGGCAGATCAGCGTGTACCAATGAATGAGGCTGAACAAAAGAAAGCTTTAGCAAAAATATACAGTATAGTAACAGGAAATGCAGTTGCGGTTTCTGGTTTAGCAAATGATGCAGCCATTACTAAATTTGCACAAAATTTAAAAGCAGCTGGCTCAAAAGGGGTTTTGGTGTGTGGTATTGATGATAAAGATGCACAGCTATTAACCTTAGCTATTAACCAAGCTTTATCAAGTGAAGCGTTTGATACTGCTAATGCTATCTTAGCTAAAAAAGGCAGTAGCACAAAGTTAAATACATTATTGACAGATTTGAATGCCGGAAGTGTTCACACTTTGGTTATTTCAGGGGTTAATCCACTTTATAGTTTAGCGAATGCAAAAGCCTTTGAGGCGGCCATGAAAAAAGCAAAATTAACTGTTACGCTATCACAAAAAGAGGATGAAACGGTTTTAGCTTCAATGATTGCCTTACCAACACCACATGTATTAGAAAGTTGGGGCGATATTCAATATTCGAGAAAGCTTTTTGGTTTAATGCAACCAACAATCCGTCCGTTATTCAATACACAGCAATTGCAAGATTGTTTATTGACTTGGGCAGATAATTCTCAAAAATATTATGATTATCTAAAAACTAGTTTTAGCGCTTCGGGCAAATCGTGGAATCAATCTCTCCATGATGGTATTGTTATTGCAGAATCTACGCCATTGTCAGGTAGTGTAGATGCTAGTGCCTCAGCTACTAAATTAGCTAGTGCAAAAGCACCTAAATTTGAATTGCACTTGTATTCAAAAGTAGGTATGGGAGATGGACAACAAGCTAATAACCCATGGTTACAAGAGTTTCCAGACCCAATCACGAGAGTGTCTTGGGACAACTATGCAACCATTTCTAGTGCGGATGCAAAAGATTTAGGTGTAGAAAATTGGCATGTTGCAAACGGTGGTTTAGATGGTCATTATTTGACATTGAAAACAGTAAGTGGCGAACTGAAAGCGCCAGTTTATATTCAACCCGGTCAAGCTAAAGGCACAATTGGTTTAGCTTTTGGTTATGGTAGAAAAGCTGCCTTAAAAGAAGAAATGCAAGTAGGTGTCAATGCCTATACATTATATAACAAAGGAACAAAAGTTCAAACAGTTGAAGTTTCTAAAGCTGACGGTTCGCATGAATTTGCTTGTGTACAATTACACAGAACATTGATGGGTAGAGGAGATATCGTTAGAGAAACTACTTTAGATATTTTTAATAAAGAAGAAGCTAAAGTTTGGAATCCACCTGTTCAGGTTGCTTTAGACCATAAAATGACTGATGTTAAAAAAGTAGACCTTTGGGAAAGCTTTGATAGAACTGTTGGTCATCATTTTAATTTGTCTATTGATTTAAATAGTTGTACAGGTTGTGGCGCTTGTGTCATTGCTTGTCATGCTGAAAATAATGTGCCAGTAGTTGGAAAAACAGAAGTAAGAAGAAGTAGAGATATGCACTGGTTGCGTATTGATAGATATTATTCCTCTGAAGAGACTTTTGCAAAAGATAGCGAAAAGAAAGAAAACTTTGAGGGATTGTTTGGTGATAATGGTTCATTGAGTGGTTTTGGGCAAATGGAGGATCCGTCGGATAATCCACAAGTGGTTTTCCAACCAATCATGTGTCAACATTGTAACCATGCGCCGTGTGAAACAGTTTGTCCCGTTGCTGCAACGTCGCACTCTCGTCAAGGTCAAAACCATATGGCTTATAACAGATGTGTTGGTACGAGATATTGCGCCAATAACTGTCCATATAAAGTGAGACGTTTCAATTGGTTCTTATACAATGGTAATGATGAATTTGATTACCACATGAATGATGATTTGGGCAGAATGGTTTTAAACCCAGACGTCAATGTTCGTTCAAGAGGTGTGATGGAAAAATGTTCGATGTGTATTCAAATGACACAAAAAACAATTCTTGATGCTAAAAAAGAAGGACGAATGGTGAATCCTAATGAATTTGAAACAGCTTGTTCAAATGCTTGTTCTACTGGTTCATTAGCTTTTGGAGATATTAATGAAAAAGCTAACGATATTACTATATTAGCAGAAAGTGATAGAAAATATTACTTATTGGAACATGTTGGAACAAAACCAAATGTATTCTATCACGTAAAAGTTAGAAACACCTAGTAAATTAAAGGAAGTATAAATAATTATATTATATAGATTATGGCATCGCATTACGAAGCACCTATCAGAAAACCATTGGTCATTGGAGATAAATCATATCACGATGTAACTGTTGATGTTGCTCGCCCTGTTGAAGGGAAAGCCAGCAAGCAATGGTGGACTGTTTTTTATGTAGCCTTAGCAGCCTTTTTATGGGGTGTTGGCTGCATGATTTATACAGTTACAACCGGAATTGGTACATGGGGTTTAAATAAAACTGTTGGTTGGGCATGGGATATTACCAACTTCGTATGGTGGGTAGGTATTGGTCACGCTGGTACCTTGATCTCTGCTGTACTATTATTATTCCGTCAAAAATGGCGTATGGCCATCAACCGATCGGCAGAAGCGATGACTATTTTCTCTGTTATGCAAGCAGGTTTGTTCCCAATTATTCACATGGGACGTCCATGGCTGGCTTATTGGGTTTTACCTATTCCAAATCAGTTCGGTTCATTATGGGTTAACTTTAACTCACCGTTACTTTGGGACGTATTTGCCATATCGACTTATTTATCTGTTTCTCTAGTTTTCTGGTGGACTGGTTTGTTGCCCGATTTCGCCATGATTAGAGACCGTGCGGTGACACCATTTACTAAAAGAATATATTCAATTTTATCTTTTGGATGGTCCGGAAGAGCAAAAGATTGGCAGCGTTTTGAGGAAGTATCTTTGGTTTTAGCAGGTTTAGCTACACCACTAGTATTGTCAGTTCACACGATTGTATCCTTTGACTTTGCAACCTCAGTAATTCCAGGTTGGCATACAACCATTTTTCCACCTTACTTTGTGGCAGGTGCTATTTTCTCTGGTTTTGCTATGGTAAACACCTTATTGATTATCATGCGTAAAGTGTCTAATTTAGAAGCATATATCACGGTTCAACACATTGAGTTGATGAATATTGTAATTATGATTACAGGTTCTATTGTTGGTGTGGCTTATATAACAGAATTGTTCATCGCTTGGTATTCTGGTGTTGAATATGAACAATACGCCTTCCTTAATAGAGCTACTGGTCCTTATGCTTGGGCTTACTGGGCGATGATGACTTGCAATGTCTTTTCTCCTCAAATCATGTGGTTTAAGAAAATTAGAACCAGTATATTCATTTCGTTTTTCATATCAATTGTTGTAAATATCGGGATGTGGTTTGAGCGATTTGTAATCATCGTAACTTCATTACACAGAGATTATTTGCCATCATCATGGACGATGTTTTCACCAACATTTGTTGATATAGGTATTTATATTGGTACCATTGGTTTCTTTTTTGTTTTATTCTTAATGTACTCGCGTACTTTCCCAGTGATTGCGCAAGCTGAGGTAAAAACAATTTTGAAAACTTCTGGAGAAAATTATAAAAAGAAGAGAGAAGCTAAAGGCGATAAACATTAATTGAGTAGATACAAGTTATTATGAGTCATAAAGTCATACACGCAATTTATAATGATGATGATATTTTGATGGATGCCGTAAAAGCAACCAGAAAAAAACATTATCACATTGAAGAAATATTTACACCATTTCCTGTTCACGGACTTGATAAAGCCATGGGCTTGGAACCAACGCGACTAGCCATTTGTGCCTTCATGTATGGCGTAGTTGGTTTAGCTGTTGCTACTTGGATGATGAATTTTATCATGATTCAGGATTGGCCTCAAGATATTGGTGGTAAACCAAGTTTTAGTTATATCCAGAACATGCCAGCATTTGTGCCTATTATGTTTGAATTAACGGTGTTTTTTGCCGCTCACTTGATGGTTATTACTTTTTATATGAGAAGTAAATTATGGCCATTTAAAGCAGCTGAAAATCCAGATGTTAGAACAACAGACGACCATTTTTTAATGGAAGTGTCCGTTGATCATAATGAGGATGAATTGTTGTCGTTTTTTAAGGAAACTGGCGCAGTAGAAGTTAAAGTTATAGATAAGCATTAAGAACAATGAAAAAATATATCATACAATCATTTGTCGCATTTTTAGTTTTAGGACTAGTAGGTTGTCAAGATAAAGCAGAGCCTAACTATCAGTTTTTTCCTAATATGTATCAATCTGCAGGTTATGAAACCTATGCTGAAAGTGATGCTTTCAAATCAAAGAATTTTATAAAAGGTCAAACCGCTCAATTACCTGTAGAAGGAACGATTAAACAAGGTTATGTACCTTATGAAATTCCAAATACGCCAGAAGGTTTAGAATTATCTCGTACTTTGACTTCTCCAATTGATACTTTAAGTGTAAAAGATAAAGAAAAATCTAAGGAACTTTATACTATTTATTGTGCAATTTGCCATGGAGATGCTGGTGATGGTAAAGGAAATTTACCAAAACGTGAGAAATTTTTAGGTGTGCCAAGTTATAAAGACAGACCTGTAACAAAAGGAAGTGCTTTTCATGTGGTTACTTACGGATTAAATTCTATGGGTTCACATGCTTCACAACTGTCACAACATGAGCGTTGGTTAGTTGCCGATTATGTTGTTGAACTAAAATCAAAATTATAATTCATCTTAATAATAGATTACAATGTATAGTTTTTCAAATAGATTACGTATATTTTCACTTGTATTAATGGTACTTGGTGCGCTTGCAGTGGCTTATAGCTTTATGAATACGCCCAAAACTTTGGAAGAAGTTGAAACCATTTTACATGATCAACATGCTGCTGCTCATCATGGTCACACGGCGCATTCTTTTGATGATGCCCATCATGCTAATGACAAAGAGCATCAAAAACATTTAGTGCATGTGAAGCATCAATTGCAAAACAAACCTTGGGCGGCAATTTATGTGGCAGGCTTGTTTTTCATGTTGATTTCTTTAGGGGTACTAGCTTTTTATGCGATTCAAAATGCGGCGCAAGCTGGTTGGTCACCAATATTATTTAGAGTGATGCAAGGTATAACCGCTTATTTGCCTATTGGGTCAATTATTTTCTTTGTTTTATTGGTATGTTCATCAATGCATTGGAATCATTTGTTTTTGTGGATGGATGAAACCTTGATCACAAAAGGTCATGAGAATTTTGATAAATTGATCTATGGCAAAAAGGGCTACTTAAATGTACCTTTCTTTTTAGCAAGAGCGGCTTTCTTTTTATTGGGCTGGAATCTATTCAGATATTTTTCAAGAAGAGCTTGTTTAGCACAAGACAATGCAACAGATATTACTAATTACAAGAAAAACTTTAAGTGGTCGGCCATGTTCTTGGTTTTCTTTATCGTCACTGAGTCTATAATGTCTTGGGACTGGATCATGAGTGTGGATCCTCACTGGTTTTCAACACTTTTTGGTTGGTATGTATTTGCAAGTTTCTTCGTAAGTGGTATTACAACCATTGCTTTAATTACACTCTATTTAAAATCTAAAGGTTATTTAGAAGATGTAAATACTTCTCATATCCATGATTTGGTTAAGTTTATGTTTGGTATTTCTATTTTCTGGACCTATTTGTTTTTCTCTCAATTTATGTTGATTTGGTATGCAAACATTCCTGAAGAAGTAACTTATTATATGACTAGAATTGCTGACTATACATTACCATTCTGGGGCATGTTGGCTTTAAACTTTTTGTTCCCATTGTTGATTCTGATCAATACTGATTTCAAACGTGTATCTTGGATTATTACCATTGCAGGTATCGTTATTTTGTTTGGTCATTATGTAGATTTTTACGTGATGATTATGCCTTCAACGGTAGGTGATCAGTGGTTTATTGGTTCAGCGGAACTAGGCTCATTAGCATTTTTCTTAGGGTTATTTATTTTCGTAGTTTTTACTGCCTTAACTAAGGCACCGTTGACACCTAAAAACCACCCATTGCTAGAAGAAAGTAAACATTTTCATTATTAATATTTAGACACTAAACATGAATAGTTTTTTAATTTTTGTTGTATTACTCTTAGTAGCCCTTGCTTTTTGGCAATTGACTAAAATATTTGATTTATCGCAAGCAGGAACAAATAAAGATGATAGTGGTGTGGCAACTGATCATGACAATAATGTCAATGGTTATTTAATGTTTGCATTTTTAGGTTTTATTTATATTTTTACAATAATCAATATTGTTTTATATGGCGATTTTCCTATTTTAAGTGATTCTGCTTCTGCACATGGCAATCACGTCGATTCACTAATGTGGATTTCCTTGGTGATTATATTTGTTGTGCAAACCATCACACAAGCTTTATTGCATTATTTTGCTTTTAAGTACAGAGGAAATAAGAATCAAAAAGCAACTTTTTTTGCGGATAGTCATAAATTAGAAATGATTTGGACAATTATTCCTGCCATTACGCTTTTCGGCTTAATTTTATATGGTCTTTATCAATGGACAGAAATCATGTATATTGATGAAAATGAAGAAGCAGTCGTAATTGAAGTATATGCTAAACAATTTGGTTGGGAAGCCCGTTATGCCGGTGATGATCAGGTTTTAGGTAAAGCAAATGTGAGATATATTGAAGGTGTAAATACAATGGGTGTTGACGCAGCGGATCCTAATGCCCAAGATGACATTCCCGTAAGTGAATTGTACTTGCCAAAAGGGAAAAAAGTTGTATTCAAGTTTAGATCACAAGATGTCTTGCATTCAGCTTATATGCCTCATTTTAGGGCACAAATGAATTGCGTGCCAGGTATGGTTACTCAGTTTGCTTTTATTCCAACAATGACCACTGACGAAATGCGTCAAACGAAGAATATGGTTAAAAAGGTTGAGAGAATCAACAAAATACGTGTAGAAAACAGCAAAAAATTAGTGGCTAAGGGCGAAGAAGCTTTAGAGCCATATACTTTTGACTATTTGTTGTTATGTAATAAGATTTGTGGCGCATCTCACTACAATATGCAAATGAAAATAACCGTGGTCGAAGAAGCTGACTTTAAAAAATGGTTAAAAGATAAGCCTCGTTTTCCAGAGGTTTTAAAGCCAAAAGTAGAAGCGCCAGCAGCAGGAGCTGATGCGCCAGCAGTTAAGGATACTTTAACCATGGCTCAACTTCAAAGATAATCAGATATTAACTTATTCAATAGATTTATAAAATATGTCAGCACACGATCATCATCAT
>B570J29032_109958633_pt1 | contig 13980 bp, 14 predicted proteins | sample LakMenEpi16Nov12_FD_29032 | JGI IMG/M metagenome (IMG submission 29032)
TGATTGACTTTAGCTCCGATACAATGCTCTCCGACTTTTGTGTGTATTTCAAATGCAAAATCAAGTGCTGTTGCACCAACAGGCAATGTTTTCATATCACCTTTAGGTGTAAAGGCAAACAACTCGTCACTAAAGAGATTTAATTTAAAGTCATCAATAAACTCTAAAGCATTAGGATCGGGATTTTCCAGCATCTCTCTAACTCTATGTAACCATGCGTCGAATTTGCTCTCCCGATCATTTCCATCGGTTTCCTTATATTTCCAATGAGCTGCAAATCCGTTCTCTGCAATTTCATCCATCCTAACTGTTCGAATTTGCACTTCAACCCATTTACCTTCAGGACCCATCACAGTGGTGTGCAAACTCTCATAGCCGTTACTTTTTGGTGTGCTTATCCAATCCCTTAATCTTTCAGGGCTTGGGTGATAAAAGTCAGTAATAATCGAGTACACCTTCCAACAATCCGATTTTTCTGACTCGTATGGAGTATCAATAATAATTCTAATAGCAAAGAGATCGTAAATTTCATCAAAACTAACATGTTTGGTTTTGATTTTATTATTGATGCTAAAGATTGATTTTGGTCGGCCATAAATTTTAAACTTAAAACCTTGCTCTGTTAAAATTTCTTTAAGCGGTTCAATAAATTTTGCTATAAATTTTTTTCTTTCAGGTTCTGTGGCCTTTAATTTATCTGAAATATCATTAAAAGAAGGAGTATCAGTGTACTTTAAACCTAAATCCTCTAATTCGGTTTTGATGGCATTCAACCCTAAACGATGCGCTAATGGGGCGTACAAAAAAAGCGTCTCACTTGCTATTTTCAGTTGTTTATCTCGCTTCATATGTTCAAGCGTGCGCATGTTATGCATTCTATCTGCCAGCTTAATTAAAATCACGCGAATATCTTCACTCATTGTGAGTAAAACCTTTCTGAAATTCTCAGCTTGCAGTGATGAAGAAATGTCTATAACGCCTGAAATTTTGGTTAGCCCATCTATGATTTTAGAAACTTTTTCGCCGAACAAACCTTTAACATCCTCTAGTGATAAATCTGTATCCTCTACCGTATCATGCAGTAAAGCACAAACAATACCCGTTGTACCTAGACCTATTTCCTCCGCGCAAATATGCGCAACTGCTATCGGATGATAAATATATGGCTCACCACTTTTACGACGCATGTGTTTGTGTGATTCAACGGCCACATCAAAAGCTTTACGAATGATTGCTTTATCAGCATCAGATAAATTACGTTTACAAGCTTTAATTAAGGCTCTGTAGCGTTTCAATATTTCTTTCCGTTCTGCTTCTAAATCTATTTTCATGCGGCTTACTTCTCAAACTGATAATGACTATAATCTTTTAATAAGGTATTAAGGAAATTCCAATTATCCTCAGCGGTTGATTGGATTGCATACTTTGTCTTTATTTTAGATGCGAGGGCTTCTAATAATTTTGGTTGATTTTGTTTGGAGTGAAAATCCAAAACTTCTTTAATAGTATTAATGTCTGTGTCATTCATTAGTGCTACTTGCGAATAAACAATCTGGTAGTCTGATTCTTGTAAACTTAAAATTGTATCTCTAAGTGTTACTTTCTTAGCTAACTCAATTACAGTTGTTCCGGCAGCCATATCTCCAAAACGTTGACTGTTTTTAGAAACGGCAATTGTTATTAAGCCTACAATACTATCATCAATTATTCTAAACATACTGCGCGCTATATAACTGCCAATACTTGGTTGGGTGCCATTAAGTTTCACAACTTTAATTTTCATGATTCTTTTTCCAATAGACTGCCCATTAAGAAATAATTCAGACAACAAATGATAAAAGGTAAATGGAATAAGAATAATAATTAACAATACAAGCACAAACACATTCACGGTTTCATTGCCATCGTAATCATACTTATACAAAGAATTAGTTCCGGTATTGAATAGGATGTAGAGCAAAATACTTACATAAGCGTATTTAATTACCGTATCAATAATTATTGCTAAAAGTCTGTTTCCCACACCGGCGGCGGTATAGTCTAATGCAACATTTTGAGTTGTATTTATTTTAATAGTATCCATTGCAGTATTAAAATACAATTCTTATTTTAGTAAAGGCTAAGATAGGAAATTCTTATGAAGGAAATTACATTTTTAAAACAAAATGCAGACAAATGGGAGGCGTATGAAAAAAAAATTAATTCTAAAGAAGCCATTAAGCCGGCAGAGCTAACTGAAATGTTTGTTGAAATAACTGACGATCTTAGCTACTCAAACACCAATTACTCGCAAAGTAAAACTTTAGCTTATGTTAATGGTGTAGCCTCGCGAATTCATCAGGCAGTTTATAAAAACAAAAAAGAAAGCGGTAACCGAATCGTTAGATTTTATGCTTATGAACTGCCTGCTATGTTTGCCAAGCATCATCGACTTTTATTTTATTCATTTTTAGTTTTTTCAATTGCCACTTTAATTGGTGTAGTTAGCCAACTTGTAGATGATAACTTTGTGAGAATCATTTTAGGCGATGCTTATGTTGATGAAACACTTGATCGCATCAAAAGAGGCAACCCAATTGGAATTTACGGTGAAGGTAATCAGTTTTTAATGTTTTATTACATTACAAAAAATAACATACAAGTATCATTTTTAGCCTTTATTTCCGGATTATTTACAGTTTTTGGTACAGGCTATTTACTGGTTAGCAATGGTATTATGTTGGGTTGCTTTTTCACATTATTCTACCAGCATAATGTAATTCAAAAAGCACTAAAAGTTGTTTGGATACATGGGACTCTTGAAATAAGTGCCATAGTTATTGCAGGTTGTGCTGGTTTTTTGTTAGGAAATAGTTTTATTTTTCCTAAAACGCATTCACGAATTCAATCTTTTATGAGTGCCGCTAAAGATGGATTAAGAATTGTAATTGGTTTAGTTCCGGTATTTGTAACAGCTGGTTTTTTAGAAAGCTTTGTCACTCGATATACAGAAATGCATTGGGCATTAACTGCAACTATCATCGGTGGTTCACTTGTGTTTCTTATTTGGTACTTTATAATCTATCCTATCATTTTAAGAAAAAAAGAACTTGTATAATTGAATACTTTGAACTACCATATTCCCCGTAGCAACGTACAAACTTATAACATAAGTATTACTGCTACATTGAAGTTAGCATTATCTTTTATCCTTAATTTTTGTTTGTTCTGCAGTCCAATATTTGTTATTTATTTTGGATTACTTAAAAAATTAATTCCATCTGGTAATTGGTACTTTTACTTAAGTCCAATTGGCATTTATGGTCAAATAAAAGGTTTGCCAATGTTCTTAATTGGTACTTTACAATTTTGCATATTAGTCATACTTAACTGCGTTTTATGTAGGACTATTAAATCCTTTAATGATAGTAATGATTTAAAATTGAAAGATACATTTGAGTTATTGAAAAAATCAATAGTAGAAGATTTCAAAAAGTTATTTGGAAACACTTTTCTATTGGTAGTTTTCCTCGCATTGGGCTTTGGCCTCTTTCTTTTAGTACAATACTTACTTGGAGAAGTCGGATTTTATGATGAAGGGGATTATATCTTAATACTTTTTGAGATTATTGTCAGAATAATTGCAACATTTATTCTATTTCCAATTCTCGGTTATGTTGCGATTTCAGCTAATTATTCTGCATTCATCAGTTCACAAACTTTTGGTGAAGCCATAGTTGATTCTTTTAAGCATGTAAGAACGAACTTTAGAAAAGCATTTCTATATAGTTTAGCTACTTTTTTAACCGCCTCCTTATTAAAATCATTACCTGGTATTATAATTGGCTTTATATATTTTTATCTTCCAAATGTAACTGCAACAAATAGCGCTTTTCTCTCAGGGTCACTAATTATGCTTATTTCATTAATTTTTAATTTATTAGCTATATTATTTTTTAATACCTGTACAATTTTCCATGCACAAGGCAACAATGGTGAGCAATTAGAAAAACATTTATCAGAAAAAATTAATAAAATAGACAGTAATTATGCAGAATAAAATTTATTATAAAAGAGTAAGAGACTTTGGAGGTATATTTAACAGCACATTTACATACGTTAAACAAAACTTTAAATCATTTTTTGGGGGCATAATCCTTTATACCTTACCGGTTATCTCTATCATAACCCTTCTTGGAGTTTACCTTATAAATAATTTAAAAACCAGTTTTGGTTCATCTTATCCAACATCATCCCAATTTGGATTCATTGGCTTATTTGTATTTCTTTTGATAATTTTTGCAATGATACTTCAAACAATCTATGTAACAATTGCGAATCAGCACATGATTTTAAATGAATCGGTGCCACAAGGCGAACAACTTAAAATTGAACGCTTGAAAGAAAATTTCTTTTCAAGTTTTTGGCGTGTATTAGGTAACGCCATTTTATTCGGCATTGTAAGTTTCATCGTCTTATTTATTTTTGCTTTAATTATGGGCGGATTAATTGGAGTGTTTGGCATGGCAGGTTGGTTTGGAGCCATAATAGGCGTTTTCTTCCAGTTCTTTTTTACATTTGCCATTACCCCAATTTTTGCATACCTTGTTATGGCTTCGTTTTTTGTTGTTCAACGAGATAGGGTAAATATTTTTACTGCGCTTGGACTCGTTTTTAAAACTTTAAAAGGTAACTTTCTAATTACCTGGGGAATTTCAATTGTTACCTACTTAATTTGTTATATTGGTAGTGTAATTATTATGATACCAATAATTCTTCTGTCTGTATTTACATTTATTAGTGGCTTTGGTGGAAACTTTGTTAACTCTGTATCCAAAAATGAGCCAATCAGCATGGGTATTATTATAACGCTTGCTATTCTTTTTGTAGTAACAGTATGTTTATTCTTATGTGTTTACTCCATTTACTTCGTTAGTTGTTGTTTGCAATTTGGATCAAACGAAGAAAAGATGACCGGTTCACAAATTTCACAAAAAATAGAAAGTATTTAAATTTGCGTATTAATCTTAAAATAGTTTTACTGCACTTTTTTGTCTGTTTCGTATACGTATACAATGCCAAGAATGATTCTATTTCTGTAATGGACACATCCATTGTTGCAGTTAAGAAGCCAAACAGCATTCAAGAAAACGAAGTCCTAGACAAGTCTGATTTAACATACAAGCATGCCAGTTCTGATGGTCGTTCAATGCTTGATGATTTTTTAGAATGGCTTTCCGAAAAACTTTTTGGACAAAGTGATGGTTCAAAAATACATAGTTTAAGAAATGTTGTAATGTGGGCAGTATTTATTATTGCCGTTATCGCAGCAATTTGGATACTCCGAAAAACAGGCTTTATAACGCTACTAAAACAAAGAAGTAAAAAAACACAGTTTAACTTTTCTGAGCTTACTGAGGATTTACACAGTATTAATTTTAATGAATGTATTAATAAAGCGGAAGTGGAAAAGGATTACAGGTTGGCTACCCGTTGGTTATTTTTGAACTTATTGTTTATTTATGACAAACAACATTTAATTTCATTTGAACCTCATAAAACAAATATCGACTATTCATATGAAATTAAAGCTCCAAGTAAGAGAACCACATTCTCCAAATTATGTAAAGTTTATGATTATGTATGGTATGGCGAGTACAATATTTCAATCAACGACTATCAATCTATTAAATCAGAGTTTTTAGCACAAATAAACAGTAATTGATGTTTAAAGGTAAAATTAAAATATTTGTGATTTTTTCTCTGGTAATTGCCCTCATTACAATTCTGCAACTAATTTTACCAAAGCCCATTGATTGGACAAGAAATTATCAGAGCAAGAAAAAAACACCTTTTGGAACCTATGCAATACACAACCTACTTAAGCCAACATATGCCAGGCAAGTAACAGCAAATAATCAAACCTTTTACAATCTTCAAGAATTCGCCAAAGATAGCAGCACTCTCATTTTTATTGACGATGAATTAAATTTTAGCAAAGTAGATTTCACCGCCATGTATAAATTTCTTAAAAAAGGTAATTCTGTTTTTATTACTGCTTCCTCTTTCAGCGGTATTTTGGCTGATTCTCTGAAGCTTAACACAATTTTTAATTATGAAAATTATTATGGAACCTTTGATTCCTTATTTAATAAAAAGGGAGAAACATTAAAATTTTGTGCATCTAATTTAAGGTCTAAAAAATATCAATACTCTGCTTTAGCCAGAATTATGGAGTTTAGTAATTTCGACTCTACATTATTTAAAAGCATTCTCGTTACCGAGTCAGGTAAAGCAGTTGCCATAAAGGCGGATATTAATGGGGGTCAATTAATTATTTGTTGCGCACCTGACATTTTTGCTAATTATTTTATTGCTAATAAAATAACAAGACCAGTTGCTTATCATTTACTAAGTTATATTGATAATAAATACCTTGTTTGGGACGAAAACTACAAACGATTTAATGAAAAGAGTTACTCTCCCCTAAAATTCATTTTTGGAAATCCCGCTTTACATACTGCTTATTTATTAACTCTCATAACACTAATACTTTATATGATATTTGAAGGCAGAAGACGCCAGCGCATTATTCCACAGATAGAACCTAATACAAATACTACACTTGAATTTGTTAATGTAATTAGTCATGTGTATTACAATAGCCAAGGTCATCAAAACATTGCGCAAGAAAAAATAAAATACTTTTATGAGACCATTCGGAAGCGTTTTAATGTTAATACATCCCAAATTAATCAGCACTTGATTAATGAAGTAAGTATTTTAAGTGGCGTAGAAGAAAAAATTGTAAAGAATTTATTCAATTACTGTGAAAAAATTTTAAAACTAACCGAATTATCAGATTTAGAGCTGATAGAATTAAATCGTCAAATTTATGTGTTTAATAAAAATAGTATAAGATAAAATGGAAAATCAATTTACAAATAGAATCGACTTAAGTGAACTATCATTAAAATCACAGGCTGTTAAAGCTGAAATAGGTAAATTTATTGTTGGACAGCAACAATTAATAGATTTATTACTAATTGCTATGTTAGCAGACGGCCATGTATTAATAGAAGGTGTGCCGGGGGTTGCCAAAACCTTAACAGCAAAACTAATGGCTAAAACAGTTGATTCAGAATTTAAACGTATTCAATTTACACCAGATTTAATGCCAAGTGACATTATAGGTACCTCAGTATTTAGTGTAAAAACGAATCAGTTTGAATTTAAAAAGGGGCCCTTATTTGCCAATTTTGTATTAGCAGATGAAATAAACCGATCACCTGCTAAAACGCAAGCTGCACTTTTTGAAGCAATGGAAGAGCGACAAATTACGAATGATGGAACAACGTATCCTCTTGATTTACCTTTTATGGTTATTGCAACACAAAACCCTATTGAGCAAGAAGGTACTTATCGTTTGCCGGAAGCTCAACTCGACCGTTTCATATTTAAGATTTTAGTTACTTACCCTCAAATAGAAGATGAAACTACAATGCTCACCAATTTTCATCATAACACCGCAACCATAGATCTGTCAAAAATTAACAAAGTGATAAATAAGGAGAGCATTCTGCAATTAAAACAGCAAGTTAGCAAAGTGGTAATTGAGGAAAATTTAATTAAGTACATTACACAAATTGTAAGCAGTACCAGAAAAAACCCAATGCTTTATTTAGGAGCTTCACCAAGAGCTAGCATTGCTATTCTAAATTCTTGCAAAGCAATGGCAGCTCTTCAAAACAGAGATTTTGTAACACCGGATGATATCAAATTTGTATGTTACCCAGTATTAAGACACCGTGTGATGTTAACGCCTGAAAAAGAAATGGAAGGAACAAGCGTTGATGCAGTTATTCAACAAATTATTGATAAAGTAGAAATTCCGAGGTAATTGAAAAATATTTGGAGTATAGTTAAACAAGTTAGGTTTAGTAAACTTTTTTATCAATTAATCTTTGCATTAGTTGTAGGCTATATTTTTGCTTACTTTTTTCCTATTCTAGAATATTTCTTTAACGCCTTTTTAATTGTTCTTGTTTTATTGATTGTAATAGATGCTATTCTCTTGTTTAAAAACAATGAGCTTTTAACTGCCTTTAGAAAAGCTAAACACAGCAGACTTTCAAACGGAGATCAAAATGACCTTCAACTGATTGTAGAAAACAGATGCAATTACAAGGTGCATGTAAGTATCGTTGACGAGTTACCGTTTCAATTCCAAATCCGCAACTTTGAAATAAACACGAATTTGACCTCCGGAGAAATAAAACAGTTTGCATACAACTTAACTCCAATAGAGCGTGGCGAGTATCATTTTGGTGTTATTAATTTATTTATTCAAAGTCCTTTAAGAATTCTTGAACGACATTCAAAAATTACAAGTCCGTTCATGATGGAATGCTACCCATCATTTTTGAAACTCCGCCAATACGAATTGATGGCAATAAGTAATCGTTTGAACGAGGCTGGAATGAAGAAAATTAGGAAGATTGGCAATAGCACGGAATTTGAACAAATTAAAGAATATGTACAAGGCGATGATATCAGAAAAATAAACTGGAAAGCAACGGCGCGAAAATCTCAATTAATGGTTAATCATTACATTGATGAAAAAGCACAGCAGGTTTATTGTGTTGTAGATATGGGAAGAGTCATGAAAATGCCCTTTGATAATTTAATGTTATTAGATTATGCCATTAATGCTAGTTTGGTGTTGGGACATGTGGCGTGGATAAAACAAGATAAACCGGGTTTAATTGGTTTTAATAAAAGTATTAGTACAAAAGTTGTTGCAGATAGAAAAGGTAATCAGTTATTACGTTTGCAACAAGCATTGTACAATGCTAAAACTAATTTTGAAGAAACAAATTTCGAGAATCTTTTAGGTTATTTGCGCACCAATGTAACCCAACGTAGTTTATTATTGCTCTTTACCAATTTTGAAACATTAGGCGCATTAAAACGACAGATTAAATACATTCGAAAAATGGCTTCGCAACACCTGGTTGTTGTCATTTTCTTTAAGAATACCGAACTAGATCAATTACTTAACAAAAAAGTTGAAACAACTTTTGAACTTTACGAGCAAACCATTGCACAAAAGTTTGATTACGAAAAACGTCAGATTGTTAAAGAACTTCAGCAATATGGAATATTAAGTGTTTACACAACGCCACAAAATTTAACTGTTAATACGCTCAATAAATACTTAGAAATTAAAACCAGAAACTTAATTTAATTCCCCGATTCTTCGAAAGGTGAGATTAATCCTAGGTGCGAAGATCTTTTTTGAAACTGGTAAACTATGTAACCAAAACTTCTGCGTGTCACCCTTCATAATTAACAAACTACCATCTTCCAATACTACATTTACTTTTTGCAATAAGTGTTTGTGTTTAAAAACAAATTTTCTTTCAGCACCTAAACTCACCGAGGCGATGGTTCCATTCTCCTCTAATTCATCTTCATCGTCACTATGCCAGGCCATACCTTCTTGGCCGTTATGATAATAATTGAGCAAACATGAATTAAAACTCACCTTACAATAATCTTCAACCAGTAGCTTAAGTTGAATTAATTCAGGGGTCCATGGAAGTGCAGTTTTAGTAACGCCTGAGTAAGTATATTTTAAAAAATCATCTCCGTACCATGCAACCTTGCGTTTTGTCAAAATGACTTTGCCAAAAAGTTTAATTTCATCTTGTTTCCATAAAATACACTTACAAAAAGACTGAAAGAAAAAATCCCTTTGCAGAGGATTTAATAAGGCAGGGCGATAGATTACTTCTCCATGAAAAGGAAGTAAATTTTTTGAATCGTTTAAGCACTCCGGAAATAACATTGAAACAAGTTGTTATGCTTTGGATTTTACCAATCCTGAAATCTCTTTTCCTATACCTGTAAAAGAAACTACATTTAAAGGAAACTCTAAAAACACATGCAAGAAACTTAAAAAGAAAAGTACATTTAACCCTAAACTGTAATCATACAAATAAAAACCAACAGAGGCTAACCAAACAGTAAGCGTAATTAAAAGTGTTTTGCGAGGAACTTGATGCCACTTAATCACACTGGTTTTGGAAAACCAATTTAAATAATGATAGGTATAAGCAAAAGCGATAAAACGCATAATTACAAAGCCTGCATTAGTTGTAAATATTTCAGTGACTGTTTCGAGTTTTTGTAAGCCAAATAAATCAATTAACTCCATGTTAAGCATCGAAAAATTTTTGTAACTCGTTTTCGTATACTGACTCACCTCATAAAATAAATTTTGAGGTTGGATCATAAAAATAGCAGCGGCACAAACAAATAGTGTCACAACAGAAATTATACCTGCTTTTGATTTTTCTTTGAGTACACCATAAAGCATAAACACCCATGTGAAAATAAATACGTGAATAATCGTAGGCAAAAAAATTGCTATCCAAGTAAAATAAGAATCTGTGTTTTTAATGAACTTCATCATAATCATTGAAAGAATAATTACGACGATTCTATATAACCAATCTTTCATAAAAACGAAAACAATACTGGCTAAAACACTCAGTACTGTCAAATGTGCCAATAAGTAATAATTTTTAGGCGTATAGAAATTCCACCAAACAAGTATAACGCTTGCAACTACTAAGAACAAAAAATCATTTTTACCCTTTGTGAAATAATTTTTTTTATGCAGCCACCCAATTTCTGTTAAGTAATGTAATGGCCCTAAAACTGCATATGAAAATAAAAACAATTCAAAAGGAATGAAAAAAGAAACAACACAGGATAAAATAATCAGGCCTGTATTAACATGGTGTATGCGCTCAGAATTCATTTCTTAGTTTTTGATTTATTAATACTGTAATCTTTAATATAATCTGCCCATTTTTTTGATTTGTAAACATTGCTTCCAAAGTATTCTAAAATAGGGGCCAGTTGCTGAGGTGATTGGTAAAAGTTCAAAACTTCTAAATTCGAAAAGTCTTCATTCAAAATGCAAAGGCTAGGAAAACTGAGCCGATTGTTTGTTAACCGCATCACCAAAGTATTTAATGGGTAATTATTAATGAGTTGTTTAAAATACTTCTGCTTTTGAAAAATAATGGTATCATTACTTTCAGCGTTAAAGTTAACAACGTAATAATTCTTTGAAAGGTAAGCTGCGATGTCCGGATCTAACAAAGTTGTTTTTTCAATTACCTTACAACTGTTGCAAAAATTTGAGGTAATGTTTACTAATACCTTTTTTGATTTCTTCTTTTGTAAAGCTTCCAATTCGCTCATTTGGTATAACTTTAACGGCGACTTTTTAAAATTTGTATCTACAAATGTTCTGGTAAAATTAGTGTTGAACTCCTCAAAAATACCTGAACGCCAAACATTTTCTGTCATGAATACCAAAAGTGGCTGAATTTTTACTTCATCGTAATAACCTTGTGTTAGTAAATTATATTCGTAATTATTTGTCGAAAATACGGTGCTTGGGTAGGTTAAATTTTGCCCTAAAAATTTAATTGCCAATTCATGAGGTGTGCGTGGATCTTTGCTTAAAGGTTTATAAATTTTTCCATTGTACTCAATGGTGTCTTTAGTTTCTGCGTTAAATTTAACCGGGTAAAAATTCTGATTGATATAGGCTGCTATATCCTTATTGGAATAAGTTGTTTTCATCATGGTTTTACACCAACCACACCAATCGGTGTAAACATCAATTAAAAGTGGCTTTTGAACCTCTTTGTTTTTTTGCTGAGCTTCGGCAAAAGTTAACCAATTCACCAATCCATTTTCATTTTGTGCGCTTACAAAAGAAACACAAAAAACAATTAAACCAATTAATTGTTTGTATTTATTAAAGCTTGTCATTTGTAATATTAAATGGATTTGCGAACTCTAAAATACTGCATTTAACAATAAGTTAATACAATTTGAAGCTTTTTTGCCTAAATTTGTCAAAATACTAAAACGTCTATTTATGATTAAAAAATTACTATTTGTAGCATCGGTAAGTTTAAGCTTAAACACCTTTGCCCAAACAACTCCATTTTCTTTATACTATTCTTTTGCCAATACTAGCTCTGTAACAGGAGTTGTTGATCCAACTCCAACTCCAACAGCAGTTGGTGTAACAAGTGGTTCTTTTACCGCTGTTGGTTTAGGAGCAAATCCAACCACTACTAATGTTTTTGCATTCCAAGGGTTTGATAATTCAACAAGCCCTAACCCGGCAAAGTATTTTGAATTAGTGCTTACACCAACCGGAAGTTATATCGTATCCTTAACAAATATGTCCTTTTATATGGGTCGTTCAAACACTGGTGCCCAAACCTGGTGTGTAAGAACTAATAAAGATAATTATACTACTAATGCAGTTGGTAGCACATCTTTAATTTCTCCGAGTTCAACAGGAAGCATCATTGCAGTTAATTCTAACAACGAATTTAATTGGGGAACTATTCCAACAAATTCTGCAACCGCATCTTCTGCTTGGCGCAACAACTGTCAAGTAACTTTTGCATCGAATTGTTTAAATCAAACTACACCATTTAACATTCGTTTTTACGCTTACAACGCTGCCTCTACCGCAACTACAGGTTCTTTCAGAATCGACTCAGTTGTTGTGAATGGTTCTGCTACTTTCTCATTAGGTGTTGGTATTAACAAAGTATCACACGACTTAAACGCAAAAATTCACTTGTATCCTAACCCTGCATCCAATGGGGTTGCTAACATAAAAATTACTGATGTTGCTGCCACCAAAGTTCAATTAATTAATGCTTTAGGAAGTGTAATTTCTACTCAAATTGTTGGAAAAGAAAACGATCTACAATTAGACTTAACTACATTACCTGTAGGAACCTATTTTGTTAGGGTAGAAACCTTACAAGGTGTTAAAACAGAAAAGTTAATTATCTCCAAATAAGCTGGATTAACCCATTAAAAAGCGCTAATTTGAAGGAATTAGCGCTTTTTTTGTTAATAAGTATGGCTATTTTAGAAAAAAGACTATCTTTGCAGTCCTTTTTAACAAAAAGATGGGGAAAAGTCCATATAAAATACAATTTGGAGGTTTGCCCGTAGGGATACACGAGTATGAGTTTGCTATAAAGGACGCGTTCTTTAAAGACATTGAAAATTCTGAAATTGAACGGGCTAACATTCTGGTTAATGCCAATTTAACCAAACAAAACAATTTGTTAACCGTAGACTTTAATATTAGTGGAACGGTGGCCATTTGTTGCGACCGTTGCCTAGCAGATTTTGATTTTGAAATTGAATCAACTGAACGCTTGGTTATTAAACACGGTAACCCTGCAGAAAGTACAGATGATATTTTAGTGATTCCGGAAGGATTAGATGAGTTTGATTTGAAACATTATTTGTATGAGTACATTGTTTTAGCAGTGCCTATTAGAAAAGTGCCTTGCGAAATAGATGATGAGTTATATAAATGTGACGAGGAAACATTAAAGCGATTAAATGAAGTAAGCACTGATATTGAAAAAGAAGAAGACAATGAAATGACCAACCCGATGTGGGAACAATTAAATAAAATAAAGTATAACAAAAATTAAAATAAAAAACAATGCCTAATCCAAAACGAAAATTGTCGCGTTCTCGCAGAGATTCTCGCAGAGCAACATACAAAGCGCCAAGTATGACAATTAGCAAAGATGCTACAACCGGCGAAGCACATTTAATGCACCGTGCACATTGGTTTGAAGGAAAACTTTACTACAAAGGAAAAGTGGTAATGGAAAAAACTTCAAAATAATATACTAAAAAAGCAGAACCTCAGTTCTGCTTTTTTTTGCTCTTGATTTTCTTCTAAGGCTAATTGCCCTGTGCTTAACTTTTGCTCAATATTTTTATACTTACCTAAGCTTTCTGCGCTTACTTTTTGGATTGAACAAATTAGTATAAGACATGAAAATAATATCTTTATTGATATTTTCTCCTTTCTTTTTTCTTGATAAAAAAGAAACAAAAAATCAAGACTCCGAACTATTT
>B570J29032_109958631_pt1 | contig 13947 bp, 20 predicted proteins | sample LakMenEpi16Nov12_FD_29032 | JGI IMG/M metagenome (IMG submission 29032)
ACTGTTGATAATTTGAAACGTAAATATCAGTCAGGTTCTGCGGTTATCAGAAAAGTAACTAATGGTAACAATGAATCACGTTATTATTTCAAAGTTACAAATGAAAGTCAATACTCAACATCAACAGCGATGATTGAGTATACAGATGTCCTTGAAATTCTTAAAGCAATTACAGTATTGAAACAAAGTGAGATTTCTGACGCAACTAATCCAAATTATACTGAAAATAAATTTAGAACTTCAGATGGATTTGAACTTGGATACTTCAGTAGTGGTGGAAAAATTAGTTGGTATTTACAATTAGAGAAATTTGGGAGAGACAATACAATTTTCCCGAGCGGCACATCAAGTGATATAGAACAAGTGTTCATAGGGGCGAAGAATAAAATCGAAGAACTTAAGAAGTAAAAATATCAACCCTCACCCTCAACGGTGGGGGTTTTTAATTCCAAAGATATTTATTGTGAGATGAAACAACTGATTAGACATATATTGCGTGAACATACGAAGGAGATTGGTGAGATAAAAAAAACAACTACTCCTGAATTTATTGAAAAGGCTAAAACAATTCACGGAGACAAATATGATTATTCAAAGGTAAAGTATAAAAATAGCGGAGAACCTGTCACCATTGTTTGTCCAATACATGGGGAATTTACCAAAACACCAAATAAATTTATATCAAATGTTAATCCACAAGGTTGTCCAAAATGTGGTCGTGAAAGTGCTAAAGAAAAGTTAACAAGTAATAAGGATAGTTTTGTGAACAAAGCGATTGAAAAGCACGGAGACAAATACGGATATAAAAAAGTGGATTATCAAGGAGGAGGAAAAAAAGTAGTCATTACCTGTCCCATTCATGGAGATTTTGGACAAACACCAGGAAATCATTTAATGGGTTACGGATGTCCATCCTGTGCCAAAGAAAAAGACCTTCAAAATAGGAAGTCAAAGAGAGAATCTTTAACATCAACAAATACCCAAAAATTCATAGAAAATGCTAAAGAAATTCACGGAGATAAATATGATTATTCAAAATCTGTTTATAAAAACAATTATACACCAATTGAAATTATTTGTTCAGAACATGGAAAATTTTTCCAAACATCTACAAGTCATTTAAGGGGTAGTGGTTGTTCAAAATGTGGAATAGAAAGCTCGGCAGAAAAACAAAGAAAATCACCTGAAGAATTTCTCAAACAAATAAAAATTGTTCATGGAGATAAATATGATTTTTCCAAAACCCAATACAAAGGGGCATCAGAAAAAGTTATAGTTACCTGCCCAAAACACGGAGACTTTAAAGTTACGGCACATCACTTACTTGACGGTGCTGGATGTCCAAAATGTGCCCGAGAAAATACTGGTAAAGCAAATAGTTTAACTCAAGATGAATTTATTAACAAATCTAATCTTGTTCATGATGATAAATATGATTATTCGAAAGTTGAATACGATGGTATTAATAATCGTGTAAAAATTATTTGCCCAATTCATGGGGAGTTTTTACAAACACCTCACGCTCATATGAGTGGAAGTGGATGTCAAAAATGTGGTTTTGAATCAATATCTAAGAGTAATGTTAGTAACACAGAAGATTTTATTAAGTCGGCTAAAATTGTTCACGGCAAAAAATACAATTATTCTTTAGTCGACTATAAAAATAGAAACAAATATGTTGATATTGTTTGTCCGGTTCATGGAACTTTTAAACAAAGACCTGGTGCCCACTTAAGCGGACAAGGATGTCCAATTTGTAACGAATCAACTGGAGAAAAATTAATTGCAGCCATATTAGAAAAACAAAAAATAGATTTTATAAAACAATATAAATTTGTGGATTGTACGAATAAAAAAGAAGGAAGATTTTGTAGAAAACTACCATTCGATTTTTACATACCAATAAAGAATGTGTGCGTGGAATATGATGGAAGGCAACATTTTATGGCGATTGATACTTTTGGTGGTGAAGAAGCTTTTGAGAGACAAAAAATCAGAGATGAAATAAAAAACCAATACTGTAAGAAAAACGGAATCAAACTTATCCGTATACCTTACACGATGAAGAAGGAAGATATAGAATCATACATACTAAAAAAATTAGGAATTAAATAGACCCCACCCTCAAAGTGGGGTTTTTGATTATATGAAATACTTTTACTAATATTGTGGTATGGAAAGACAAGGTCATGGTTTTGAATATCAACAGTTGATGTGTGAGAGACACAATTTACTGTCCGATGAAAACTATACTGGTATGTGGGATGCTTACAGACCTGATGGGATTCCTTGTGTGATAAAGACATTCAAACATGGGTCCGAACTACCACTAGCGGATATCTTCAATAACTTTTCAAGGGATAGGGATTTCTATTTGATATATGGTGTTTGGAAGGGAAAGAAGTCCAATATTATAGAGGAAAGAGTTGTATTTATTGATATCACAAAGTGGAGAGAGTTATTCGATTGGACTCACTATGATGGACTCAATAATTGGATTAAGAATTTAGTTTCGAACAGTTATTCTTATGATATGACTTGGAAATCTGAGGTAAAAGAATGGAAGGAAAGGTGGGGTAAAGATAGAATAGTTCAACCCAGATTCAAAAGAGACCACAAGACGCAACGTAGAATTCAATCTGCGGTGGCTTATAAAAATATAGATTTGTTTTTAGAATATGCCCAAAAAAAATAAGTATGGTTTGGACCAATTTTACACCAAACCAGCGGTTGCAAGAAAATGTTTGGAGACATTAAATTTGGGTGACTACTATACCATTATTGAACCATCTGCAGGTGAAGGAGTTTTCCTCCACATGGCTCAACATGAAAATAAGTTTGGTTATGATGTGGAACCTAAATCAGATGATATTGAGAGAGCAGATTTCTTAGAGAAAGACTTAAGTTTCCTAAATGGTAAGAAGGTGTTATTTTTTGGAAATCCTCCTTTTGGTAGGAACTCAAGTCTGGCATTAAAGTTCGTGAGAAAGTGTTGTGAGTATGGTGATACTGTTGCATTTATCCTACCTAAAGGATTTAAGAAAAGGTCTATGATTGATAAAATTCCTCTGAACTTTGAAATCGTTATGATTGAAGATTTGGAAGATGATTTATTCACATTCGAAGGTAAGGACTTTATGGTCCCTTGTGTTTGGGTAGTTATCAGAAAATCAGATGTGTTGAGAGAAAAGGAGATTAAGTTAAGACCGACCAAGTTTACATTCACAAACAAAGAAAATTCTAATTTGGCGATTCGTAGAGTTGGAATCAATGCTGGAAACGTCTTTACTGATGTGAATGTTTCAGAACCATCACACTATTTTTTGAGGGTGGAAAATCCGAATCGGGCTTACGAGTTGATTTCACAGTTGACCTTCAGTTCAGGAGATACCACAGGACCTCGAAGTATTCCAAAGAATGAATTGATTATCAAATTAGATGAGATTTTATAAATGACTCCACTAATGAGTTGGGTTTTTTATTTTAATTTGTATTTATTCTAAAAAGGTGTATGGCTAAACCACAAAAGATAGAGCAACGTAATCCTTATATACAAGGGAGACACTTAGATTTAGATATTACTGATGAGAATGTCGGAAGTATTAAAAACGTTTTTTCAGATTTACCTTCAGATTTAGTTCAAATTCAAATACGTAATTATTCGAAAAGTGATTTTAAATTGAAAGTTCCTGAGTCAATCGGCTCTTTATCGAATTTAGGTCACATAACATTTCACAACTGTGTGAATAGTATTCCAAACTCAGTATGTCAAATACCTAAATTACGATTTCTTGCACTGACGGGTAACAAAGAATTGAGAAACATACCTGAATGTGTCAATAATATGGAAAGTTTGTATTTTCTAAATTTAAAAGATAGTAATGTAGAGACACCAATTATGGGGTTTGATTTTGGTGGGGGACAATGGGACATGTCTATAGATTCGAGACCTGTTCAAAAATCAAAAGAGGAAGAATTAGAAGAATTGAGAACTGAATTAGAAAAAATACAAAGAATGATTGCAAAATTAGAAAATTCTTAAAAATAGTAACCCCACCCCTCGAAGGTGGGGTTTTATTTTGCCGTTAAGATTTCTTTACATACCTTTGTAAAAAATCAACCTATGTTATACAGACAAACCACAGAAACCACCATCGAAAACTTCGTAAAGAGTTATGCACTCAAGACCTATGTAGACCCACGATTTCAAAGAAAAAAAGTATGGAAGATATCCAGTAAAAAAGGATTTAGAACTTCTGTAATTGAGAATACGATTGCCAATCCGATAATTTTAGTGTCAGTTGAAAGTTGTATCGAAAGAGCTGAGATTAACGGAAATCAAAGTGACCTGAACTACTTCAAAAGTGTTAAAGAAAAAGGATTCAAATTTGTTTCAATTGATGGTAACAATAGAACTAACTATTGTCTTAACGAATGGAACAAAATTGATAAAGAAAATATGACCACCGATGAAGAAACATTCTTCAGAGAAAGACAAATTCCGATTACAATCTTCAGAAGTTGTTCAAGGGAAGATATGCACTTAATTGCAATTAGAACAAACAAGGGAATTGCTTGGAACAAACAGGAAGATAGAAACGCTATCTTTGGGTATGTCTCTGACTTCATAAGAGACATTTCCTTCGATATGTCGAACACTCAAACAACTCAATTAATTTCAGGGCTCAACTCCGATAGGATGCAAGATGATGAGTTGTTTGCAATGATGCTTACATATCATCAACACCCATGTGCAAATATTTCTGCGGCACTTTTGAAATCCCTATATGACAGACGAAATATTGATAATGAAAAAGAATTCAAAATAATAATCTCGGCTTGGTCTATGATTGTTAAGAAGATGGGCGAGAGGAAAATTAAGATTGATAAATCGTTGGTTATGAATTTATTTCTTTTCCTTTATGAGATTTATCATAACTCAGGAAGAAAGATTAATGATAAGTTGATTACAGAGTTCTTAAATGTGTATCTCGAATTGGAGGGTAGAAGATTATTGGAGATTGATTTGTGGAAAGATAATCTTAGATATGCGCCCAAGAAGTTAAAAGAGAAATCAGATAAAATCCTATCAGATTTTATCCCTTATATTGATACTTTTTTCATTAAGTTGGATGCTAAGAGATTGTTCAACATTGATGATAAAATCAAGATGTATAAACAATCCGGTGGTGTTGTTAAGAGATTGGATGGTAGTGAAGTTCAACTAACAGTTCTACAAGCTTTAAATGGTAATTTAGTTCATGCTGACCATATTGACCCTTATACCTTTGGAGGTGAAACAACTTTGGAAAATGGTCAATTATTATTGAAAGAAGATAATCTTCAAAAGTCAGATAAAATATAATTTCATATCTTTACAACATGCAAATATTCCTACCATACGACGACTTTAGAAAATCTCTTCGAGTATTGGATAATAAGAGATTGGGTAAACAACGAGTTGAAACATATCAGATTATATCTGCAATCACTTGTAGACCAAAATTAGATGGAACACCTTATAAGGGTTGGTTAAATCATCCTTGCACTATTATGTGGAAAGACTATGTTCCTGCACTTAAGTTATATCTTAATCTTTCAATTGACGAGTGGGTTGCTCGTGGATTTAAAAACACAATGAGCTTTGAAGCGTTTGAGGAAGATATCGTATATCCTAAATGGTTTGGTAATGAGAAGTTTCATTCTTCACACAGAGCCAACCTATTAAAAAAAGAACCTGATTTCTATAATCAATACGAGTGGACTGAAGACCCATCAGACCCATATGTTTGGATGGATAAAGAAGGTAAATGGTATGAACAACATTCAGGAAAAAACGGAAGAGTTTATTTTTAATTAAAAATTTTTTTATTAATTATTTAACTACATTTGTCAAAATATAAAATATAATATGAAGAAATACCTGTTAGTTTTGTTTGGAAAGTTTGAGTCTGATGATGTTAGTCAGGAGATTGCTTTAACTATAACACCCCTCGTCGATTCACCACATCTTAAGTTCCAAAAGTCTGATGGTAGTTTGGTTTTCCATTTTGCCAGTGAGATTTCTCAGGATGAGATTAATGATTATATCATTGGTAGTTTGTTTGATATCTGTAGTTCGTTTATCTTGACGGAGTATACTGACAAGGTGTCACTTTTCTTACCTGATGGATTAAAAGAACATCTTTTGGACTTAGAAAATTCGAATGATGAAATACATATTAATATAACGCCTTCAAATCGTTCTATGAACGATGGAGAAGAAGACGATGACGATTTTGTGGCACTATTATTGGAGAACCTGAAGAAGGAAGTAAAAAAACCTTCATTGGACTTTATTTTAGACAAAGCGTTGTCGAACGGGTTCGAGTCCTTATCACAGTTTGAAAAAGACACTTTAGAATCTTATAGTAAATAGAAAAAAATACATATGAAAGAGAAAGCAGTAATACCAATTAATCAAGACGAAATTGCCTGTTATTTAAAAGACATTAGAAAGTTGACCGTTATGACTCCTGAGAGGGAGAGAGTTTTGGCGGAAAAGATGTTATCTTCTAAGACTACTCTTAGAGAGAAAGAAGAAATCAAAAAAGAATTATTGGAGGGAAACCTCAGGTTCGTAATCACTGTGAGTAAACAGTATCAGAATCAGGGATTGGACTTTGCAGATTTGGTTGCTGAAGGAAACTATGGTCTCCTCAAGGCAATTGAAAACTTTGACTGGTCCAAGAGATTGAGATTCATCTCATATGCTGTGTGGTGGGTTCGTCAATCTATCTTGCAATCTTTGAATGAGAATGCAAGAACTATCCGACTACCAGTGAATGTGGTTCAAGAGTTACAAAGAGCTAAGAAGGAGTTGGATAAGACAGGTGCTGATTTACCTGAGAAGTTCGATAACTTGCCGTATACCGTTAATTTGGATAGTCCTTTGAATGAAGAAGGAGATACGTTGATGGATATATTGAATAACCCAAATGCCGATAGTGCTGACTCAGGATTATCTACCGACCAAACATTGAAAGATAAACTTATGAATATGTTGGACGTGTTGGATGAGAGAGAAAGGGTTATTGTTGAGGATTATTTTGGTCTATCAGGTTCAACAAGAACATTGGAAGATATTGGTAATGACTTCGATTTAACAAAAGAAAGGGTGAGACAGATTAAAGAAAAGGCTCTCCGAAAATTGAGAAATGAGACGGGTAGTCTGTTCGATTATCTATAAAACAATTAAAAGGGTGTATTTATAATACACCTTTTTTATTTTTAGGTGATAAAATAAAAGTTATGAGAAAATTGTATAGAAGTTCAACTGATAAACAAATAGGTGGAGTGTGTGGAGGAATTGCAGAATATACAGATAGTGACCCAGCGATTTGGAGGTTAATATTTGTTGCATTAATTTTTGCTCCGTTCCCTACAATCCTTTTCTATTTACTGGCAATGATAATCATACCTAAAAAATAAATTATATGAAAAAATTTATACAAACAAATTTTACCGTAATCGTATTAGTGATTGCACTTTTGAGTTTTTTTAAGTCCTGCGGTGACTCAAGAGATTTGGGTAAAATAAAAAAAGAAATTCAGGCGATTAAAGATTCAACTTATACAAAAGACGAGTTGAAAAGAGAACTTAAGATTTCTGGTCTTGAAGCGGAAAAAAGAATGATTCAAGCTACTGACAGAAAGTTATTGGATGTTAGAAGACAAACTGAAATCGAAGAGGAGATAAATAAATTAAAACAAAAATAAATGAATTGGTTTCAAAAAAACTTTAAAACAATAATTTATGTTGCTTTTTTAGTTCCAATTATAACTGTTGCAGTGGTATCAATATCACACGTAACTAAATGGTATGGTTTATCTAACCCAACAAGTTGGGCGATATATCTCTCTGTTGGTATCGAAATTGCTGCATTATCTGCTTTGGCTGCGATATCAGCTCAGATGGGAAAGAAAGTTTATTTTCCCTTTGCTATTGTAACCCTTATTCAATTTATAGGAAACATATTCTTCGCATATCAATACATTGATGTGAATAGTCAATCATTTAAAGATTGGGTTGATATGGTTGACCCTATCGTTTCATTCCTGGGCGTTGAATCAGGAGACCTTGTTGGTCACAAAAGATTCTTGGCATTATTTTCTGGTGGAATGCTTCCAATTATATCTTTATCTTTCCTACATATGTTAGTAAAATTTGAAGAGGAAGAAAAGAAGAAGGCTTCACCTAATTTAGATATCCCACTCGAACAACTTGCTACCATAATTGGTAAAGAAGAGGCTCAAGTTGAGGAACAAAGATATAAACCAACAGAAGAGGATTTGGAAGAGTTGAAAAGACAACTTCAAAAGTTTGAATCAACAGATGAGGAACCTCGAGAAGATAAGATTAAAAGACTCGTTTATTCAAAAAGAGATGCTTAACATTGAAAAATATGGAAACTTTAAGCAATTAGGAAAACAAAAAAAGAAGAGACAAATTATTTTGTGTCATACATCAAGGGAGGCTAACGAATACTTAGCCTCCCTTGAGTTTAGATACAACGGTAAGTTTGACCGAGTTCCTAATTATTTGGTAACCCAAAGAGGTAAGATTATTCAACTTATGGGAGACACCTCCTATACTAATTTCTTTGATGAAGATAACATCAATAGGAACTCTGTAATCATTGTTCTTGAGAACATGGGATGGTTGGAAAAGAAACCATTGACCAACGATTACATTAACTGGAAAGGGAGTATTTATAAAGGACAGGTTTTCGAGAAGAAATGGAGAGATTTCTTTTTTTGGCAACCATACACAAATTCCCAGATTGAATCAGCTGCGAAATTATGTGTTAAGTTGTCAGAAGAGTTATCCATCGAAAAAAGATGTTTGGGTCACAATACTAAAATTGATGGAGTGGAGGCCTTCGAAGGTATCATTTCCCGAAGTAATTTAAGTAGTAGATACACTGACCTAAGTCCTTCATTCAACTTTGAAACCTTCACAAAATTTATAGAAAATGAGCAATTTGCATAACGAAAGATACGATGAAATAAAATCTCTTTTAAAGAAGTCGAGATTTATATTTGAACAATCGGCAATGACTTCTGATACAGAATCAGAACCTGACACACAAATAAATATTGCTAAAGATATTGAGGCAAGAGCGTCTCAAGATAACAAAGAGTATGAAACTGCACAGGCTGATGATAAAAAATCATCTCCTGATGACAAGACTCAGAAGTATAGAATCTCAGGTGGTATCTTAGCCTTACATGGTAAGAACAGAATGGATTTGGATATCACAACCGACGATAAACTTGCATTCCAAGAAACAATGGATGAGTTTATTGAGGAGGTGTCGGACTTGGTTGACTTCAACACACTTAATGTTTATCCAAACAACGTTGAGTGGTCAGGACACCTAATCGACGAAGACTTAAACTTCACATTCACAATTGGTGAAGATAGTGGAATATATATAGACGGAACTATGATTAAGATTGATGAAAACTTTGATGAGTTAGTTCATAAACTTCAACAGTATTATCAGAAATTCAAATCGAAATGGTCCAAGATAATCGCAAGTAGAAAGAAAACCAGTGAAACAAATGCAAAAGATAATTAATTTTTTAAAGGAAAACTTTATGACAATACTTAAAGTATTGTTCGGATTATTCGTTCTTTATTATTTAATTTATTTCTTAACTCCAAAGGTTAACATGTCTGTTGACCAAAAAAAACAACTTGATTCTTTGAATGTATTAGTAAAACAATTACATGAAGATAATGTTGAGTTAGAGAAAGAAATTAACGAATATGATAAAAAAATTGATGAGTTAGACAACCACATCGATAAAATTAAAGGTCAAAAGACCGTAGTAAAAGAAATATATCATGAAAAAATTAGTAGTGTTGATAAGCTTACTGTTCGTGAGCTCGATAGCTTTTTCACAGACAGATACAAGTAATAATACAAAATGTTTCCCGATTCCGGTTGTGAGACAAATAATGAAAGACTTAATATCAGGTGATGCAGCTAAAGCTGAGTTAAAACTTACTGAGGCTCAGTTAGTTGAAACTGAAAAGAAGGTGGTATTAAAAGATAGTATCATCACAACTTTAAGACTTAAAGAGGTGAACTATCTTACAATCATTGATGCTGAAAAACAAAAGTTTGGAATCGTTGAAGATTATTCAAAGAAACTTGAATGGGATTTGAAAAAAGAAAAGGCTAAAGGTAAATTCAAATCTATTTTAGGAACTGGCTTAATTGCAGTATTAACAATTTTCTTAATCGCAAAATAAATGGCACTCACTAGTTCAGAAGTAAAAGAGATTGAAGTTATTGTCCGTAAGGAAATCAAAAGTTTTATGAATAACAATACCATAAAACAGTTTGAAGACAAACTTATGGATAGAATTCAAAAAGAAATCAAGAAGGGTAAACTCGAAGGTGAGATTAAAGAACTTACGGTCAGAATGTTCCGTGAGTTTTATTCGTTTATGTGGTCCAACAGAGGATTCTGGGAACCAAAACTAAAGAACGCTTAATATGGAAAGTGCATCACAACAATTCAAACAAGGGTTAGCTAACGCATATTCGACTAAAATCGGTAAGAGTGCATCTCCTAGCGGTATGATGAGGGATATGGTAAAATACTCTTCGGAAATGAAAGAAACAAATAAACTTAAAGGAGGGAAATCTGATAACATGAGTTTAGAAGAAATTGCAAAGAAACACAAAGTTGATATTGCAAAATTAACTAAACAATTCCATAAAGGAATGAAAGTTGAAATGGAACATACCAAGGACAAACAAAAGGCTAAGGAAATTACTATGGACCATTTAGTAGAAGACCCAAATTATTATACTAAACTTAAAAAAATTGAAAGACAGGAAACTGACGAAGCGACAAGTTCTGGTTCATCTGGTGCGTTTGAAGGTCCACTCTTTGGTGGAGAAACTGAGTTTGCTAAAAAAAGCGATTCTGAAACCCCGAAATTAGACGAAGGAATTGCAGTAGGTGCAATGGGATTAGATAAAGTTGAGGCTAAAGAAGCCACAGGTTCAGGTTCTGTTGGTGGATATTCAAGTCCAGCAATGTGGGCTAAATCAACTAAGAAGAAAGATTGGGGACCAAGTAGAAAGACTCAAATACCTGGTGGAGGTTTTGTTAAAGTAAAAAAGAAGTGCACTAAATTCCCTTATTGTAATCAAGGTGATATCAATGCATTGAAAATAACTAAGAACGAATCAGTTAAAGAAGCAATTAAAAATGTTGCAAAAAACATGGGAATTAGCGAAAATGTGATTAAGACTATTTTGGAACACGAGTATGAAAAAAACCAAAAAAGAAACAAATAAAGATATTTATATAAAAAAATACAAATGAAAAATTCTAACAATAGTATTGATAGTCTTATCTCAAGAATTCTTTCTGAAGAAATCGACAGTAAATCGATGAAAATGGCAGACGAACTCGAAGAGGACTTAAAAGGTAAACAAAGTAAAATTGATGTTGCCGCACCGAAAGGTAAAATAACAGCCGCTGATTTCAAGAAACTCAGAAGTCAGAAAAAGGAAACTAAAGAATCTGAAGAAATGGATGAATGGTTCTATTTTGATAAAGATGAAGATGAATCAACACCTGGAGATTACGAAGGTGATGAAGAGGCAGAAGATGAAGCTGAAGAATTATCAGCTCAAGAACCTACGTATGTAGGTAGAGGATTATCAGATAACAAACCAGGAAAAATCTTTGGCTCATTTTCTGATAATCATGGATGGTATAACCAAGATGACGAAGACTTCGAAGGTGAATTTGATTTTGACTACGATGAAGAAGAGTTCGACGATTTCTCATCTATGTATGACAAATTTGGTGATAAAACAAGATGGTTCTCACCAGGTGAGAGAGGTCAAAGATTGTTTGATATGTATAAGAAAAAATATGGACCTATGAAAATTAGAACTCGTAGAGATATGGGAGAACAAGAAACAGAAGAAGGGAATGAATTTACAGGTGCGTTAGCGGATGCAAAGAAAGAAGGTAAAAAATCCTTTGAAGTTGATGGTAAAACTTATCCTGTTAAGGAGGCTAAAGAAAAATGGATTCAGAAGACCGATATGAAGAAAGGTGCTTTACATAAGAAATTAGGTGTTACTGAAGGAGATAAGATTCCACAAGCAAAGTTAAAGGCAATAAAGAAAGAATTAACGAAGAAAGGTGAGGGAGATAAAAAACTTACAGCTGCGGATTCTAAATTATTAAAACAAGTAAACTTGGCATTGACTCTGAAAGACATCAAAGAAAGTGTAAACAAATTAACATTAACTGAAGATGAATTAGTGGATATGATTGAAAAAATAGTTTTAGAACAAAAAGTTAAAGACAAAGCAGAAAAAAATAACATCTCAAAGAAAGAAGCAACAGGTCTTAAGAAGACTGAAAAAGTTCAAGCGGCTAGTAAGAAAGAGAATGAAGACTACGCAAAACAAGTTGTTGAAAAAATGAAGAAGTATGTTAAAGCAGGTTCGAAGGATGAATATAATGAATCACCTGAAACTTTCCCTCAAAGTAACTATACTATGGATAAGATGAAAGAAAAAACTATGAAGTATCATCCATCACAAGCAGTTGATGAATACATTGAAGCTTTCTCACATCCTGGTATGACAAATTTAGTTTATGATGAAATCAAACCTGACGATAAAAAGATTGACAAATACCTTAAAGGTAATTCTACAACAGGAAATGCTGTTAGAGATAAAGATGGTAAACCATTAGGTAATGTTGCTCCAAGTGACTTAGGAGATAGATTCAAAAAGAACTACGATGAAAACTTATATGGTGCTGAACAAATGAATGTTTCATACAAAAGACAACCACAACCAGTTGATGTTGGAGGAAGTGACAAAATGGATGGTTCATTAAAAAGTATCAGAAAGGGTTCAACGAACAAGGCTCAAAAAATTATGAATCAATTAGAGTCTAAGCAAGAAGAAAAGAAAAAAGTTAAGGTTAACGAAGATATGGAAAAGATTAAAAATCTTATAACATATAATAGAAAGACCCAATAAAATTCACATTTAAATCAACTTTATTATATTCTCCATAGATAATTTCTATGGAGAATTTTTTTAATTGGATGTCTAAGCCTGTCCCAAAAGATGAAGTATTAATTTGGTTCAATGTTCATAATATGAATTATGAAAAGATTGAACTTTATGGTGATATATTTAAATCACTTAATCATACTATTTTGGATACCTATTTGGGTAGTGAGGATTCAGAAACACGAATCAGTATATCTGAAGATGACAACAACCTTCACTTCGAATGGTGTTGGGATAAAGTTCTTGATAATTTTTCCAAAGAGAATATTATAATAAAACACGGAGGTCAACACAAGGATTATTTTAAAAGTTTTTTCTTTGATAGTTTTTATAATCAGAAAGAAAAAAATCTTAAAGATGCTATTCCAAGATTTTTGGATGATGTGTTTGATGTCGATAAACCTTTTAGTAAGTCGGATTTGGATATCTTAACTGAGATGTATAAGTTACTCGAAAAAAATATAGAATTAGAAAAAGCTTGATTCTATTTACACCAGTGGAGAAAAAATTATATTTCCCTTATTAATAAACTTTTAAATTCATTTTTAAAATGGACACTTTAGAACAAATCAAAGAAATGACTGAACTTCTTTCTGTAGATAGCACTAAGTTTTTCAAAGGAAACAAAAGCGCTGGCACAAGAGCAAGAAAGACAGCTCAGGAAATCAAAGCTCTTCTTCAAAAATTAAGAGGAGAAATTCTTGACCACAAAAAGACTGAACCTAATGCATAATATTGAATCTATATATTTTTTTATATTAGTATTCACAATATTAGTGTCATTGAAAAATGTCCTAAAATTTATGAGTGCCCTGTTACAGAGAGAACCAAAA
>B570J29032_109958627_pt1 | contig 13930 bp, 22 predicted proteins | sample LakMenEpi16Nov12_FD_29032 | JGI IMG/M metagenome (IMG submission 29032)
CTTCCCTGCTGTAGCCACCGAGGTATCCCGTCTCAAACATTTGGACAAGGTCATCCTGAGTAGCCTCGTAGGTTATCGACAGCTTTGTGCCAGATATCTCGCTCTGGAGTAAATTATAATCGAACATCGGCAGAATTGAAGCTGCGAATGCCTCGATTTCTTCCTGAGTTAGAGGACCTCTCGGCTCCTGCTCCGGTTCTTCTTCGCAAGGTGAGTTGCACTCAATCTCTTCAGTGCTTGGGTCGTCTAAGCACATCTTTATACAGACCTGCTGGTCGTTGCGACCTGGGAATAAGGGTAGAAGACCGCTCTCGATTATTTCCCTGGCGTTGAACCTGAGCTTTGACGGTCTATCGATGCCTTCTATTGAGTTATAGTAGTAGTAGCTCCACGAGGGAGCGATTCCGCTGTGAGCAAAAACGAATGCGAAGCCTTCTGCGTCCGTTAGGTCGAGAAATACCTCTGAGCCGTCATAATAGGCGACGATTCTCTCGTTTTCAAATGCTGTTCTATACGATTGATACTGAGGTCCGGAATCGTATATTACTTCTGAATCGAAGTTGACTAGGTCAACCTCTGCGTAAATCTTAGCCTGGTCAGTGCCGAACCCCTCAGACCTCAGTAGTCCAGAGGCCTCGAAGTCGAAGATGTCTGTGTATTCTGCGCTCCAGTCACCGAGAGTGTTTGACCAAGTACTAACTGTCCTTGAGTCAACAGATGCAACCGTCTCAGTCCTGGACGAGGATGTCGGCATCATCAGAGCCGAAAGAAACATCCTACTTGGTTCGTTTTGGGCCATCATGAGGACATCATTTGGTATCGATATTCCTCCCTCAGATGAGGAAGAGGACGGTGACGCACACGAAACCATAGTTAGTGTCACTAGAAAGGCAAATAGATTTTTATTTTTCATAGAATTCCTCCATAAAACGCCAAGATGAAATAGTGGGCGTTTTTGTATTTTTAAACCAGCTCCTCCTTTTCCAAGAAACCTGTGTTTAATATTAATTAACCTTCGCAACTAGCGCAGCCTTCACTCATAACTTTTTTACGAGAAAGTTCTTGCGCCTGACTCATACCAAATTGATAGTATAAAGTCTTGATACCCATATCATGAGCGTAAAGCATAAGTGCGTTGATTTCTTTTACAGGCACGTTTGCTGGCATCATAAGGTTTAATGATTGGGCTTGGTCGATATATTCTTGACGCACGGCAGCTTGGTCAATAATTGCATGTGGATTAATTTCCGCAAACGTTTTAAAGACCTCGCGCTCTTCTTGAGTCATGAATTTTAAGTGTTGTACTGAGCCGTCTGCTTTTTGAATAGACTCCCAGATTTCGTCAGTGTCCTTATCATATTTTTTCAATAACTTTTTAAGGTATTGATTTTTAATTGTAGTTTTAGATTTAGCCAAGTCCTTCACATAGAAGTTAGAGAACTCTGGCTCAATAGATTGAGATACTTGACCTAAGATTGAAGATGAGCTTTTTGTAGGAGCAATAGCCATCAACGTTGTGTTGCGGCGACCATAACCTTTTAATAGTTCTGGTTCTCCATACTTTACAGCTAGTTCAGTCGAAGCTTTATAAGTTCTTTCTTTTAAAGTTTTTGCAATCTCTAAATTCTTTTTAGCCGCACTACGACTTTCAAACGAAAGCATATTTGATTGCAAATACGAGTGCCAACCAAGAACACCAAGACCTAAGGCCCGATGATTGATAGCAAAGTTTCTTGCTCTCTTATGGTATTCTTTACCTTCTGTTTTATTAATAAATTCTGTGACGACTGTATCTAAGAAATAAGTAAGCGTTTCAATTGCATCTGTTTCTTTAATCTCTTCCCAGTGAAGTAAGTTAATCGAAGATAATACGCAAGTAAAAGTTTCATTTGGATTAGATGGCAATGCAATTTCAGAACACATATTACTAGCAAAGATTTTCATATCTTTATCTTTATAAATATCAGGTTTATTTTTATTCATATTGTCTGTAAATAAGATATATGGATAACCAATTTCACTTCTGCGCTGTAATACTTTTGCCCAGAGCTTTCTTGCATCCTTATCGCCAGCTTTTACCTTTTCTAAAAAAGCGTCTGTTACTGTGATACCGTGAGTAAGTCCCTGAATAGGGTTTCCTTCGGTGCCAATATCTAAGAACTCTTCTGCGTCTGGATGTTCAATAGGTAAATAGGCACTGAAGAAACCTCTACGCACGCTACCTTGGGAAACAACTGAAGCTAAAGTGTCATACATTTTCATAAAATGAACTGCGCCACTGGATTCTCCACTATTTTTAATTGGAGCTCCGCGTCCACGTAACTCACCAAAGTAGCCGGATGTTCCACCGCCACCTTTCATAAGCATACCATTCTCTGCATGTCCATATAAGATAGATTGCATATCGTCTTCAATGTAAGAACCGAAGCACGATACAGGCAATCCTCTTTGTATTCCATAGTTAGACCACACTGGTGAAGACAGCGAGAAAAATCCTCTACCCATATAGTCATAAAATTTATCCGCATAGCCTGGAATACCTAAATATTCCTCAGCCTTGTTTGCGATTTGTCTAATTCTTTCTTCTGGAGTTTGTCCTTCCAGTAAGTAGCCGCGTGACAAAAACTTGCGCGACTCTTTGTTTAACCATTCAAATGCCATATAAGCCTCCTAGAAAAGGTCGTCTTCAGTGAATGACTTAGTTTTCTTTGAATAAGCCGTGCTTCTTTTTACAAAGAAGTCCACATTTTTCGTACTTAACATTTCTTCTGCAAACCATGCAGTTTGTTTTACCATTTCGGTATTTACTTCAAATACATTTTCTAAACCAATTGCTCTCATAGCTTGATTAAATCTGTCTTTTACAAATTCTTTTACTACTGCTTTTGGTAAAAAGTCTAAATCAATATTCCCGTAGATCCAGTCAACGATACCGGCCTCAGCTTCATAGGCTTGTTTAACCAGCTCGATAACTTGATCTATCATAATTTCATTAAACCAACCTGTATTTTCTTGCTTAATAATATTTACAATATCAAATCCAAATTTTGCGTGAATATCTTCTTCTTTAGAAGTTGCTTCAACAGCATTTGAAATACCCTTCAAAACATTTTTATGTTTATTGAAAGACATCATAATTAAGAATTGAGAGAATAAAGAAACACTTTCAACAAACATAGAGAATAAAATAATGTTCTTAAAATAATCTTTATCATCAATAGGTGTTTGAATTGATTTGTCTAAATACTCTATACGCTTTTTGATAGCTGGAACTTGAATAAGTGTTTTAAACTCATCATTAAGTCCGGCTAATTCAAGAAGTGTTGAGTATGCGTCTGTGTGCCGCACCTCTGATTCAGCAAAAGTTACACCGACTGCTTGAATCTCGGGTTTCGGTAAACGGTCTCCAATCTTAGCCCAGAAGGTTTTTACTTGTAATTCAATTTGCGCGATGGCTAGCATTGCGTTCTTGATTATATTTGCTTCACCTTGGGTTAAGTTTACTTTTAAATCTTGTATATCACTTGAGTAATTAAACTCAGTATGAATCCAATATGAGTGACGAATTGCATTAACATATTCGATTAGCTCAGGGTATTCGTATGGTTTTAAATTTGCCCTCTTCTTAAATACGCTTTGCTTGTTTTGAAAGCGATATGTAATATATTCTCTTGCAAGGTCATGAAGTCCCTTACTCATAATAACATTTTCTACTATTCTGTGAATTTCATCAACATGAATAGTTTCTTTATTTTTTCCGCCAAGAATTTGAACAGTTGCCTCATTAGCAATAGCTTTTGGAATGATAGTATCTACCACTCCAATTTTCTTGAGTCCCCTTTGTATTGCGTTTTCAATTTTATACGCGTCAAAAGGAACAACGTTTCCGTTGCGTTTTGTGACTAACATTTTATACTTTCTCCGCAAAGAACTCTACAAGCTTTTGTTTTGTTTGTAAACCTGAAACACGACGATATTTTTTATCACCATCATAAAAATCAAGAGTTGGAATACTTAAAACACCATTATCTTCTGCTCTCTGTGTATGTTCATCAACATCAACCATTTCAATGTTATAGCCTTGAGCTTGTAACTCTTTTAAGATTGGTGTCAACATCTTGCAAGGGCCGCACCATGCGGCTTTAAATGCTACTAATTTTCTCATTTCGCTTCCTCCTTAGGCTTCATCACGAAGTCTAATTAATCGAGGATGTCGTATGCTGTCTGGGGTTAAGCTCATGCCGGTAAATACCGCGATTAACTTGCCCGCTTTCATTATTTCTGCAGCTTCAGGTGTACTTAAATACTCAGCATCTTCATCAGTGAGTCCACTTGTGATGTTCACTACTCTGCCTTCATAATTTACTGTAACTCCTGCTTTCCATCCTTTGGCGTATGCCTGTGTAACTACATTTCCATTCGAGTCTCTATATGTCCAATGAGGGTCGTCTCCTGTGTAATCTTTATTTGGTTCTACAAAAGCGACAACTGGTGATTCAATTTCTCCAAGTTCTCGCTTTACTTTAATACTATGCCAAGCTTTCGCACGGCCAATATTATAAGGTTCGTTTTTGTTAATCAAAATAATACCTTCTCCGCCATCGTCCCAAACGCTTTCTAATAAAACTTTTGCGTCAGAACCAATAAATGCCTTATGGGTATAAGTTGCTTTTTTAATCCAATCGCCGCCGATTCTATTCCAGAAGGGGTTTTGATAAACCTCTTGTCCATCATAGGCTAGGCAATCAAAAAAGTAAATGTGTAATTTATCTTCATCTTTTTCTTGTAGCGCGACTGCCTTATCATCTAAACATCTTAAAACAGAACCTACGTGGTTTGCATCTTTTTTAAAAGATGGGTAGCAAATTTCTCCAAGTAAAACTGTTCCAACAGGATAAAGACTTTTAATTTCATTAGTTATGTGTGGGACTTTTAGTTGGTACTCACCGTATGTATTAGTAACGACGCTAATACCGCGACTTTGAATAACCACACCAGTTTCGGTAATAATTACTCTAGCCCATACTCCGTCATGTTTAATCATAGGCAAATAGTTTGGATCTTTCATATACTTATCAATTTCAGCCTTTTTATTTTCTGGAAGCTTCCAGTATTTCCCAGGCTCCATATCAAAGAATTTTTTATAATCTAACATATTTTTCCTCCATATAAATAATTATATCATAGTCTATGTTGTTTTGCAATTAAAAGGCTAGCCTAAATTCGTTATTTATAAATTCAATTTTTTTCTTATCGCAATGCTTTATGTTGTTTAATAAAGTTTCATAGTGACAAACTATTAATTTATCTTTAGCTCTTGTTAAACCTACATAAGCAACGTTTTTATCTTCTTCATTTTGAAGTTCAAAATCTACTAATAAAACATTTTTAAATTCAATGCCTTTAGCTTGGTGAATTGTTGTGGCATTTTTCAGACCAAGTTTTTGTAAAGTCTTTGCTTCAATATTTGTGCGGCAAAGAATTTGATAAGGATTGTTTTCTAGCTGGTCTTTAAATACTTCAGCTGGGTCAATTGTTGGTCCACCCGTTATCGCATCAAAGAAACGACCTCTGCGGTCTATAAAGATTTGGCATTCACCCTTCCCACTTCCTCTAATAGCTTTCATCTCGTTGGCATAATAATAAGTAGTTTTATTAATCCACCATTTATCCTGCACTTGATTTTTAAAACTTGAAGCAAAATCTAATATTGGTTGATAGCTTCTATAATTAATATCTAACTTATAACTCTTAAAATCTTCTAACTTGCTGAATATTTCTTTATTAGCTCCTCTAAAAATATAAATGGCTTGATCAGGGTCTCCAATAAAGAATTTTTTATCTGCAACAACTCTATCGAAAACTTCTAATTGAGTTGGGTCTACGTCTTGAAACTCATCTACAAATAAGGCACCGACTGTTATATGCTCGTCATACTCCATCAGTAAATCTTTTAAGTAAAGTGGCAAGTCGGTAAAGTCGTATAAATATCTTGCTCTTTTATAATCTGTATATTTTTTATATATAGCATCGAATTTTGCCCGCACATTTTGGTGAAGGTCTGGATTGATTGTTCCCATCATATACATATAGCAGGAGTCTTCAAGCTTTTCGTGAACTTTATATTCTTCAATAAAAGGTTTAAGAATTACTCTAATCTTATCTTCTGCTAAAATTTTAACTCTAAACTTATATTTAAAAGATAATTTATTTAACTCAGACAAGCTCCAGCTGTGAATAGTAGCAACAGATAAGAGCTCGTTAGAAACAAATATCTTACTTTGTATATCTTCTGTTGCTTTTTTAGTAAAAGTAATTGCTACTACTGTCTTTGGATTTTCTTGTTCTAAATGCTTCTTAATCGCCGCAATCATTGTGTGAGTCTTACCAGATCCTGGCGAAGCGATAACTACGACTTGCGGCTCAACTGAATTAATAGCTTGTAATTGTTTTTCATTATAAAGCATTCAGGAACTCCACAAGCTGTTTTACATCTGTAAAATCTTTTTTAGCTTGATTTGATTTAATATAATTAAACGTTACTTTAGATTCTTTTAAATAACTATCTAATAAAGCTTCTTGCGCATCTAGTGCTATTTTATTTATCACATAAATTTCATTTGCCTTAACATTAGTGTGTGACATTCCAAAGTAAATAGTTGTTTTGTTTTGGTCTGTAATTGACTTAATGGTTCCAAACTCATTATACATATTGCCTAATGAAATTGAACTCGCGATAAGTCTTACTGTAAAGTTTTCTAAGTTGTATTTGCCATCTTTTAGCATAAACATAAGTGGAGAGATGACGTTATATTTTTTCATGTCTAAGTTCTTTTTTAAGAAGTCAAAATCCTTAACCATATCGGCTGAAAAAATGTTATCTAATACTACTATAGTTTTCATTTTCAACCCTCTCTTTTGCTTTCACTGCCAGTTCGTCGGCAAGATTATTATACTCATTATCTTTATGAGCTGATACTTTTAATATAGTTAATTTAGTTTGGACTTTAACTTTTTTATATAGGTCTAGTATTTTAACCCATAGCTCTTTATTTTTTACTGGCTCTTTAGTTGAGGCTATCCAGTTATTAGCTATCCATTTCTCATACCATTTTTGCTCAAAGCAATTATGTATATAAGAACTGTCTGTATATATGTTAACGAATTCATACTCTTTCATAAAAGATTGAAAATCTACTAACTCTAAAGCTTTTAAAAAAGCCGTCAATTCCATTTCGTTATTTGTCGTATGCATTTTATTGCCGTCAATAAAGATTGGTTCCCTGTCAGAGAGAATTGCTACTACAGCATATCCTCCGGGCCAAGGCATAAAAGCTCCTTGACTGCAAGCGCCGTCTGTGTATATTTCAATAGAATTCATATTAGGCAATAATGCTTAGAATTGCTTTATCTTTTACATTAAAGAAAACTATATTAAACTTTTCAACAGGTAAATTATAGTTAACTAAATCTAAAGCATTTGCATCCATTAAAAACCCTTTATCAATACTTAACTGTCTAGGCACTGCAAGTATTTTTTCACCATGTTTAAACACTGTTTTATCTAGCTTTAGATTTAAAACAAATGCTGTTAAGAGTGGCGGAATCATAGGATCTAAATCCATATTTTTTAAATCTGTTTTAAATTCAAATACAACGTTATGGTCTTTATAATCAGATAAGTTTGCTGCAACTATTTTTGCCCGCATATCTTCATTAATTAATTTTGTAAAATCAAATATACTCATATCTAATTTATCTGCTAGTTCAAAATTAAATATAACTTTTGTATACTCTGTTTCTGTTGTCATCTTCAAATTCTTAAAATCAATTATGCGCATATAGCACCTCACTTGTTTTTTCTATAATATAATTGTAACATAACTTTTAACAAAACTCAAATCTTTGGAGAATAAAAAAGAAGGGTGTTTACCCCTCTTGTTTTTCGCTATTCTCGATTTTTTGCAGGAATGAAAATATAACTGCGGTAGCTATAGCATCAGAATGAGCATCGTGCTCATCGAATAATTTATAACCAGCCTCCTCAGCGACATTCGCTAGTGTTAATATACTTTCCCTGTTTAAAATACGGCGCGCATTCTTATATGTACAATAAGAATGGAGAGGTAATGTGTTTACTCCAAATTTTTTCAAGACTAATCGATCGTTCTGCGCCCCATGAGATACGAATAACATATCTTCGGGATTATAGTTTGAGATTAATTGCGTGAAAGTTTTTATAAACTCTTCCTTGCTAATTCCATTCTCATTTAAGAACTCTGTTGTAAGACCAGTATACTTGACCGCATACTTGTCTACACTCGGCACTTTAATGTACCAGTTGAAATTTACTGCCAACTGATATATGTAATTTTTTTCGTCTACTAATTTAAATATGAGACCTGCACATTGAAGCACATTGTCTTTATCATATTCTATGTCAGCAACTAAAACATAAGGTTGTTTGATGTTTTTTAAATACATCAACATAAGCTAGAAAGCCTTCTTAAATGCGGGCTTAAATTGCTGCTTAGGTTTATAAGGTGCTGGACTTCCTGCTTTAGCTGGTTTTGGTTCTTCAACTTTTATAACTACTGGTTTTGATTTTGCTACCAATACTTCATAAGGTTGTGACCACCCTGCAACTTGAACATATGGCTTTCTAAGATTTAATTCTTTACGAAGTTTATCTGTACTCATCTTAGCCATTTGAACTTCTGCTCTTAAGTCTGTTTTATCATATCGTCTTGGCATTTATTGTGTCCTCCTATAGAACAAATATTAATGTAATCGCGGCGGCGGATAGAATAAAAACAATAGCATGGAACCATAAACTGTCTCTTGTTTTGTCTGTTATATCAATTGCGGCTAATTCACCGAAGTTAACACCTAAACTATCTTTACCAGTTTTTCTAGCACTTGTGATAATTGCTCTTATTACAAATGAATTTGTAAATACACCTGCTGAATATGCAGGTATAACCATAAACGCAAATGCGTACCAGTTTTGTTTAATAAATAATTCAATTTGTTCAAGATATGTTATTACAAGAACTGTTCCAACTACAACACCAATTAATAAAAGTATCAATAGCCATTTTTGCTTTAAAAAATTTAACATTAATTTTCCTCCAATAGTTTCTCTATTGTGCGGTAATTAAGCTCATGCTGCTCATTTGAGCAATCTGTTTTAAGAACTAAATCCGCTATTTTTTCTATATCTTCAAATTGTATCTCATCATCTCTTAGCCGCATTTCAAATCTAATTGGGTCATCTAGTCTTTTGTGACCTCTGCGGCGAAGTTCTTCGCTATCACTGTGAAGGTAAATAACCTTAACTTTATTTTTGCCAAGATGTTTAATAGCATTTTTTGCACCATCTTGATTTAATATTGCTAAGTTTATTTTATCATTATCAACTTCAGACTTGGTTAATCCGTAATACCATTTATCATCTGTATAGTCAGATAATCTGTAATCTGTTGTTTCGATAAAGAAGTTTTGTATCGCCATTGTAATAAATGAAACAGTTTCAAGAAAATGATACTGGAGGTGATTTTTTTCACCATTTCTCATTGGTCTTGTTGTGTGAGAGACAGCTCTATGCCAAGAAGGATTTCTTTGCATTAAAACTTCTCTATATGTATTCTTACCACTGGCAGTCTTGCCGCATAATATTAATAGCATACAATACCTCTTTATAAAAAAGAAGGGACTTTAACCCTCGAGGACGACTTTACGACTCTCGTTTTAATAGCTCCTAAAGCCATGTCAGTAGGAACCATCTCTGGCGGTTTCTCTTAAGTGCTTTCCGTGTTTGTCTCTTCTATCGAGAGAACTCAAACTCTTATGACTAATAGGCTTACGCCTTGAGTCTTCGCACCAGAATCATTTCTTATACGTATATTATAACATATACGTATTCGAAATACAAATTTTGGAACCACTATTTAATTTCAGTGGTTGGTGCTGGTGCTTCGGCGGGTTTCCAGCTATCCGCTAACTTATCATGCATTACTTGCAACCAGTTGAGATAGTATTGTTTGGCGATTTCAATATCACCAAATACCATTCCTCTTGCGCGCATAATAATGTGACCGTTCTTATCTACTAATAAGACAGCCTCACTTCCGTCATCTTGAAATACATTAAATACTTCAATTAGTTCTGTATCAAAAGCAAATGTTGTTTTAGGAACAAATACTTTTTGACCTTCTTTAAGTTTAATTACTTCGTCTTGTTTTTTTAAGTCCATAATTAGACCTCCTTTTATTTTTTAGTAAATGAAAAAGCTCCTACTAAAAACATAGTAATTGCAATTTGCAACTCTGTGTTTAAAAGAAACTCATCAATGTTACTACCTAAAAATGTTGTAAAAATACCAGCTTGTACTAAGCTAAAAAATACAATACCTAGTAACCCTGTAACAAAAAATCCTCTTGCGAAGTTTGTTTGAATAGTAGGTTTTACTTTATTTTTAGCTACTTTTTTAGTAGGAACTTTTTTTTCTTTCTTTGGTGCAACCACCACTTTGTTTTCTTCCATAACCGTCCTCCTTAGAACTGTTGTTCTTTCTTTATTCTGATTGAGAATAATCCTACGAGCATTGCGGCTAAACTAATAAACTGTGCCGTTATGCTATTACCTTCTGCGATCCAATCCCTTAATAGTTCTTGAACTAATATTGTTCCTGGAATACCAACATCGGGTAACTGAAGAATTAAATCATTTAATAAATTCATATGCAACGCAGTAAATAACGCGGTGAATAATAAACCTGTAAAAAATAATCCAAATGCTTTCATCTTTACTTTTCCTCCGCGGTTTTATCCGCACTAATTTAATATGGTGGAGTCGAGGGGAATTGAACCCCTGTCCGAATAGCTATCCCATAAAAACATCTACATGCTTAGCTTCTTATATTATCTTATCATACTTTGAATAAAAAGTCAAAATTAAAGTATGAGCAAACTTATTATTCTTTAAGCGTGACTAGTTCAGCCGCACTCTCATATCTGGCTTTCTTTTCAGGGTTTGTCCCACCAGAGAGGACTCGCCCAGATAGCTCCTTCTAAATTAAGCTAATGCATATGCCATTGAAGGCGTATATGCAGGAATGTAACTGTTGTCAGTTATCTTGTTTTGGCTTTAAGGCACCACGCCGCATGCATTTCTACTAATCACTACCCGTCGAGACCATTACGACCCCATTAAACTAAAAAATTATTATGTAAATAAACTCCATCTTCTCTTTTTATATAATAAACTTTATAATCTCTAAGTGAGTTTAAATTTAATTCAACCAATCTTCCAAATCTGGATTTTCCTTCCATATCAAAATCTATATATCTTATTTCTCTGGTAGCTAGTTCCAGCTCTCCACCATAATACCATTGCTCATCGTATTCATTCCAATAATAAGTATCAACAGTTAATCTCATAAAACACCCTTAAGCCTGATAAAGCTTAACTTCTTCCTTTTTTATTTGCGCGTCAATATAATCTGAGAAGTCCCATTGATTTGTATTCATAGCTATAACTTTTAATTTTTTTAAGTTTTTAATCTTAAGTTCTTTTTTCTTTCTATTGTATTTGTATTCTTCATCTTGATTTAGTAATTTATATTTTCCATCAATAAGCTGACTATTACAGTACTTAATTGCAAACTCAATATCTTTTAATTTTTTTGGTATCATATCATTAAATGTTGTTTGATATTTATCATCTTTAATTTTTGCTAATATACCAAGAGCTTCTTTAAGCGCACTCTTTTCTTCTTGTAAGAAATCAAGAGCTAGGTGGTAATTTTCTTGTATCATCAATTCTTTAATAACATCACCTATGTCTTTAACAGATGCTATTGTGTAGGCAAATACTTTATCAACATCTAAATTATAGGACATTTAAATCAACTCCGGCTTCTCTTCCTGTCTTTAGCAATTTTCTAAAGCCCGCATAATCTGTGTAAATTTTTTCGCCGTCTATCATATATAAGGCGTATAACTTTGTTGCTTTGGAAATACCTACCCAAGCCCAAGTTGCGGCTTTTTGGATAGCGTTAATCATACTTAAATTTATTTCATCAGTATAATTGTTCCAGTAATTCACGTACTTGTGGTATGTTGCTAAGTTTACTTTCATATTGCGCCTCCTTTAAACCCAATACTTTATAGTATCTATCTGTATCTTTGGGTGTTTTTAATTTTTCTCCAACATAATAGTTGCGGTAGGATTGTAATGGATTATTTGGTACGTGCCATTGAGTATCTGTGATTGCAACTAACATAGGTGTTGGTCCGATGTGCGGAATATTTTTAGGAGGATTTGAAAGTAATCCTGATAGCAATAATTCACTAGCGTGGCGTTTGCCATAACGTTGATAGTATTCTTCTGATAAAGCTATAAAATGTTGATATAACCACATATAGTTATCTACCGACTGCCGCACCCAAATACCAGAAGGGTGATTTAAGTGTGTAGATTTGTATAAAGTAGCGTCCATATATGGATCTGGATGATTCCACTTTTTAAGACGAGCACCAGACTTTGATAATTGAATAAACTCTTTACCATCTAATGCACGGTGTGCTGTTGATAATAATTGTGCGGACTCTAAAATCATTTTAACTACGTGCTTGTCAGTCATTGCTTGTGCGGCGATAACTGGATCGGTGTGTATGTAAAAAATATTCATATTTATTTTACCTCTATACAATAATTATATCATAAAGTAAAATAAAAAACAAATTTTTACTAAACTATTTTTTTCTTAAATACGACTGTAAAAAAGAAGACAGTAATTATAAATACTAAAATAGACTCTAATGGTATTGGTAACATTTGAAAGGTCCATATTCCAGTTGCTGTTGCTAAAAACCAATGCTCATCTGTGATAATCCACATTGCGCCCATGATTAACCAAGGAGCACTAACTATTGCATTAGCAATAAGCCAAGATATCCATCCCCACCTATTCAGCAGGAGCTTTTTTAGTATTTCTAATTCCTTCACCTTTTCACCTTAATTTAAAAGGAGCTTTTTAGGGCTCCTTTAATTGTTTTTAATCACTTATTACTATGTTAATAAATCACTTAAAAAGTAAGCTAAATTTAATAAATATAGTTTATAGCTTTTGATAAAACTTATTTCTTTTTCATATAAGCCTTCAGAATTTTTTGCTAATAATTTATCTTCTACCATATTACATATATGTTTTAATTGAATAATGTTTGAAGGTAAATTATAATCGTCTATAGTGTTATATGTATCTATCAATCTTTCTTTCATATAGTTTGTTAGATGTTCTAAAATTTTTGTAGTTCTTTCATAGTTTGAGGTATTTACAATACCATCATATAAATAAGCATACATATCATTAAGAGAGTATGTTAATTCTTTTAATAAACTATCCGGCATATTTTTAGAGTCTTGATATAAGAAAATAGTTTTTATTTGTATGTCTTGTATATTTTCAATTAGGCTTCGTTCCCTATATTTTTGTATATCAACATACATTTATTCCCTACCCTGCTGTGTAATTGTGAGTAACGGTAACTTCCCACCACTCTTCAACAACTTCGCCTTTTGTTTTTTTGACTTTGTGGTTAACTTTGTAGCTAACTTCTCCATCATTCATAGCTTTGTGTTCGTAAATTAAATTGTCAGCTTCTTGTTCGCTGTCAGCTCGTTTTACAAAAGTGTGTTTTAATAAATCTGCCATTGTTAGTCCTCCTCCTTTTCTTTAAGTGTTTGTAAGTCTACTGCAATGTAGCGGAAGAAGTCCGTTGCATGGCCGTAGTTAATATAAGTATATTTTGAGCTTTGCCATTGAGTAATATTACGACTCTTTGGTTCAACATCTTCTTGAGCTAATTCAACTAACTCAAACATACCGTTAGCATCCGTTATAGATACTTCATTAAATCCATCT
>B570J29032_109958626_pt1 | contig 13928 bp, 8 predicted proteins | sample LakMenEpi16Nov12_FD_29032 | JGI IMG/M metagenome (IMG submission 29032)
GAACGCTGGGGGCGGCATTGGATGGATGTATGGCGATATTCCGATTGGTATGGCCGGCGCTCGGTACCGGATGTGATGAACTCTTATCCTCAAATTTGGCGTTGGAGGGATTGGATCGTTCGATCGTTAAACGAAGACAAAGGCTACGATCAAATGATTCTGCAGATGTTAGCCGCCGACGAACTGCTGCCCGCTGATGATCAGAACGTAGTGGCTACAGGTTTTCTGGTTCGCAACTGGTACAAGTGGAACTACGAAACGTGGATGAAGGATAACGTCGAACATACGGGCAAAGCCTTCTTAGGTTTGACGCTCAACTGCGCGCACTGCCATGATCACAAGTATGATCCAATCAGTCAGGTAGACTACTTTCGTTTTCGAGCTTTCTTTGAGCCGTTGGAACTGCGTCATGATCGAGTGGCCGGACAGGCTGACCCAGGCCCTTTCAATAAATACGTCTACGCACAGTCTTATGGTCCGATAGCGACCGGTGCGATTCGTGTTTTTGACGAAAAGCTGGATGCTACGACACATCTTTATTTGGGTGGCGACTCACGCAATCGCGTCCAGGAATCACAGCCCATCCAGCCCGGTCCGCCCGTCGCATTGGCGGGTACCGGTTTTGCACTGGAGCCGGTCAAATTGCCAGCGGAAGCCTATTATCCTGGGCTAAGAGAGTTCGTGCGAGTCGAAGAGCGAGACAAGGCAAGGTCCCAAGTAGCCGGTGCTCGGGCTGCATACGAGCAAACCAGCGGGGCCATGACCTCTACGACGACTCAGTTCAGCGATTTACTGGCTCAAGCATCACAGCCGCTTTCAGCCAGCAGTCGTCCCTCGCAGCAGGCGCTGCACCAATCGGAGCAAGCACAGCTAATGACGCGATTGGATTGGAAAGTCGCACAGGCTGGCTTGTCAGTGGCTTTGGCCCAGCAGGCAGCCTTGGAGTGTCGCATCGCCGCCGATGACGCGCGTTATCGAGAGCTGGGTGATGCAGAATCACTAGCCAAGCGAGCATATCAAGCGGAAAAGCAAGTGGCTTTCGAGACCGCACAGCAGGCCGAAGCAACAGCACAACGCGCTCTGGTAATCGCATCACAACAAGTTATTGAAGCCGCCGCTGACAAACAGGCTGAAGCCAAACAAGCCGAAGCCAAGGCACTGGAGGCTCTTCAGGCCGCGCGTACAGACAACGATAAAGCACGCGCGGGGCTTTTGTCCGACGGAACCAGCTACGCGCCGCTATCACCCATTTATCCCACAACCAGTACAGGTCGCCGTCTGGCCTTGGCAAAATGGATCACCAGTCAGCAAAATCCTTTGACCGCTCGTGTGGCTGTCAACCATATTTGGCTACGACATTTTGGGCAGTCATTGGTCGACACCACCGACAATCTAGGTGTGCAGGGCCAGAAACCGCTACTTCCAGAGATACTCGACACGCTAGCGGTCGAACTGATGGAGAACCATTGGAGTATGAAACACCTTCATCGGGTCATCGTTACTAGCCAGGCGTATCGCCGGTCATCCAATCCGCCGCCCGAGCACGTCAACTTGACCATCGATCGGGACAACCACTATTACTGGCGCATGATTCCGCAGCGCATGCAAGCAGAAACGGTTCGTGACAGCGTACTGGCTTGTTCGGGAGCAATGGACACGACGTTGGGTGGTCCAGAAATAGATCACTCCCAATGGGTTAGTTCGCCCAGGCGCAGCATCTACTTTGCCATCCATGGTGAAGCCAAAATGCAATTTTTGGACACCTTTGATGGCCCTAACGTAAGTGAGTGTTATCGACGCACATCGACCGTCATGCCGCAACAAGCCTTGGCTCTGACAAACAGCCCACTGCTGGTCCACTATGGTCGTGTGTTGGCAGCTAAGATCGAAGAAGAACATCGCACAATTGCTCCAAGTAGTGAGCTAACAGACGAAGCATTCATAAAAACTCTTTTCGAGAAAGTGCTCAGTCGACTACCGAACCAAGAAGAAGCGGAGGTCTCACTTGAATTTCTGAACCAGCAGCGAGAAATTTTCCAGAATGCTACAGCAGATCAATCAGCACAACAGCCCGCACAACAAGCCAGTCAAGAGCTTCTGGCAGTTGCAAACCAACCTGTTCATCGTGCTCGGCAGAACTTGGCGGTCAGTTTGTTTAGTCACAATGATTTTGTGACGATTCGTTAGGGGGAATTGAAAATGATTCCATCACGCTCCACCTTTTGTGGACGTATCAACCGTCGGACGATGCTTAGCGACATGGGCATGGGTTTTGGCGGTATCGCAATGGGATCACTTTTGTTACAAGACGGCGTGACGCAGGCGGCTCAGGCTAGTCAGACCAGTGGCATGATTCCGGCTAAAGCCAAAAACGTGATCTGGATTTTCTTGTCGGGCGGTGTCAGCCACTTGGAAACGTTTGATCCCAAGCCGCTGCTGAATCAGTTTGCAGGCAAGACCTACGAAGAAACCAATTTGCCGAATCCACAAAAGCTGCCGATTTATCTCGAGCGGTCGCGCAGTGTGGTAGGTTTTGATCGTGAAGTGATCTCGACGATCATGCCGCTACAGATCGGCTTTAAGCAGTATGGACAGAATGGAATTTGGGTTAGCGATTGGTTGCCGAATCTGTCAAAGGTGGTTGACGAATTGTGCATCGTGCGCTCGATGTACACCACGGACAATGATCATAACGCTGAGTTTCAATTTCAGAACGGGCGGCACAGTTTAGACGAACAGCAGCCGGCAATCGGCTCCTGGATCTCCTATGGCCTCGGATCGCTCAACGAGAATCTGCCGCAGTTCGTTTTCCTGGGCGATTACAAAGACTTGCGAGTCAAAAGGAACTTCGACGCCAATTACCTGGGGCCGCAGCATGCCGGCGTGGAACTATCACTGGATCCAGCCAATCCCCTGCCCTACGGTCGTCGCATGCCCGACGTTTCTGCTGCTGAACAGCAATCACAGTTTGAATTGATCGGGCAACTCAATCGCATTGCCGGCAAGCAATATCGCGTGGATCAGCAGCTTCAAGCTCGCATTCGTTCGTACGAGTTGGCTTATCGCATGCAGATGTCTGCTCCACAGGTATTGGATCTGACCAACGAGACAGCGCATACGAGAGCTCTGTACGGAATCGATGATCAGACCACACAGCTTTATGGTCGGCGCTTGTTGACAGCCAGGCGCATGGCGGAACAGGGAGTGCGCTACACGCTGGTCTATTTAAGCGATTATGGAGAGTGGGACTCGCACTCGAACATCAAGGAACTGCACGCAAAAAGCTGCGGACGAGTGGACAAGCCGCTGTCCGGTTTGATTCGTGATTTGAAGAGTCGCGGCATGTTGGACGAAACGTTGGTTGTATGTGCGACCGAGTTCGGACGAACACCGGCGCTTGAAAAAACCAGTCTGAACAAGGCCGGTACAGGTCGCGATCATCACCCACACGGATTCACTATATGGATGGCTGGCGGTGGCCTAAAATCCGGTTACGTGCATGGAGCCACCGATGAACTGGGTTTCCACGCAGTCGAGCATCCACATTATGTGACTGACATTCACGCCACTACCCTGCATTTACTTGGCATTGATTCACGACAACTCAACATCCCCGGCCGCAAACGGTTGGAGATCGACTACGGGCAAGTAATTCACGATATCATTGCTTAGCTCAACAGTTCAATCACTGCGCCGTGGTTGACTAGGTCACCCGATAGATTGCAACAACTGCAATTGATGAATCGAATACCGTCCTTCTCTATCTCACCAAAGTTGCGGATGCCCGCCTCGTCATGCAAATGTCCAAAGGCATGCACCGAAGGCTTAATGCGCTTGAGGACATGGTCGGTCAACGATTTTGATCCAATGTGAATGGGTTGCTTCGACTTCCAGTCACGGGTTACATCCAGAATCCCTTTGGGCGGGCCATGTGTGATCAGCAAGTCAACTTCGTTGGGGATGGTTGCCCATATGGCTTCCAGGTCAGGTCGAGCCACATTGTAGGCCCAGTTGAAAAACCAAGGTGTGTATGGGGAGCCAAAAATCTTAATGTTCTCAATCTCAATCTGTTGATGGATCAAGAAATGGATTTCCGGATAATCGTCGGGAGTCAGCAGTTTGTGCTCGATCGCGACTGAGTGATTGCCGGGAACAAACACCTTATGATGGATATCCAGTGCGTTAAACCAATTAAAGAAATCGCGGGACTCAATTAAGTTGGGTTTCGACTTGTGCGAATTAGCTTCGTCGCCGCAATGGACAACCATGTCAACATCACCGGGAACCTGCAATTCCGCATGTTTGGTGTGAGTGTCCGAGATAAGCCATATTTTCATGATCTGCCTGGCTAAATTTCATCGAATTGTTTTGTAAATCATTGCTGCGATTCTTCCCAGTCGCTGCGACTCAGCGGATCACCGGTGACAATTTTGGCTGGATCGATCACAGCGTGCTTGATCTTCTTGCGCTTCCATGTCCATGTCGCATGGACCTTTCCGTCCGTAGTTTGGATGATAGCCGGATAGCTGAACTCGGCTCTCGCTTCTTGCTCTAAGACGCCCACTTTTTTCCAGGTTAATCCGTCGTCCGAGATGGCAAGATTCAACATGCCGCGCCTTCCCCAACCAGTTCTGCCACTGCCAAGGTGGTTGTAGATCAACAAGTGTCGACCGTCGGCTAAAGTGACTGCGTCGATGCCCGAGTTGTTGTTGGGCAGGTCGATTTCGGTCATTGGGGACCAGGTCTCGCCTTGGTCTTTTGAAAGGCTGCTGGAGATTGCTCCGCTTTTTGTTCGACAGAGCGCCTGCAAGCTGCCGTTGGTGTGGCGCAATAGAGTGGGTTGAATGGCGTTGAATTCCTCTTTCGTATGAATTGGTCCAATGCGTTTCCAGTCGGAAGAGGGCAGGCCAGCAACCAATGAAACCTTTTCGAAATGTACCGTCCAGCCATCATGCTCGGTTGAAGTTCCGGACAAAAGAACGTTGCCAGGCAGCAGAATAGGTTTGCAGCGAACCGGCCCCAAAATGTCCTCAGGCAGCCTCCGTCGCTCGCGAAAGCTTCTTCCACGATCGTAGCTGACCATCAGCTCGCCCCACCACGATTGAGGGTCAGGACCGACTTTGAAAAACAATAAAGTCGGTCCATCACCAGAGGTTTGAAATAGTACAGGGTTCCAACAGGGATACCGCTTGCCGTCATGTTGTACACCGGTGGCCCACTGGACCGGTTGGCTCCACCCATTGCCGTCGTGGTAGCTGGACCAGATGCCGACATCAGGATGCTTTTCGTAAGTACCACCAAACCAGGCAGCTACCAAACCACGACTGGTCTCGACAAGAGTGCTCGCATGGCACTCAGGAAAGCTGGCGGTCTCATAAATGAACTCTTCACTTTCAAATCCAGGGAATTTAGTTTCAGCCAGAGTTTGAGCTGGGCGAGCCATTAAATCTTGTGAGTCAAACTGAGTACCGTCGCTGTGACGCATGTAGTAAAGACGTCCATCCTCGGCTCCCAGCAGCAACCCCGGTTTACCGCTACCGTCTAGATCACCAATCGCTGGACTGCAAGTATGACCCGAAACGTCTCGATCTGCCAAGTCACCCACAGCCTTCATTACAATCAGTCCGTCGCGATCTTCGCAGTTGCGATACCAAAGCGCGTTCTTGGAGTTGACCAGCAGGTCCAGGCGCCCGTCGCCATCCCAATCCACCATCGCTATCTTGACTCGACCGCTGCGACCGGCTGAACCAGAATTCAATCGAATAGGCTGATTGTCCTCGTCAATAAAAATTCGCTTGGCGCTGCCCGCAGATTCTCTGAGTGCCAAATAGCCTTCCTGATCCAGCGCAATCAAGTCCAATTGTCCATCACCCGTAAAGTCCAAAACCAACGGTGTCGTGCGCCACTGAGTCAACGTATCGCTTGAAGGCCATTGCCACCACGACCACTTGGGTGGTAACTCACGAATTCCTAAATCAAAAAGTGCCGGCGAAATCTGTTTGGGATCTTCAGTGCCCAACAGCAGTCCTAGCTTTCCAAAGATCGAGTTGTAGATCACATCCTTTTGACCATCCTGATTCCAATCCGCCACACTAAAACAGGTGTAACCCCATTTAGCTTCACAAGGCCCTTGAATCGATCCGTTGGAACCAGCCGTAATTCGAAACTTGGCTTGTGACTTAGAATCAACCAATAACTCAGCAGCGGCCCACTTGGGCAAACCATCAGGACCCGCACCCATGTTCTTGAACCAGCCGACCTCTCCAGCCGTATTGCCACTCAGGATATCGGGCTGCCCATCCTTGTCCCAATCCACAATAAAAGGTGTTGCCAAAGCGCCAAACTTGAGTGTATCTGCCTGCTGCTGGAAATAGACTGGCTGGTGGAATACCGGCATGCCATCTCGCACAGTGCCAGAGTGTTCCACTAAGGCAACTCTACCGTCTTCATCTCCTACAATCAAATCCACCTGACCATTGTTAGTCCAGTCAAAAGCGGTGGGCGTAATCATCTGAACGTGCATCAACAGCGGATGGCCGTCGGAAGCGATCAATCTTCGACCGACAGAATACTTAGGCTGCTGACGCGATCCTGTGTTCTCAAAGTAGGTAAATCCATCCAGAAATTCGCCGCAGACTAAATCCAGATCACCATCGCTGTCGAAGTCAGCAAAATTGGGCGACGGCCAGCCATATACGTCGATCAAGCTGCCATCAGCAGTAGTCAACTGCACTGGCTGTGGTGAATACTCAGGAGCCGAATCTGTGCCCAAATTTTTAATCCAATAAACGTAGCCGTGCAGAGGACCATTCTGCCAAGTGCCTGACGAATCATAGGCGTGGTCCCACACCAAGTCGCTCCAGTCTCCCACGCCAACGATGATGTCGTGTGCACCATCGCCATCGTAGTCGACGTACCGCCACATGTTGGCACGGATGTTTTTGGCCGAGTGTACATTGCTCTTTCCATAGATTTCATGCTTCTGCCGAAAGTCGGAACTCTTAAAATCGGTGATCTCAAATCCTGGCACAAGAATGCGAGGTTGCTTATGGACGTAGGAGACTTGCATGTTGTGACCGGCTGGCCCCAGTCTCACTCCGGCTTTAAATACAGGCAGTTTTTTGTCGGGGCCCCCAGTATTTTCAAAATACCACACACCGTTGGACGGTTTGTCAGGACAGGCCACAAGAAGATCGATCAGCCCGTCCGAGTTGTAGTCGACCGGCATAGGCCAAGCCCACAAGCCAACTCCCAAATCCACTACTAGATCAGGGTCATTGTATTTCAGCGGTTGCAGCTTAAAACGCTCTTCAGCTACAGCTTGAGTGAGAGGGTTAGCACATAGCCAGGTCAGCAATAAAACGGCTAATCGAATGTTCATTGGGTAGTTGCCATTGACGAGCATAAAAATATTCCAGGTTTGCAACGAACCTATTGTTGTTCTTACTCAGTAATCCCAAGTATTTCTACTCGGTCGATACCAACGATCAGCGAGAAGTGTCCTAAAATTACTTGGACTTCTCGATTTCTTGCGGCAGGCCCTGATATTGTTGCAAACAGATTTCAAACGACTTGCGCAAAGCTTCCAATAGATTCTTGCTGCCCGCGCTGGCCTCCAGCACCGGCCAGAGTCCGTCGTAGAGTAACTGAAACCGCGATTCGAGTCTAGCTTAACAGTCGTTCAGCCGTTCGAAAGCATCGGCTGCAGCTTCCAGTAGGTCAAACTGCGCCATAGCCACTCTGCTGGGCCAAATCGAAAATAGTTAAGCCAAATCGGCGAGACAATAAGCTGTGTCACCCACACTCCAATCACGATCAATAACTGCTCGGCTCGTTCCAAATAGCCAAACAACCCAGGCCGTGTCCATAGAAAATGGAGGTGCAGATCACAGTCTGCATCAGATAATTGCTAAGCGCCATTTGGCCCACCGACGCTAGCGGGAACAACAGCCTTATCAGTCTGCTTTTGCAGATCAAGATCACAAGACTGGCAAGTGCTATGGCGGTCAGCAGACTACCCCAATAGTTCCATAAGCTACCCAAAAGGTAACTGGTCTGTGCCGCCCAGTCTCGTTGTTCATTCCAATGAACTCCGTAGGCTGACAAGCTGACGCCAATCGGCAATGTCAACATCACTAGCAATAGGTAGCGGCTAGACGGCCAGCGAGCATGAAAAAAATCGAGTTGAAACAGCCCCATGCCGACAATCATCAGGCCACCAGCTCGCCAAAATGTCCAGAAAGCTAGTATGACTGTCTGAAATACAATGGCCTCCATCGAGCGATACGGAGCCTGGTCTAACCAGGAACCGCGAAACGCATCCAGGATCTGCTGTATGGATTCATCAGAAGGTTGCCATTCATGATTCAATTCGGCGAGAGCATCCTCAGGCCAAAGAGGCATGCTTAGGCCCAGCGCCAGGATTGGTAATGAACCAAAGACAATCAGGGCTATACCAACCGGAATTAAAACTCTTGCGGAAAAAGTACGCAGTGGCCAAAGCAATAGACCGCAGATTCCATAACTGAAAAGGATGTCTCCATCCCAAAGTAGGTGAGCATGCAGCAAGCCAAAAAGTATGAGCCACAACATTCGACGATAGTGAATTGCTGCTGAATGTCCGGTGTGAACTTGACCACTACGGGTCATTAGCACCACCCCTGCCCCAAACAGCATCGAGAAGATCGACATGAATTTTTGATCGCCAAGGACATGCGTATACCACCATACCCAGTAATGGGCCCCTTCCAAATTACCGTAGGCGGTAGGGTTCACATAGGCAATGGAAGGCATAGAGAAGCACTGAATATTCAGCAGTAATATTCCCAGCAACGCAAAACCACGCAAAACGTCGATGGCGGCTATTCGTTCCTCGCGATTTACTGGATGTGCGGCGGCGTTAGGCTGATTGCGGAAAATCTCCCCCGCATTGGCTACTGACACCGCTTGTGGGTCGAGCAGTTCAGCCAGAACTGGTTCCGATTCCTCACGGTTATCGGGGTTCATCTATACCATCCTTCTGAGAGTCTCTCCCAGAACCATCTCCATCGCTTCGGAGAAGTTGGAAGGTTGAGGGGCTCGAATAGTTTTGTTTTGTTAACTCGAATAGCTACTTAAGTTGCAACGGAAATTTGCAACCTAACATTCTATCTCAGGCCGACAAACAGCCGACACGGGGCGCTCCGAACAGATGCGGCCAGCTTGCTAGGACTGAGAGGTTCTGGATTTGATTGAAGCGGTGTTATGTACCGGTCCTGCTTATTGTTAAAGCCCGTAGGGTTTGCGCCGAGAAAGAGCCAGTCTGTCAAACAGCCTGGCTCTTGGTTAGAAAATCGGGTTAGATAGCTGGTGCCTGCCATGCTTGCGAAATGCAAAGCAAGTGATTCGCGGGACAAGCGATTAGCGAGAAGTGTCTTTTTAGCTACTAGTTAAGCTGGACTTCAAAGTTGCCGGCTTGAGTAATCTCAAGTTTGCGTTCCATGTCTCCACGACGAAAAGCTTCGGGGATTTTTTGGACGGCACTGTCATTGGCTCCACTGGCTACATAGTAAGTGTAGGTGCCAGGGACTACCATGGCTTTGCACTCGCCTTTGACTACAGGAGAGTCTGATTGAACCGCTCCATGAGTCATTGGCTGTAGAGTCAACGTTACTTTGTCGACCGGTTTTCCATTGCTGGTTACCTTGATCTTCACCTCTACGGGATCGGCATTCTTGGTAATCGTGGGGCCGCAACCCAGCAACGAAACGCAAGCCAAAAGTCCGGCGCAAATGATCTTAGCGATACGCATGATTAGTAATCCTTTCTTTCTGAGGCACTAAAAATCGCTGACGATGTTGCCGTCGTTGGCCCCGGCAATCGATTTGAGCGTTCGCCATGTGGCTCCATCACTAATGAATCGAACCGATCCGTCACCCATAGCCGCATTGACTCCGCCAGAGTGAAAGCTGAACGGTTCATCGTTGGGGCCGCAGTTGTTTTGCGACCACAGGCATTGGGGCGGTCCACCAATCGGCGTCTTGTAGCTATTGATCCTTAGTACACGTGATGCGGGCGAAAGTGCATTGCTGGGGCCAGAAAGACCATTGGTCCCGGCATCAGGATCAGCCCAAGCGTACATGCGGCGTCCGCCGCTGGTACCGCCTGTCCAAGCGACTGAGTCTTGAGTGATAGGCGCTGGTCGTGACGATAGAGAAGCAAAAGTGCCGGCACTGGGGTGTGCTCGACCGGCATCCTCGATACAAAGTACAGTGTTGGAGGTGCCGTCAGAAATCCTACTGAATCCAGCCGAATTGTCACAACTTAAGCAGCCTGCACGCGTCATCAAGTTACGACGAGCGTTGTCGGTAGGACGCGAGCCTTGCTCCACGGACTGCCCAGTTTCTTCTTCCACGTCGGTCACAGAGATAAACATGTAGTCCCAGGCTCCATAGCCGTCTGGAGCGCGCGCCTCTTGGGCAATCGCAGTGCTTGGACAAACGTAGGCCGCGATTGGGGTTTTCGCTGCCCTAACCGTGTCGGGGTAGTCGGGGTCGTTGTAAACCGCACCGCGAGCGTTGGCATGAACAGTCGCCATCGTATAGGGCGTCGGTTTTGTCGACATCTGATCGCGGCTCAGATTGTGTTCCATCAAGTTATACACGGCAGTTTGCTCGATAAACGGAAGCAACTGCGTGGGTGTTGACTGAGTCATATAAACCGTTGACGCACCACCAGTGCTGTCGCATTGCCCGGCGTGCGGCAGTCGCTTGTAAGTGCTTTCAAAGTTGTGGCAGGCCAGGCCAATTTGCTTCAAATTGTTGCTGCACTGCATTCTTCGTGCAGCCTCACGTGCAGATTGAACGGCAGGCAGCAGCAGTCCCACCAGAATCCCAATAATTGCAATGACCACCAGCAGCTCGACCAGCGTAAAACCCGGCCGAATTTTGTGACTTGACATAATAAATAACCCTCGACATGTCTTCCCACCGAGGTCAGCTTGGACTTACAGACCAGCGCTTCGCACTGTTGCCATAAAAATGGCTTGACCTCACATTGGCCGATAAGTATAGCGAAGTCACCCAAGTGATATCGAAAGCCGTGGTTAAGAATGTGTTATCAATTTATGAAGATGTGTTCATCAAAATTTAATAAAGCGATTGGCGAAGTCGTGCTATGGCAAAGCACACCCCCTAGTCGCATGCAGCAAGCTTGTTCAGCCTGGGGGTCCAAAACGATAAAGCGGATGCGTAAAACGGAACTGTGTTAAGTTCTAGTGAATAGCCATCACTTCTGGACCAGTTGACTTGCTGGTATCAGCAGCCCGTGATGCAATATGAGGGCTAGTTCGACTCAGTAGCATGATTCGTCGTAAATCACATTTGAGCAAAGAGCTTTATGAGCCGGTTCCTATCCGCATTTGCAATGGCTATCGTTGGTTCACTTTTGGGCTGCTCCCAATCGACAACATCTTCATCTTCCACATCCACTTCATCCACCGCAAAAACAAAATTGCAAGGATCAGGTGCCAGTTTTCCAGCGCCTTTATACCGTCGATGGTTTCGAGACTTTCAGAAAGATTCCCCTAATGTGCTGGTGGACTATCAAGCAAAAGGTAGTGGTGCTGGTATTCAGGATCTGATCAACGAAACGGTGGATTTTGCTGCCAGCGACGCTGCTATGACGACCGACGAGATAGCCCAGGTCAAGCGAGGTGTGTTGCTGTTGCCTTTGACAGCGGGAAAGGTGGTCTTGGCATATAACCTGCCCGGTGGTCCTAACGAACTGCGACTGTCACGCGATGCCTACTGTGGAATTTTGATGGGGCAAATCGCACGCTGGAATGATGCCAGAATAGCAGCTTGCAATCCTGATACAACGCTGCCCGATACGCCGATCACCGTCGTTGTTCGTTCAGACAGCAGCGGGACAACTCACGTGCTTTCCACACACCTGAGCGAAATCAACGCGACTTGGAAATCTCAATTCGGCATCAACAAGTCGATCAACTGGCCAGCCGTTAGTAACCTGGTGAAAGCTCCTAAGAATGATGGCGTGCTGGCGTTGGTCAAGCAGACGCCAGGGGCTATCGGCTACGTCGAATACAGCTTCGCCGTCCAAACCAAACAGCCAATGGCAGTTCTTGAGAACCGCGAGGGCAATTTCGTACCGCCAACGGCTCAATCAGGTCAGGCAGCACTGGCGAGTGCTCAAGAGATTCCAGAGGACTTGATACTCTGGATAGCAGATCCCACCGGTAGCGATTCTTACCCGATTGTAACCTACACATGGTTACTGTGTTATCGGAAGTACGACGACGCGAAACAATCACAAGCCATCAAGGATTTAGTGGAGTATTGTATTAGCCAAGGACAATCGGCTAGCGAACCAATTGGTTATATCCCTCTACCGTCACCGATGGTGGACCGTGTTCGAGCGGCGGTGGCACAGATCGAGTAGCAGATTGAGAAGCAGTTAGAGCTATGTCGCAAGTACCTCAGCTTCCAGAGCATTCTCCAGCATCTAAAGCAGGCAGTAGTGTCTGGCACTCCTGCGAACGTTGGGTTGACTCTTCTTTTCGACGCATCTGTTTGGCGTTGGCCGCCGTGGTCATTTTGCTCGGCGGATTGATCATCGTGCAGATCGCTTATCGTGCGATCCCAGCCGCACGAGAGCATGGGGTCAAGTTTCTAGTCACCTCGCAGTGGGACCCCGCCACGCAGCAGTATGGTGTTTTGCCAGAGATCTGGGGCACTTTGTATAGTTCGCTGCTTGCGCTACTACTCGCTGGATTACTTGGTATCTCCATCGCAATTTGGCTGACGCAGAGTTTTCTACCGGCGCGAGTCGAGTGGTTCTTGAAGACGGTAGTCGATCTGCTGGCAGCCATACCCAGCGTGGTCTACGGACTCTGGGGAATCTACTATGTCATTCCATTACTTCGTCCGATGGCAGATTGGCTACATGGAAACTTCTCTTGGTGTCCCCTGTTTAGCACTCCACTAACAGGTCCTGGCATTCTACCAGCAGCATTGGTCTTGGGAATCATGATTTTGCCGACCGTCGCCTCGGTCAGCCGTGAAGCTCTCAGTGCTGTTCCGTCGCGACTGAAGGAAGCTGCCATGGGATTGGGTGCGACTCGCTGGGAAGTGTTGTGGCGAGTCGTCTTGCCCACAGCCTCGCGAGGTATCGGAGCAGCTTTGGTACTTGGCTTCGGTCGCGCGATAGGTGAAACCATGGCACTGGCCATGCTGGCAGGCAATTCAAGTCGACTAACCGTTTCGCTCCTGTCGCCATCCAATACTCTGGCAGCTCGTCTAGCCAATCAATTTCCCGAAGCCGGTCCCAGTGAAGCCTCGGCATTGATGCTGGCCGCTTTGGTACTGCTGTCGCTGAGTCTGAGTGCTAACGTTTTTGGAGTGCTGATGAACATGCGCGGACGAATCAAGTTCACGAGAAATGCGGAGGCTGTCGCATGAGTTCGTTGATGAATGCACAACAATCCGCTCATGCGTCCCTGCACGACTCACTTGAGTACGACCGCTGGGATCGTCGGACACTCAGCAACTGGCTGATGAACTGGCTGAGCGGCTTGGTGGCGCTGCTGGCCTGCTTGCCACTGTTTTCACTACTTGGCATGGTCTTTTATCGAGGGATTTCCGCGCTGAATTGGGAAGCACTGGTCTCGTTGCCGCCAGCACCGCTAGAACCCGGTGGTGGCTTTGGCAACGCCATTGTCGGTACGATTGCTGTAGTGGCACTGGCAGCATTGATCAGTGTTCCTAGCGGCATCATGACCGCCGTCTATATCGCTTATCTTGGCCCAGACAGTCGTTTGGCTGAAGCGGTCCGCTTTGTGGCTCGAGTGCTCTCTGGTTTGCCTTCTATTCTGGCAGGTGTTTTTGCTTACGCGATGGTCGTGCTGACCATGAAAAGCTACTCAGCGATCG
>B570J29032_109958625_pt1 | contig 13921 bp, 14 predicted proteins | sample LakMenEpi16Nov12_FD_29032 | JGI IMG/M metagenome (IMG submission 29032)
CATCCAGTCACAGTTAGGGCAAAATAACATCAAAGTACAAATAAGTATTGAAAAACCGTCTGTTCTTAAACAAGCCGTAAATGCATGCGAATACAATTTGTTCAAAAAATCATGGGTTGGAGATTATGGTGACGAAGAAAACTTTATGAACCTTTTTTACAGCAAGAACTTTGCGCCACAAGGTGTTAATTATTTCCACTATAACAACCCAAAATTTGATGATTTGTATGAAAAAGCATTAGTTGCAACAACCGATTCTGCAAAAATTGATTTATATCAGAAAATGGAGATGTTAATCATTGATGATGCGCCTGTGATTCCGCTTTACTACGATGAAGTGATAAGAATTGTAGATAAAAACATCAGCGGATTAAGTATCAACCCAATGAATTTATTAAACCTGAAATCAGTGCGGAAATAATTTTTTTATTTTTAATTATTACGTATTTTAGCACTTTAATTTAATCAATATGGGAAAGAGCCACAATCATCACAGCGACGAAAAAAAACCTGTTGCGTTTTTAGCACCACTTATTTTTGGTTTAGTTATCATGTTTATCATCCTTTCATTTGTTAGTTTGGGTAACCCATCGCATGGCAGTGCTGAGTGTGACTGTAAAGAGGATTGTTCGGAAGAATGCATGAAGGCATGTAAAGAAGGTAAGTATGATGAATACAAAGCAGCACATACTACAGAAGATTCAAAAACAGAAGCAAAACCTGCTGAAACAATTGCAACTGAAACAGCTACAACTACCACAGTTGCAGCAGAGTCAGCTGGACACTAATAATTCTTTTTCTAATATATTTTATAATAAGATTCTGAACTTAGTGGCGGTTTAAAACTAATGTTTTATTAGAGACACTGCTGACTTTTTTCTGTATAACATTATTTTTAATTAATAAACTAACATTAAAGCACTAAGAAAAAAAACTAACATTAAGAATATACTTACAAGTATTTTAGTATTCTTTTTGTCTTTTTCTACCATTGCTCAATCCGACACTACGAACAAATTAAGTTACACAGCCTTCATTGATGCCTATTACGTTTTTGACTTTAATCAACCAAAAAACAATAGTCGAAGTGCTGCCTTCTATAATTATAACCGTCACAATCAGGTAGGTATTAATTTGGGCTATTTTAAAATAGCCTACGACTATCAAAAAATCAGAGCTAATTTTGCAATTGCGGCGGGAACCTATATGCAAGACAACCTTGGTTCAGAACCTGAATTGTTAAGAAATATTTTTGAAGCTAACCTTGGATTTAAAATTAAAAAAAATTGGTGGTTGGATGTTGGCGTTTTCCCTTCTCATATTGGGTTTGAAAGTGCAATTACAAAAGATTGCTGGAACTTGTCTCGCAGTTTATGCGCTGAAAACACGCCCTATTATGAAAGTGGGGCTAAAATAAGTCACACCAACAAATCAAAAAAATGGTTCTTTAGTTTACTATATCTGAATGGCTGGCAACGAATACAAAGATTAGAAGGCCAGACATTACCTTCCTTTGGTTCACAAATCACATTTAAACCAAACGATAGGCTGAGCATCAATCATAGTAGTTTTGTTGGGTTCATGAATCCGGATACAATGGCAGTCCTTAGAGTATTCAATAACTTCTATTTTATTTACCAAATCACTGAACGATTCGGTTTAACCATGGGATTTGATTATGGACAACAACAAAAATCTAAAAATGACTCAAAGCTAAACTACTGGTTTAGTAATACTTTAGTTGCCAAATTTAAATTAACTGAACACTTTGCTGTAGCCGGAAGGAGCGAATACTATGGAGACCCCTCAAATATTACCATCCCTACTTATACCGGCGGATTTAATGTGTTTGGCAATTCCATAAATCTTGATTATACGCCACAAAATAACTTTTTAATAAGAATTGAAGGAAGGCTATTAATGGCGGATGCATCAATTTTTTTAAACAAAGGTAAAACATTTCAAAACAAAAATTCGTTTGTAAGCACCTCGTTTAGTTATCAGTTTTAATACTCGAATCTTGTTTTGATTCAAGCTCAGCAATGGCAGTTTTAAAATTAACAAACTCAATTTTATTCAACTTTAAGTAGTCTACCAACCACATGTACCAATTTAACCAAGTTTTAAAAGAATGCGAAAAATAACGATCATGAAAATCTATTCCTAGATATTTGATGTTTTTTTTGTGAGCCTCATCTATTTTTTGCAAAGTTGCTGTCTTTGCAGCCTCCAAATTCACATTTTGCCATCTTGTGCCGTTTTGTATAACCCAACCATCCATAATCTGGAAAGGGAACTCCCACATATTCATTATTTTATATGGATTTTTTAAACCATGTTCAGTACTATCATAAGTATAACCGGCTTTAGCAAGATTAATTAATGTCTCCTGATTATTACGAACATAATGCATTCGTATTCCAAAGTCAGGTATATTAGTAAGCTGCTTAAACAATTTATATTCTGTTTCGATATCATCCCGGTTTTCAAAAGAAATTCCGTGTAAACCAATCTCGCAATGCCTTAGTTTCATTTGTATAATCCATGGCAAAGCGTTTTTAACGGAGTAGTTAAGTCCCACACCTTTGTTAACTGCTATAAAAAAACTGCTTGGAATTTTATTAACGTTATTGAATGTAATTAACTCATCAATGTTTTGCCATTTATTTTTAAAAAAATCTGTATATCTTAAAAAAAACTCTCTAAACGAAATTTTGCCGGATATCAATTCTAAATGCATCCGAGCTATGTATTTCGGCAAAATTGTATCTTTGGTTAAATGCTCCCAAACAGTTATATGGTCGATATCATGAGAAATAATTGCTTTCACTCCTTAAAATTTATTTCTCATTTTTAATTTCAATGCCACTTCAATTGGAAACAATCCTCTATGAACGGTATAATATGGTTTTATCTCGCCTCCAAATTCTCTAAAATATTTTTCCACTTCAGGCAACATACTTCCTTCAAAATCAAATATTGATAAACCCAATTGCTTTGCATGCAATATACTTTGCCACATACATGAAGGTCCTGCGCCATGATGCTTTAATTGAGTATTATAACCACCAAATAAATAATAGGCTACGTTTTGATCATAAATTATAAATGTAGTTGCAATTGGGGTACTTTTATCATAGGCCACAAATGCGTAACTGTTTGTATCATTAGCAAATTCAAAAAGTATTTTCTTTACAAATGCTTGATTAATTGTTTTTTGTTTTCTCTCAAAAGTTTTACATATTAAATCAAAAACAATGTTATTATCAAAACATCGTTCGATTTTTAGTTGATCTTTTTCAGCCTTCTTTATACTTTTACGTCGTTCTGAAGTAAATTGATCAAAAATTGCATTTGGATCTTGATGTAAACTTAATTGATATGTATAGTTAGGTATAACTTTGAATTTTTTCCAGAAATAAACCTGCGTATCATTAACACTAACCGGAAAGGCAATTGAAACAAGTGCATATTTATTCAATAAGAAATAATCTGAAATCGCCTCGTGCACCTCTTTCTCAAAAGTAATGGCATTACTTTTATTTTGTGCTGGATTAACTATAACGAATCCAATAGAAGGCGTATAGGAAGGTGTTAACGCATACCTTAATCCTAACTTAACTGATGACGAATAAAAAAAAGCACCGATGAGTTCGTTATTGGCATTGTAAATACCTATTAAAACAAGATTCTTTCCAAAAAGCCTCAGCCATTCAATTGAATTAAAAACACTGCCATAGCGCTTTGCCAAAATAGTGTATTTTTCGTCACTAATATTTAACCTTGCTAACTTCAATTTTTGCTTACTGCGATTGTTAAAATACCAAAGTGTGCATTTCTGGCATTATAAGTTACCAACTTAGCTTTGAATCCAAGTGCCTCAACCTTACTTTTGTATATTTCAGTCATTACTTGTGGAAGCACACATCCTCCATCCTTTACACCATAAAATTTTGCTCTCGCATTAATCCATTTTTCATTGAATTCTTTTGGATGAGGGTGAATATCAAGCATTGTTTGGATATTGGGAACAACATCCATCATAATTATTGCTTCATCCGCAATATTATTGAAAATTGAATCAAAAAATTTAAAATGCTCAAAGCTTCCATCAGGATACATAAACGGAACAGGCGAATCTATTAATACAAAGTTAAAATCTTTTCGATGCAACCTCCCATTCATAATTGCATCAATTGAATCTCCGCAATTAACATTAGCCTTTGGAAATTCCTTCTTTGCATATTTAATTGCCTCTTCATTTATATCCCACATTTCTAAATACTCAGCTTCATTACTAAATATCCTAGTCCATTGTAAACCGGTCTGACAAAAAGCATCTAATGCAATTAATTTTTTTGGCCACAATTGGTAATCCTTAACAGTTAATATATTCAACTTTAAAGCCGTAAATAACCGCTTGTTTTCTATAGGTTTAATAAGCCTTATGATGAATTTATTTTTGTAGTATAATTTTGAAACCATTTTATTTTTTAATTAGTTGGTTGTATATTGTAATCATCAATTGTAAATTATTTTTCCAGTCGTAATGTTGTAAAACATGCTGTCTTGCTTTTTTACCAATTTCAGTGTTAGCACCAAAATTAAGAATATCCGCTATTGCATTTGCAATTTCCTGCGCATTTTTCTTCGGGACTATTTTGGCAAAATCACCATTACCAACTACTTCAACTAAACCCTTTGCATCAGTAACAATTACAGGCTTTTCGCAAGCCATGGCTTCTACTACGGCTACTCCAAAACTTTCGCTATCATCTATAGATACATTTAAAAATATATCAAGTAAATTATGATAATGTTGAACTTGGGAAAAAGGTATTCTACCCGTTACAACAAAATAATCTTTCAAACCCTTTTGCTCTATAAGCTGATGGTAATGGTTTAAATCATTACCAGGTCCAACTAAATAAAATTTAAATTTTTTGTCAGTATATTTCTTAATGATGATATCTGCAGCATCAATAATATAAATGATGCCATATTTTTCTTCAATTGGTTTAATTGTTCCAATATAAGTTATACTTGGATCTTTATCTTGATGTTGTTGTGGCTTAAACAAATCTGTATCAACACCAAAAGGTGTAACTATAACATCCTTCTTTGTATACAACTGAACTTCCTCTTTCATAACATTACTTGTAGAAAGAAGCACGCTGGCCTTCTTTAAATTGTATTGGAAAATTTTCTTATGTAATTTACTTTTTTTTGGAAAGGAATAAACATCACTTCCCCAAACCGACAAAACAAAAGGCTTGAAACCTGTTAAAGCGCCGATTAAGCCATAACTTGTTGCATAGTGCGCATGAAGTATATCCGGTTTAAATTGCTTAATGATTTTTTTCAAAATACTAACATACTTTATGTACGCCACCTTCGTTAAAAAACTATCAGCATCAATTTTTGAATCAGGCTCAAAATAAACAGTAATATTTGGATGTAAATGCCATTCATAACTTGCCTTATTAAAACTGAACAAACCAACATGAATACCTTTATCAGCAAGCCCTAGAGCCCATTTTTCAGTGTGCTCACTGTAGGTATCAGACAACAGTAGTATTTTCATTTACGTGGAAATAATTTATGTTTAAGCAATCGTAATTGCGAGAACCACGTTAAAAAATGATACCATTTCCGACCATACTGTTTACTTATAATCAGTTGATCTTTTATAAAATTAGTTGTTAAGCTGCCGGTTTTAGACACAGAATGTTGTCTGAAATTGGCTACCTTAAAATTGCAAGCATAAACTTTGGCATTTTGTTTTAAACATCGTAAAACATACTCATAATCAAAGCAGCAGTTGTAATTTTTTAATAAGCCTACCCCATTTGTGAAAGATTTCTTGAAAAACGAACCTTGTTGAAATATTCCCGGTGTATGAGTTACAAGCGTCTCAAAATTAATTTCTCTTATAGGAAAACTTCTTAAGAATTTTCCATCAGCATCAATATAATCAATGGCTCCGTATATGTAATCGATGTTTTTATCTTGCTTCAAAACCTCTACTAATTTATAAAAACCATCAACATCAAGTGTATCATCTGTGTTTAACCAGGTCCAAAAATCCCCTGAACAATACTCAATTCCCTTGTTTATAGCATCATATTGCCCTTTATCTTTTTCAATTTTTAAAACATCTATCCTATCGGCATATTTTTTGATTATCTCCTGTACTTTTTCGTTTGATTGTGAATCGAATAAAAGCAGTTCAATACTTATTTGATGAATACCGGCAAGATTTTTAATTGCAATACAATTCTTTAAAGTCTCTTCTATATAAGCTTCTTGATTAAAGGATGGTATAATAATTGAAAACTTCAAAACGGAGCCCTAAATTAATAAAAAAACTCGTTTTTACCTAGAATTCTATTCAGCTTACGCTCCGAATTTCTTATAAATTTTCTTATAGGATTTCTTCTCAAAACAATACTATTTGAACCTGAAACACCACTAAGAGTTGGCGTTGATGGAAATAAACTAGTTTTAAAATTAACCTCTTTAATTTTTGCGCACAAAATAGATTCTATATAAACACCTCTCTCATCATACACCGATACACCGCTTTATATGCATTTTTAGTACATTCATCAAAGGCTTTAATATCGAATGCCAATAAATAAACTTCAGAAATCTTCCAATACTTTCTTAAGTCTATATGATATCCTTCATACAAATTCTTAATTAAATACTTAACATTTTTAATCCGGTACCGACCGGTTATCTTGATAAAAAAGCTACAATCGTTTCTTAAATCTTCCACCTCTTTTTGAACCATTTCAAACTCCTGATACCCTTTGCCTTAGTCATATTTCTTTGATTTTGGATTTCTAATCACTTTGATCTTATGTTTGTTTGAAGATTCACAAATTCTTTGTTTGTTTCTTTATCAAATTCGCTATTCTCCATAAAAAAATATCATCATTTTCAACTCTTCACGATAAAACCTTATAGCTTTATGATAATCCTCTAATCTACTTAATGGATCGGTTTGATTGGTATACACGCTATTTGGAATAATGGTTCCGGTTAAAATTACAGCTCTTTTATTTTGTATATTTGTTTTCACACATTTAAATGTATACAATTTTGAATTAAGTTGATTCTTAAATTTGCATATTTATCAGCGGAAGACCCACATAATAAAAAAGTTTGGAGTGGCACACATTACAGTATATTTAAATATTTAAAAACTATTGGAGATGTTGATGTACTTGGTCCTTATGAACCAAAACTACCCATTATTTGGAAAAGAATATTAAATCAACTAACACAATTAGTATTCAAAAAAAGAATTGCATACCGCCATAGTTTTTTGGTATCTAAAGCGCTTGGAAAAGCATTCTCAAAAAAATTAGCTAATAAATATTATGATTTTATTATTGCACCTGCTGCTTCAGGCGAAATTGCTTTTCTTGATACAAATATTCCTATCATATACATTACAGATGGTACGTTTAATGGTTGCATCAATTACCATCAAAATTTGAGTCACCTGAGCAAACAATCTGCAATGGAAGGCGAATTGATTGAAATGAAAGCAATTGAAAAAAGCGCAATAGTCATAGCAAGCAGCGAATGGTGCAAAAACTCTGTTATTCAGCATTATCATAAAAATAGTAGTCAAGTCTTCGTAATACCTTACGGCGCAAATCTTGAAAAAATTCCTACTTCAGTTACTCCAAAAAAAATTCATGCTAACCAACCTTTCAGGTTATTATTTGTGGGTGTTTACTGGCACAATAAAGGTGGTCCAATTGCTATGAATGCTTTTTTAAAATTAAAAAAAGAATTTCCTGAAGTAGAGCTTACTATTTTAGGCTGTGAACCCGATTTAACAAACTTACCGAATGGTGTTACCGTTATTCCATTTCTGGACAAAAACAGTAATGACGGTCAATTAAAAATGGCTGAAATATTTAACTCGCACCATGTTTTGTTACTGCCAACGCGATTTGACTGCACCCCAATTGTAATTAATGAAGCAAGTGCATTTGCATTACCAAGTTTGGTTAGCAAAACTGGTGGAGTTGAGGGTCATTTAAAAAACTCTGTTAATGGTCATCTTATTGATTATAACGATGATGGCACAACATATGCAGCAATTGTATCAGACTGGTTAAAAAAACCTGAGCTATATGAAAAAATGAGCGAGTCTACATTAAATCTCTACTGTAATTTTAACAATTGGGTCCATTGGACTGAAGAGTTTAAAAAATTATTGCTAACTTTAGAAGTATGAAATTTCTTTCAATAGTTTGTTTGCTTTTTTTTTGTAAGATTTCATACTCGCAACTATCAACCAGTAATAATGCGTTTAGATACCAAGAATCATTACAAAATGAAGTTACAGACTTTTTGGTTAAAGGAAATTTAGAACAATTAACTGCCAATCAAAAAGAAAACAATTACAGATTTAATTACGGTTATAATGGCATTGCGAGTTTAAGATGTACTTTTTCAACCATTAGAGTTTTGCTGAATAAAAAATTGATTAATTATGTTGAATATGTACCGGCCACGAAACAGCTAATGAACGATACCATGCTTGTGAAAAACAGAGTTAAACCTGTTAAACAAGGGCAATCCCCTTTACTTGCGGCTTATAATGGTTCCGGCGTCGTGATTGGGATTATCGATTCAGGTTGCGATTTTAACCATCCTGATTTTAAAACTTCTTCTGGATCTACCCGTATTCTCCATCTTTGGGATCAGGCCGCAGCAAGCGCATCGAGCGCTCCAATGCCTTATAATTATGGAAGAGAGTGGACTGCGGCGCAGATCAACTCAAGTTTATGCACACATAGTGACTTAGCATATTATGGTCACGGAACACATGTTACAGGCATTGCTGCGGGTAATGGGCTGGCAAACGGTACGCATGAAGGAATATGTTCGCAAGCAGACATCATTGTTGTGGCGTTAGACTTTAATAAATCAGGACCAACTATTGCTGATGCGGCTGACTATATCTTTGCCAAAGCTACAGCGCTTGGCAAACCTTGTGTGATAAATGCCAGCGTAGGAGATTACTATGGTAGTCATGACGGAACTGATCTTGAAGCACAATTAATAGACGGAATGATTGGAAACAACAAACCTGGAAAAGTTATTGTAGCGGCCGCGGGCAATGCAGGAAATATTAAATACCATACCAAAACAACGGTTAATGGTTTAGATACTAATTTTACATGGATTAAAAGTAACTCTGCCAATCTTTTCTATTGGCTATACGCTGATACTTCTCAAATAAAAAATGTTTTAGTTAATGTAGGAGTTAACAGAACAAATTACAGTTTCTCCGGGAATACTGGATTTAAAACATACACTTACGCTTTAAATAGCTTAAAAACCGACACAGTTAAAAATAGCAACAACAATAGGGTTGGTATTGTGAAAAGTTTAGCTTCTATTAATAGTTTTGGTGTTTATGAATTATTCATTCAAATAACAGCCGATACATTAAATCAGTTCTGGCGAATAGATAGCAAAGGAAATGGTACACATGATGCCTGGAATTTTAACTTTGTCTCAACTGCCTTGCCAAGTAATACTGTATTTCCCAAAATAAATTATTGTGCCATGCCGGATACTTTTCAAACAATCGTAAGCAGTTTTCAATGTTTGGATAACATTATTACGGTTGGGAATTACATTAACCTAAACAAGCACTACGATGTAAATAATACTTTACAAACATTATCAGTTACTGCTAATGCTTTGGCTGCCAACAGCAGCGTTGGGCCTACACGAACCAATAAAATTAAACCCGATGTTTGTGCAACAGGCAACAACGTATTTAGTGCCTTGGCGCTTGGTATGCAAAGTAATCTTGTTCAAAATTATCCGAGTGTAGTAGCTCAGGGTAGCTTTCATGTAATCGGCGGTGGCACTTCTGCTGCATCTCCTGTTGTTGCAGGATTAGCAGGTTTAATGTTACAAAAGGATAATAACCTCACGGCGCCTTTAGTCAAAAGTGCCATTCTTAATTGTACATACAGCGATTCATTTACGGGAGCTCTTCCTAGTAACCGTTGGGGTTATGGAAAATTAGATGGTAAAGCAGCCATGCTTTGTTCAAATATTGTTACATCAACAAAATTTGAATCCAAAAGTAATTTCGTTGTATATCCAAACCCGTTTAAAGACGAGTTAATAATTAGTGGTTTGAAAACTGAAAACAAAGTTGAACTTTACGATATTTTTGGGAAATTACTAAACTATTGGACTATTATGAATGAATTTGAAAAACGACTACCTTTAGATTTAGAGCCTGGCATTTACATACTAAAAGTTAATCAAATATCGGTTAAGCTGATCCGAAAATAAAATGCAAGTATCCAACAACAGCCTTGAATCGCTTCTTAGTTATTATTTTAAAGAACTCGAAAATTTATATGATAGAGATGAAATTAGGTCTTTATTTATAACGGTAGTAGAGCATTATTTAAAAGTAGACAGAAAATATTTTCAGTTTAATTTAGAAACAAAAGTCAATCAAAGCGAATTGATTTTAATTTATAATTGTGCTAATGAATTAAAATCTGGAAAGCCTTTACAATATATTTTGAATGAAGCTTGGTTTTATAATTCTTTGTTTTTTGTTAACGAACATGTATTAATTCCACGACCTGAAACAGAAGAGTTGATAGAAATAATTTTTAAGGATTCAAAAACAGCTAGTAAGATTTTAGACATTGGTTGCGGAAGTGGATGTATAATTTTAACTCTCAAAAAACTGATTCCTGAAGCTAGTTGTACCGGCTTGGATTTGAGTAAAGGGGCGTTAAACGTCACATTACAAAATTCCAAAAAATTAAATCTACCGGTTAGCATAATAAACGCTGATGTTTTAGAATTAAATCAACTGAGCAGTCAATATGATTTAATAGTGAGTAACCCTCCCTATATTAAAGAGACTGAGAAGGGCTCAATGCATAAAAATGTTCTGGAACACGAACCACACCTTGCTCTTTTTGTATCAGGAGAAGATGAAATTGTTTTTTACAAAAAAATCATTGATTTATGCGCTAGTTCTCTAAACTCCGGCGGCAAACTATATTTTGAACTTAATCCATTAACAGCCAATTTGGTTTTAAATTATGCAAAACAAAGTATGATATTTAAAGAAATTGAATTAATTAAAGACATCAATTCTAAAGATCGATTTTTTAAAGGTATTAAACTTTAAAACCAATAACGCACACATCATCTACCTGCTCATAATTACCTTTCCAGCTATGATAATTTTCTCTTAAAACCATCTCCATTTCACTGCTTGTGAGATTAGAAGAGGAAGTCACAACTTCCTTAAAACGCTTGGTCATCATTTTTTTTCCATTACCCGTTAAATTGCCACCAAATTGGTCTGCATAACCATCTGTACTTAAAACAATTAAATCTCCTAATTGAAGTTGAATATCTGTTTGCTCAAACTGCGAGTTAAATGATGTATGACCTGCAATACATTTTTTTGTAGCCTTCTGTTCTAATAATTGTTTATTTCTGACAATCCAAAGCGGCCTATTTGCTCCGGAAAAACTGATGAAATTGGTTTTAAAATTAATTTTAAGCAAAGCAATGTCTAAACCATCCTTTTGATGCTTGATAGATTGTTTAATCTGATTATTTATTTCAAAAAGAATGTCTTTTGGTTCTGTTAATTTTTTCTCAAATACTGCCAAATTAAGTTTATCCATACTAACAATACTCATTAAGCTTCCTGGAACGCCATGACCGGTGCAATCTGCGCAAGCCAGAACAATTTCATCATCAGATACTTGTTGAAACCAATAAAAATCTCCACTCACAATATCTTTAGGCAAATAAATAACAAAACTATCCTTCAAATAATTTTTAACATCACTCACTTCAGGTAAAATAGCCAACTGAATCCCCTTGGCATAATTAATACTCTGATCTATTTCTAACTTTTTTTCAGAAATAATTCTATTCTGAATTGCTAACAATTCATTAGCCTTTTGCTTATCCTTATTACTCTTAAACAAAAAATAAACACCTACTAATACTAAAACAGCAAATAATCCAAGTCCATAAATTATTAAACGATTCATTTTATTTTTACTAGTGCTGATTTGATTTTGTAAGGATAATTCCTTTAACTCTTGATCCTTCTTTTCCAAAACGTATTGATTTTCTCTGTCAAGAATATTTTTATTAAATGATTTTTCTCTAATGGAATCATTTAAATCTTTAAAGGCTTTAAGATAATACAATGACTTCTCAAATAATTTATTTTCGAAATAAACATTATAGAGTGCCTCGTAAGCAACGGCACGTGAAGGCTCATTAATTGGGTTATACCAGTATCTGGCTAATGTATCGGTGATTACCGAAAGGCGTTTCAAAGAATCACGGTGGTTAAGTGTATAAATTAGCATCGTATAAGCTGATACATAATTATACATGTCAAAATTTTTCTTTGAACGAATGTGATTTATTGCGCTGTATAAATAATAACGAGCCTTTACATTATTACCGTTAGTAGCATAATAACTACCTAAATTAACATAAGCAGGAGCTTTGTTAGTTTTGTATTTTGTCCGTTCAATTAAATCGATACAAGTTTTATAGTATAGTTCACATGAATCATTCGCATTTACATAATACTGTGTGAAATTTTTATAAAAATTACCAAGGGCGTCATACATCGTTATAATATAATTTGTATCATTTTGATCTTTAAATATTTGCAAAGACTTATAAAACAAATCTACTTGCTTATAATCTCTAAGCTGAAAACATTTAATCCACCCTAAATTATATAAGCTCTTGGCAATAATTGTTTTATTACCTAATTCTTCCCCAATTTTATTACACTTGAGGTAATATTCTGTAGCTTTATCAAAGTGATTATTATACCAATATGCATCGGCCATATACTCATAGGCCATGGATTCCAAAATTTTATTATTTGCACGAGGAAATAAAGATTGAGCATTTTTAAACCATTCTATCGATTTTTGGAGATCAGTGGTTGTATAAAAATAAATGTTATTATTAAAAACAATTAAACTATCATTTGCATTCTTTGAATTTTCAATTCCATTGTTGATTTCATAATCCTGATCAATTTTTTGTGCATAAATTGAAAACTTTGCGAATATAAACCCAATAAATAAAAATATTAAATGACGCAGCTTTAACATTTAACTAATAACACCCATCTCTTTACCAATATTCAAAAAATAATCTTTAACTGAATCAGCTGTCTTTGTATCACCGGTGGCTCTTAAATACGTATCTGTTAAAGTCATAATATTTTGATGATAAAACTTTTTCATTTCATCAACCATCATATCTTTTGTCCACAAGTCAATTCTTAATGTATTGTTTTCTTTGGCATCCCACAATGCGAGCATAATACTTTTACTTTCACTTGCCTCGCCGCTGTCCGGTGCTTCCCATTTTATTTGTATAGGTAAATGATTTTCATCTACGGTAACTGTAAATTTTATTTCAGTCGTTTTCATTATTATTTATTTAATATAAACTCTACTCGTCGATTTAGGGCATGCTCTGCCTCTGTACAATTTTCGCCACAATTATTTAGCGGTTTCGACTCGCCAAGACCCAAACTACTCATATTCGACTCTAATACTCCATTGGCTATTAAGTACTTTTTAACTTCAGTTGCCCGAGCGTTACTTAACTTTAAATTACTTTCCTCTGTTCCAATACAATCTGTATGAGCAATAATTTGAACTGTAATTTTAATATTTTGACTTAAAGTATAGGCAACTTTATTTAAAACCGCCATGGCCTGAGGAGTTAAACTTGATTTATTCCTTTCAAACAAAATATTTTCTATTATGAGTGTTTTGTCAGTTTTGGCATTCTTTACGGTAATTTCAAGCCAAGGGTCTTCCATTTCTATTTCTCT
>B570J29032_109958624_pt1 | contig 13914 bp, 10 predicted proteins | sample LakMenEpi16Nov12_FD_29032 | JGI IMG/M metagenome (IMG submission 29032)
AGAAGGGAATATGCATAATGATTTCATTGATATGTTTTTTTCTTTTGGACCTATATTTGTTATTTATTTTTATTATTTATTAAGCAGGAAAATAAAAATTATATATTTTAATAATATATTTGCATTTACTTTATTTTTTTTAATTTTATTTTTTGAAGGTCTTGTGCAAAATAATCAATTCAGTCTTTATCTAAATACTAATTTAGCTTTTATATTATCTTCCTTAATTCATTTTTTCAAAAAAAAAAATTTAAATAGAGATTAACAAAGATTATTATCTTGGTTGCGGGGCTTGGATTTGAACCAAGGACCTTCAGGTTATGAGCCTGACGAGCTACCAGACTGCTCCACCCCGCGATTTTAGTTTACTGCATAGGATTATACATAATAAAATTAAAAAGGAAATTGAATAAAACTATTAAGATAATTAAATTACATTTTTATGAAATTTATTTTTTTAATTTTTATTTTTCAGTTAAAAATGAAATTAAGCATATAAGTTTTTTTAAATAAAGATGGAAATTATTATATGAATTTAAGTTGAATATTCTTTTTTTTATATCTGTAGAAGTTTCAATTTTGTAACATTTTAGTTGCCAATTTTTTGTGATTTTCTTGGTTTGCTTAGGATCTGTGAGTAGCTAAATTATCTATCCCACTATTACTAAACAAAGATTTTTTAGCTATAATAAAAAATTCTTGATTTTTATAATGTTCTAAAGCTCATAATGTAGTCCAGCTACTAATTATTTTAAGTTTAGTTTTTCAAATAAATAAAATTTTTATATCATTGGTGATAACAATTATTTTTTTTATAGTTAAATCTGTTTTTTATTCTGTATTTTTTATTGTTTATTTGTCACATCATGTAGCCCAACCACAACAATTAACTCTTGCACTCAATAATGTATAGTTTTTTTTGATTATTAAAATTCATATTAGAATTATGCCCACTAAATCACATAATCTAAGTTTTTTTTTAAATATTTGTTAATTTTTTTTTTAATATATTTGTAAAATATTTGGAAAAGTTAAATTATCTTCAATTATAATTACGTATTTGTAATAATTTAAAATTTGATTAATAGAATTGATTATATTTATAGATAATAATAAATTATTTTCCTCAGATAATTATTTTATTAATTTTAAAACTACTTAAATATCTAAAGATTTTAATATTTTATTTTGTGATAACTTTTTACTATCAATTTTTGGATAATCAATAAAAAAGTAAAATATTAAATTATTTAAATTATTTTTTTCAATGAAAGGTTTGTTTTTTTTAATAAATCAGATTTTAGTTAACAGGAGATTATTATCGCATAATTCATTTTTTTATTTTCATTTTAAATAATTATTAATTTTATTAATATAATTTTTAGCTATCTTTTGTTTAACAAAAAAATAGTTTTTATTTGTTATTTTTTTTACTAAAGACTTATTTTTTAATATGTTAATTGTATTAATTGTTTGTTTTAGTAATGATTTAACTTTGTAAGGGTTAAAATAAAAAATTAAATTCCCCAATTGCTCTTTAGCACCAGGGTAGTTTGATATTATAACTAATTTCTTTCTTGCCATTGCTTCCAATGGGGGTAGGTTTTCAGGTCCTGAAAAACTTGGATATACCAAGGCTTCACATCTGTCGTATAAACTTAATAATTCTTTTCTATTAACAAAATCTAGCATGATAATTTTTTTTTCTAAAAGTTTATTTTTTATTATTTTTTTTATATTATTATAATTATTTTTTTTTGCCCCTACTAAAATTAATTGAAAATGTTTTAGATTTTTATCTTTACTTAAGATTTCAAACAATTTTATTAGTATATTATGATTTTTATGTTTCCAAAAATTTGCCGGATAAAAAAAAAATTTCTCTTTAATATCATTTTTTTTAAAAAAAAATTCGTTTTTTTTTATTTTTTTAAAAAATAAATTTGATACGGGATGAGGAATTTTAATTATTTTTTTATGGGGAATATTAAAAAATTTTTTTATTTGCATAGCACCTACACTTGTCCCGGTTATTATAAATTTAGAGTTAGTAAGAAAATTTTTTGCAACAACGTTTTTATATATTTTTTTAAAAAAAGAGCCGACTTCTGAAAATTCTGGATGTGTCTTAAATTGCAGATCCCATACATTGCTGATATATGCTAGTTTTAAAGGATACCTATATTCTGATGATATAAAGTAAATTAAATTACATTTTTCTTCTTCAAAAATCCTATTAATTCTGTCCATGTTTAAACTCTGTACTAGTAAGTTTAATAATGGAAATTTGTTAAAAAAAAAATTTTTTATATAAAAAAAATATTTATTTTCAAAAATTTTTTTGTATTTAAGTTTTTTTTTTAAGAGAATTTTTGAAAAAAAATTATCGTGATCATTATTTATTAAAAAAAATAGTTCATTTTTTTTTTTATTATTATATTTTAAGAAGTTTTCAAAAATATCCAGGGTTATATAATAGCCGCCTCCTTCAATCTCTTTTCTTCCTGATAAAAATATTCCTATCTTCACTTAAATATATTTAAGTGGATTGTTAATTATATTACAGATTTTTTTAATTTCTTCTTTTTTTATATAATGTGTTGAGGGTAAATATAATCCATTTTTCCAAAGATCGTTGGATACTTTTGTGGTAGGTGTTGTTTTTTTAATTATACCTTTTAAACAGGGTTGATTCCTGATCGAAAAAAAAAAAGTTCTTGTCTCAATGCCATTTTGTTTTAAAATTTTAATTAGTTTATTTGACGTTATTGGATAACTCTTGTTTAATTTAATTCCAAACATCCAATGAACATGCAAAGAATTATTAATTTGTTTCTGGTATTCTATTCCATTGTTGGTTTCCAGAAGTCCTCTATATTGCTTTGCAATCGCAATTTTTTTTTTTATGATTAATTTAATTTTTTTCAATTGACTATTGACCATAGCGGCCTGAATAGATGATAATCTAAAATTAAAACCAGCTTTGTAATGTACAAATCTTTTTTTTGTAAAAGCTAAATTCTTTAATAGTCGAATTTTTTTGTATAGTTTTTTATTATTTGTTGTTATGGCTCCTCCTTCACCACAAGTTATAATTTTATTAGAATAGAAACTAAAACAACCCGCGTCGCCAATTGAACCAATCATTTTTTGGTTTAATTTTGCTCCATGGGCTTCAGCGGCATCTTCTATTACATATAATTTATATTTTTTAGCAATCTTCATAATTTTACTCATGTCGACAGGGTTTCCTAAAAAATGTACAACAATAATTGCTTTAGTTTTTTTTGTTATACTTTTTTCTATTAAGTCTAGATTAATATTCCAAGTATTTTCGTCACTATCGATTGGAACTGGTACTAAATTATTATGATATATGCATAATGCTGTAGCGATATTTGTACATGAGCTTAATATAACTTCAGAACCTTTTTTAATATTTAAAGCATTTATGCAAAGATGAAGGGCGGTAGTACCACTAGTTGTGGTTATAGCATATTTAGATTTGATAAATTTTGCAAAATTTTTTTCAAAATTATCTATAATAGTATTTTGAGATCCAGATATTTGATTTTTTTTAAGAGAATTTAAAACAGATTTTATATCCTCAGGGTATATTTTAGGTTTAAATACTTCTATTTTTTTCATAATCATTTATGCAAGCCACGAGAGATTCTTTAAAAGAATAATTTTTTTTGAAATTTATCATTTTATCTAATCTTTTGGTACACACTTTTTTTGAATAAACACCATCTGGATATTTATTGTTGAATATAATTCTTCCTTTAAAATTTACAATCGTAGCAATTATTTTAACAATATTATTAATTTTATATTGTTTATTAACTCCAATATTTAATAAATAATCTTTATTCGTTATTCTTGCGTATTTTTCTTGACTTACTTTTAAAATTTTAAAGATTACTTTAGATAAATCTCTAACATCTAAAAACTCTCTATAAATTTTTCCTGAACCCCAGATTTCAACCTTTTTTTTCTTATAAAATTTAGCATCACAAAATTTTTTTACTAATGAGGGAATTACATGTCCATTAGTAGTATCGTATTTATCTCCCGGACCAATTAGATTACAAGGCATTATACATCGAAAATCAGTATTATATTTATTATTGTAATACTGACATAGTTTTGAAGCAGTAATTTTGGCTAAAGCGTATCCTTCATTAGTCGGCTCAAGAAACGAACTTAACATTTCAGTCTCTTTTATAGGTATTTTGGAATTTCTTGGATATATGCAGCTACTACCTAAAAATATTAATGTTTTGATTTTATTTATATAACTAGCTTTAATTATGTTAAAATTAATAATAGTATTTTGTTCTAGCATTTCACCTAAATTATTTCGATTTCTTAAAATTCCTCCAGTGCTGGCCGCTGTATTTATAATTACTTTAATTTTATTTTTTTTTAAAAAATAAGACAATTTTTTGTAATTGCTTAAATCTAAATTTTTTTTATTAGTAAAAAAGAAATTGTATGAACTATTTTTTAAATGATTCTTAGTAAAATACATAAGGCTTTTACCTAAAAGACCAGCAGAACCTGTTACTAGTAGGTTAGTTTTTTTCATATTTTTTAAGCTCTTCATCAATCATATCTTTTATTATATCTTTTAAATAATATTTAGGTTTCCATAATAAATTTTTTTTTGCTTTTGATGCGTCACCAAGTAAGCTAGGAACTTCGCTTGGCCTAAAGTATTTTTTTTTAATCTTAACTATTATTTTTCCTTTATTATCAACGCCGATCTCATTTAATCCCTGATTTTTGAATTTAATATTCATACCCAAGTATTTTGAACACTCTAATAAAAAATTTCTAACGCTTGTTTTAATTCCTGTTGCAATTACAAAATCATCTGGTTTTTTGTACTGCAATATTCTCCATTGAGCTTCAACATAGTCTTTTGCGTGCCCCCAATCCCTTTGTGCGTTTAAATTTCCGAGGTACAAATATTTTAATTTATTTTTTTTAACAGCAACTAATCCTTCAACAATTTTCTTTGTTACAAATGTTGATCCTCTTCTTGGAGATTCGTGATTAAATAAAATTCCATTGCTACAGAACATTTTATATGATTTTCGGTAATTTATTGTTATCCAATATGCAAATAATTTAGATGTAGCATAAGGAGATTCTGGCGCAAAATTTGTTTCTTCATTTAATTTATTAAGATTATTTCCAAATAATTCTGAACTTGATGCTTGATAAAACTTTGTTTTAAATAATTTTAAAGATTTTATTGTTTCTAATATATTTAAAGTTCCAATTGCATTTATATTTGATGTTAAATAGGGGTTATCAAAAGAAACTTTAACATGAGATTGTGCGGCTAAATTATATATTTCATGAGGTTTTATCTTATTTATAATTTTATGGACAGATAATGGATCAGTTAAATCTCCGTAATGTAAAGTGAGTGTTTTTTTATTTGTAAAAGGTGATTGATATAAATGATCAATTCTTTGAGTATTGAATTGTGATGATCTTCTAATGATTCCATGAACTAGATAATTTTTCTTTAATAATAATTCTGCCAGATAAGACCCATCTTGTCCGGTTATTCCTGTAATTAAAGCCTTTTTTTTCATTTGGTTAATAGGTAGTTTTCTAACAACAACGTGTCAATTTGATTGTTAATAAATAAGTTAATAGCGTTCTCTGGACTTTCTATAATTGGCTCATTGTCATTTAGAGATGTATTTAAAATCATAGGCACAGATGTTATTTCATAAAATTTCTTTATCAAATCATAATAATCTTGATTAATATTTTTGTTTACAGTTTGAATTCTTCCAGTTCCGTCAGCATGAGTTACTGCCTGAACAATTTTTTCTTTCCCTTTTTTTATTTTAGATACAAATGACATATATGGAGAAGGTATATAATTTTCATACCATTCAGATGCAAATTCTTCTAAAATAGATGGGGCAAAAGGTCTAAAATCTTCTCTTTTTTTTATTATTAAATTCATTTTTTCTGATATTTCTTTTTTTCTTGGATCTCCAATTAACGATCTATTTCCTAATGCACGAGGGCCATTTTCCATTCTTCCTCTAAATAAAGCTATAATTAAGCCTTTACTTAATTTTTTTGCAATTATATTATTAATTTTTTCAGTATTTTCATTTGAAATTGATATTTTTTTTCTTTTAAAAATTTCAGAAAAATTATCTATTATTTTTTCTATATCATAATTTTCATACTGTGAACCTAAGAAAGGACTAGAATTGTCAACTCTTTTTTTATAAGGATACTTTCCATAATAATAATACAAAGAAGATCCAATAGATCCACCTGAGTCTCCTGGAGTAGCAGGTATAAATATTCTTTTAAAAGGTGTTTTTTCAATAATTTTTCCATTTGCTAGTGCATTCATAACGCAGCCTCCAGCCAATGATAAATCTTTTAATTTATAATCATCATATATGTTATTAAGAATCTTAAAAAATATTTCTTCATATACTTTTTGTGTGGAAGCGGCTAAATCAAAAAATTTTTCACTTAAAGGCTCATCAATCTTTTTTGATTTTCCAATTAAATCTTCAATGTTTTTGCTAAATAGTGTCTGATATTCAGGCATTCCTTTTTCATTTATGCTAAAAATATTTTTTTTATAAAATTCAAAGTATTTTTTATTAATTTTGTAAAAATTATTTTTTTCAAAAGATATTATATTCTTTAATCTTTCATAATAAATAGGTTTTCCATATGCAGACATTCCCATAACTTTATATTCATCCCCATAATTATGGAAACCTATAAACTGTGTCATTGCATGATAGAACAAACCTAAAGAATTTGGAAAAAAACATCTTTGTTTAATTTTAATATTGTTGTTATTATTAATGGATAAGCTTAAACTGCTAAAATCTCCAAAACCATCAATGGACAGGCCGATACATTCTGAAAAATCAGATAAGTAGTAAGATGATGCAATATGAGATAGGTGATGTTCAACATATTTTTTCTTTTTTTTAAATCTATTGAAGTATATTTTTTTTTGATAATTTTTAAATCTTTCAGCGATAAAACTAAAAGAAAAATTATGCAATGAAAAATACATCTTTCTTAGTATATTACTAAAAGGATTTGAATTAATAACAATAGCTTCTACCTGATCTATATTGCAATATTTTTTTTCAATATATTGCAAAGCTAATTCTGGAAATCCAGAAAAATTTTTTATTCTATTAAATCTTTCTTCCTCAGAAAAAAAAACTATTTTTCCATTACTTACCAAACAAACCGAAGAATTTGGATGATAGCAATTTATTCCCAATATTAAACTCATTTTATTTAACTTTTATAATGAAATTTTTTTCCTTACGAAGAAAAAAATAATAAAAATAATCAAATATGATAAAGCTGAAGCAGTTGAGCCGAAGTATAAATAAATATTTATCCCAACAAGAGCAAGTACAATATTTAATAAAGTTACAATCAAAACCGAAATTATATTAGAGTTAGTTTTTTTCTTTATAAAAAAATGAAGATGATCATTTCCCGGTAAAAATATGTTTTTTTTATTAATCAATCTAGTTAATGTGGTGCTTATAAATTCAAAGACAAAATAACTAATTGTCCATATTAAAAGCATAGTGTCCAAAATATTTTTATTTTGCAAAAAAATTATTAAAAAAGACAATACCAATCCTATAAGCATGCTTCCAGAGTCGCCCAAAAATATTTTTGGTAATTTTAATATTGATAAATTAAATAATACAAATACAAAAATAGGAATAACTAGCAATATAATTATCTTTTTCAACTGAATGTCATTTATTAAAAAAAAAATTATTAATAATGATGATATTGTTATAAAGGAGGCATTGCCGTCAATACCGTCGCTATAATTAACAGCGTTAATAAGTAAAATAACACATAATAGAGTGAAGATAATATTAAATTTGCCGAGGCTAAGTAGACCTAAATATTTAAAATACCCAAGATTGTTTAGAAGTAAATTTGATTCATAGATTAGAATAAGGACAGTTATAGATTGAAAAAGTAATTTTTTTGAAACACTAATATTGCATTTGTCATCAACACTACCTATTAAACAAATTAAAAATCCATAAATAAAAATTTGTTCTATTTGAGTATAAAATTCAAAATACTTAACTAAAATAAGTAAATATATTCCTATCGCTAATCCTCCGGTTAATGGAATATTGCCTGCGTGTGATTTTCTATCTGACGGTCGGTCTACCAAATCTATTGTTTTTGCAATAGGAAACAACAAAATTAAAATTACAGTAATTAAGATTAAAAATATAATATATTCATTTATTTGCATATTTAATATTGTACAACAGCATTACGTAAATTAATAATCTAATTTTAACTGAATGATACTGAATAATTATGTATATTTATTTTTTATATTTTTCCTAAAAATTTAATAGTGTTATGGATTTTTTGTTACATTTTTTTATTATGTTTTTTTCATACTTCTCAATTGTTTGCTGTGGATTTTTTTTTAGTTATATCTTTAAGATACCTATAAATAATAATTTTTATAATTATTTTATTTTAGGTTTTGTATTTCAAACAGCTTTATTAAAAATTTATTATTTTTTTATATGAGTTTTGATTTAAATCAAAAGATAATATTTATAACTATTCCAATTATATTAACATCCTCTATTCCATTTCTTCTAATTACTGGACCGTTTTTGCCTGATTTAGCATTATCCACGTGCGCTTTGCTATTTTTTATTAATTCTATAAAAAATTCTATTTTTTCATACTACAAAAGTCGTTTTTTTTTATTTTTTATTCTATTTTATTGTATTTTATTATTTTCATCTCTGAATTCAGATTTAATTTTTTTGTCATTAAAAACTAGTTTACCGTATATAAGATTTGGTATTTTTGCTTTATCTACCTGGTATCTTCTTGATCAAGATAAAAATTTAATAAATAAAATATTTAATGTTACTATTTTTACTTTTTCATTACTTATTATAGATGGTTTTTTTCAACTTTTTTTTGGATTTAATTTATTAGGCTGGAAAATGGTTGATACTCCGCGAATTAGTAGTTTTTTTGGCGAAGAATGGGTACTTGGTAGTTATTTAGCAAGATTGATGCCGTTATTTTTTTCATGTTTCATTATATTACATGGAGATTTAAAAAAGAGTGCTAAATATTTGATTTATTTAATATTTATATTAACAGAAGTATTAATATTCATAGCCGGAGAAAGAACAAGCTTTTTTCTGTCAAATCTATTTATTATTTATATTCTAATTTTATCAAAAAAGTTTAAGAAAATAAGATTATATTGTTGGTTACTATCAATTTTATTAATTTTAACTATTAGTATTTTTAATAAAAATTCTTATACACGAATTTTTATTACTACTGCATATCAAATAGGATTTGGAAGTGGAAAAATAAATATTTTTTCAAAAGAGCATGAAGGTCATTTTATATCTGCATATAAAATGTTTTTATCAAATAAAATTTTAGGGATAGGTCCAAAATTATTCAGAGAGAAATGTGATTTAGATGAATTTAAAGGACAATACTCATGCTCAACACACCCACATAATACATATATGCAATTGTTGGCAGAAACTGGATTTTTAGGTTTTTTATGTGTTTTTTTTACTTTTTTAACTTTATTATTTTTTTCCCTAAAACAACTTTACTATAATTTTTTTTTAAAAAAGAAATTATTTACAGATTACTCTTTATCCTTATTTTCATGTTTAGTAATTACACTTTGGCCATTCGTTCCTTCAGGAAGTTTTTTTAATAACTGGTTAAATGTAATTTATTATTTACCTATAGGGTTTTTGATTTGGAGTCTCAAAAGGAATAAAATCTAAACATTACCATAATTAATTAAAATGAAAAAAAATTTAAATATATTAATTTCTCTGCCATTTGCTGTTTCACTTAGAAATATATTAGGCAGTTCGTTCTGTAAAAAAAAAAGTGTTTGTAAATATATTATTATTACCTCTTTTTCTGGAGAAACAGTTAGATTTCTTAAGCAAAAATTTAAAAAATATAATTTTTATAATTATCCTATACTAGTAAATTTACAAAAAATTATTTTTAGTATCTATCGGTGTTTAATTACATCGAAACTATTCGATAAAAAAAAACATAAAACTATAGATATTATTAGAAAAAGATTAGATAAAAATTATCAATCAATTTATAAAGAACACTATTTTGCGAATACTTTTATATTTAAATTTTTTAGCAAAAATTTATTAATTTTTTCGGTTTCTAAGATTATTCTAGAAATAATTTTATATATTATTTCTATAAACTATATCTTTTTTATAATTAAATATAAGCCAAACAAAGTATTTTTTGCGCATGCTCATTCAAATATTGATAAAGGATTATTTTATTTGTGTAAGATTTTTAGAATAGAAACATATGCACTAATTCATAGCTGGGATAATCTTACTTCCAAAACTTTTCTTCCAATCAAATATGATAAGATTTTTGTTTGGAATAACATAATTAAGAAAGAAGCAATAGAAAGAGGATATCATCCAAATAATATTATAATTAGTGGAATACCTCAATACGATAATTTTAATAAAAAAGTTCCAAGAAAATATAATTTTTTTTATCAAAATAAAATTAATAATAGTTTTAAAATAATAACTTATTTCTCTGCATCTAAAGTTGTTTATTTAAAAAAAGACCATCTTAAGATCCTAAATAAACTTGTTGATTTAATTAAAAAGAATAAAAATTGGATTTTAATTGTCAGAGCTCATCCAAATGAAAAAGATATATATGATAATTATAATTTTGAAGACAGAGTATTCTTAAATTATCCAATGGCAATTCAGACAAATGATGAAACTAAAGTTAAAATTAATGAACTTATAGATTATGAGTACTGCAATATCTTAAAAAAATCTGACATTATAATTACTATGGCATCTACCACTAATCTTGAGGCTCTTTTCTATAAAAAACCTATTATAAATATAAATTTTTTTAATAAAAGAAGCCTAAATCTAAATTATAAAATGGAACATTATTTAAATCTAAAGAAATTGAATGCAATTCCAATTTTAAATAATATTTTACAAGTTGAAAAAAATATTAAAATTTATTTCAAAAATAGGAAATTTAAGTCAAAGGAAAGAATTGCTGCTAGAAGATTTTTTATAGGTAGTTTTAATCCAAGGTCGGGTTTTATAATCAAAAAATATCTCGAAAAAATAAATACGCATGCAGAATAAAATCTTTTCAATTGTAATTGCCTGCAAGAATTCTGAGAAAACCATTCATGACACTTTTAAAAGTCTTAAAAATCAGAAATATAATAATTTTGAAGTAATAATTGTTGATTCTAGCCATAATTTTAAAACAATTAATATTATCAAAATGTACAGTTTAAATGTTAAGATTATTAGGGTTTTTAAAATAAGTTTATATGAAGCTTTAAATATAGGTATAAAAAATTCGGTAGGAAAATATATTTTTTTTTTACATTCTGACGATTCTTTTGACTCCTCACAAGTATTATTAAAAGTTTTTAACCAAATTGGTAATAATGACGCTTTATTTGGAAATATTAAAATAATTAATAGTAAAAAAAAAATAATTAGAACATGGAAAAATAATTTTATTTTTAGAAGAAGTTTTAAATATGGATGGCACCCCCCGCATACAGCTCTTTTTATGAAAAGAAAGCTATTTAAAACTTACGGATTATTTAATACAAAATATTTGATTAGTAGTGATTACGAATTAATGCTCAGATATTTTTTTATAAAGGGAATTAAAATTAAATATTTAAATTTTTTTATCAATAAAATGAGGGTTGGCGGCGCAAGCAGTAAATCTTTAACAGCAATAATTAGATCAAACATAGAATGTTATAATATATTAAAATCTTATAACCTTCGGTTTAATTTTTTTACTGTGCTTTTGAAAATTATATTAAAAGTATTACAAATAAATTACTTTAACAACATAACAAGACTGTTTGTTTATAAAGTAAGTCAAAAATAATATTATATTTTTTTATGATTATTTTATAAGATTAATCATATAATAATAAAATTTAATAAAATAATTAATACAGTATTTTATATGCAAAAATTAATAGATTAAATACTTATTAATTTTATTATAATTCATAAAACCTGTAATTTTACAAAAAGTAATTTATTTTAATTTAGTATAATTCTATTAACTTGTGCTATTCGATGATTATTGTAAAAAATAAGATAAGATTATAAAGAGAATTTAGCAGTGTAGTCTTTTAGCGGTAGCGGTAATTTGTCTTAAGGCAATGAAGAGTAGATTGTTGTTATGCTATTTTTTATATTTAAATAAATTTAAGATTTATATTTTTTTTTAAAGGATTATTAGGCTGATCCAAAATATTTGGATATATTTGATCACCATTATCAAATTTTGGGTCTTTTTCAAAAGTTAATTCAATTGTTGTAGGATTTCCAGATTGATCTAACTCGGAATAATTATTTCCATGAATATGAATAAGACTCAATCTTAGTTTATTTATAAAATTTTTTATTTTTTCAATATGTAAATCAATATCATGAAATTCAATTACAATTCCAACTATTGAATCTTGGATTTTAAGAATAGATTCGAGAATTCTATATTCAGAACCTTCAATATCAATTTTAAGAAATAAAGGTTCATGGATTAGCTTTTTTTCTTTAATCAATATATCATTTAAAGAATTATAAGTTATTTTTTTTTTTATTAAGGTGTTTTTTTTAAAAAATATATTAAATTTAACAATAGTTATAATTGTTATTAAAATTGATTTAATGTTAAGACCATAAAATATGTTACCGATAGCCGACCAGATTTTTTTTAACCAAAATATTTTATAGTCATTTTCATCGTAGCATATTATCTTAATATTTGGATTAAATTTTAAAAAATTTTCTTCAAATGAAAAATCATCATTTATTCCGAATGAGATTAAAGTATTAGCTTTTTTAATCGAAGTCGTTCCGCAAAGATAACCACCATCATTTGATTTTCCTAGTCTTATCATATGATAAAGATTTTTCGGTTTTAGAAATAATGGCAGAGACATAATTTGTAAAAATATAGGTTAATATTTAAAATAATTTTTTAAAAATACTATAGTATGAGATTTATTATGTTACTAGGAAAACTTTCAATAATTATTTTATATTACAATGAAAAAAAAATTATAAATAAAATTTTAGAGTAGAAGTATGTTAAAAAGTAGATTATATCAGCATATGATTATTTTATAGATAGTAAGTTGGATGTAATACACAAAATAAAATACAAGATTGATGATATAATTCATCACAAAAAATTATAGGTAAAGTACCTTTATTATGTCTGTAAAAAAATTTATAATGAGCAATGTTGTAATAATATTAAGATGACAAGTTGGAGTGTAGTCCAAACGATTATAAGAAACTCACTATTCCTATTTTTGATAAAAAATACAATGTTGTCTACGAGTCTAAAATTTTAAAAAAAAAAAATTTCCTAAAAAAATATTCTTTAATTTAAAATTAACAGATGCATCTACTTATTATAAGTCATTTGATGTGAAATTATTTCAAAATTTTTAGTTAAGGTGGAGTGATTTTTCTTTCTGTCCTGAAGTTACTATCTTGATCTCAAAGTTGGAAAAATTTATAAAGAAGTAAAAAAATAAAATTTTTAGGTGCTTTAAAAGTAATTTATATTTTATTTAAAGTTAAATTTTTAAAATTTGTGTGTAACATTAAGATATTTAGGTTATTTACAAAAGAATACTATTTCTGTATAAGACATTGCCTGGTGATTTTTGCAAAGGAGTAACACCCGATCCCATTCCGAACTCGGCAGTTAAGCCCTTTAGCGCCAATGGTACTTTGTCTTAAGGCACGGAAGAGT
>B570J29032_109958623_pt1 | contig 13908 bp, 13 predicted proteins | sample LakMenEpi16Nov12_FD_29032 | JGI IMG/M metagenome (IMG submission 29032)
AAGAGATAAGAAATCAGGGCTTGCAAGCTAGTGTTCAGGTCCGATCTGTTCCAATCGGATTGTCTCTCATCCTGACTCTTCCTCCGTGCCCCCTGTGCCTCCGTGAGAAATCAAATTCTTTGCTGGTCGAAGAGAGGGTCTCACAGAGGCACGGAGTCACAGAGAACCAAAGAAACGGAGGTTGATTGTTCCGGCTCGCGATCAGGGTTTCAGTTCCACGTCACCTAACAGGAAGACGACATCGACCGAAGCGCGGACGCTGATTTCTCCAGCCGCCAGCGACCGTTCCGTTGCATCCCCCGGTGCATCGAAAAAGGCATTCTGAGCCATATAGCCGGGCATCATTCCATTGTTTAGGTTCTCTCGGATCGATTGAACTGACGCCAGTTTGGCTCCTAGCTCCCCAGCCATCGCCTGGGCTTTCTCTCGAGCCGCTCTGACCGCTTCCTGGCGTGCCTTATCACGCATCTGCCGTAGCTCCGTTGTGCGGAATTCAATCCCTGAGACGCGGTTGATTCCCGCCGCGATCAACCCCTTGTAGATCGCTTCAAATCGTTCCAACTGCTCGATGCTGATCGAAAACTGACGTCTTGCCACGTAACCAACCACGCGAGGCGCGGACGGTTCCGAGGCAAAAGGGTCATCGGTCTGGGGTGGCAGGCGGCTTACTTGAGACTTGCCCACCGCTTCCACAATCAGCGGCTCAATGGTCAGGTACTCCGTTCGGATCTTCCTCGCTTCAATCTTCGATTGCTCCAAAAACTCCAGCACCTTCCGAATTCTCGCATCGCTATCGGCTACCGTTTCCTCCAAGGTTGTCCCTCTCGATTCGACCCCCGCAGTGATCACCACATGATCCGGAACGGCTCGCACTTCCGCCTCTCCGTTCACCGCAATCGACGGCGGCTGATTCGTCTCGTCCCAGAGGGCAGATGCACCAGTTGCCAGGGGAAGCAAACAAGTCATCCAGGCAAAAGCGAACGCAAGTTGGCGCATGGTCAGTTTCCTTTACAAGCAACGTTACTGGTGATCCCGTTTCGGATCGCGGTCATGGTGAGCTTGATCGATATGGACATGCAGGTCAGGACGTTCTCGGAACATTTTTTCCCAGGCGGCATCAGGCAGGGGGCAGTCATCCAAATAAAAAGACTGCAAGTTCTTCGCCTTTGCAATCTCCAGAAGGGAATCGCCTCCCAGACGCGGTCCGATCAGATGTAGCGAACTCAAGCTAACCATTTGCGGGATTGCACGCGCCGCTTCGTCGGTCAGGTTGGGGCTACCAATTCTCAGCAATGCCAGATCCTTCAATCGACTCAGCGATTGGATCCCCTGATCGGTCAGTCGGCTATGGGGAAGATTGAGAATCCGAATCAGCGGTTGCGTCGCGATGATTTTTTCGACCTCTGAATCGTCCAGGGGGACCAGGCGAACTCTCAGGTGCGTCAACTGCAAGCCTTCAATGGCCTTGTCGAGGTCGATATCCGATACCATACCGCCATCCAGGCATAGCTCGCGAAGCCCCTCAAGCGAACGGATGGCGGCGAAGAAACGCTGATCGGCCACCGACTCCAGAACGATCCTCTGCGACTGCCCCAACTTCACCTTGTCGACCGCCTCCAACCAATCGTCGATCGGTGCGGTCTCGGTAGATGGATTGATTGAGTTGGTTGGTGCTGCGTCAGGGGGATCCGCTGTTTCGTCGGGTTGGCAACCGATACAGAAGGAAACCGCCAAGGAGAGAGTCAGCCGAAGCATGGGTTGATCGCATCGACCTGTCGCTCTATCTGCCAGCCTATGCATTCATGATCCCTGCGATGATCGCTGCCAAGTTGGGTCCGACGATCCTATTCCATGGGGACTCATCGCTTCCCATGCTCGGAAGCGACTTCGACGTAGACCTTCAAAGCGGTGGGATCTTCCACCAGCAGTCGCATCATCTCCTGGTACTGATCGAGTCCCTTCACGGGATGGGTGAGAATCTTTTGCAGAACGCCCGGGTACATCATCTCACCCAGCGCCAGGTCGCGAATCCCCGACTCAAAGTGATCGCGATTGGCGTTGACCGATGCCACCAATAGCTTGTTCCCCAAGACCCATTCGAGATTGATCTTGTCGGTGGGCAAATCGTGGGAATCGGCCCCTCCGGTGATGCTGGTCCAGACCAGAACGCCGTTGTGTCCCAGAACTTTCATCGCTTCAAACGCCAGTTTCGACGATCCTGTGGCATCGACGATCAAGTCGGGTTTTCCAACCTCCTGGGCTAGCTTCTCGATCGGGCGATTAGCCGTGGCGACGTAGGTAGCCTCCATTCCTTCGACAATCTGCTGCTTCAAGTGAGGTCCAGGTGCTCTGGCCAGCGTGTAGACTTCCATTCCTTTCAGCCGCAACACCAGAGTCGAAAGCAGACCGATCTGGCCGGCACCCAGCACGAAGGCTCTTCGTGGATTCCAAACCTTCATGCGCCGCTGAGCCTCAAACGCCTGCTGGATCGCCTTCGCAGCACAGCTCATCGGCTCCATCAGCACATGCAGGTGCTGCAATCCCTGTGGCACTCGGACGATGTAGTCTTCCCCATCGACAAAGTACTCAGTCAGGTATCCATGCAGCAGATTGATCCCTCGCTCATAGTACGTCTCTTCGCTGGTCATGTCGTACGTGCCGATCTGGTCGTAGATCGACTTGCCGGGACGTCGGACCGTTGCGGTAACGTAATCGCCCGCCTTGACCCGCCGCACATTCGGACCCACTGCCTCCACCACCCCAAAGCACTCGTGTCCAAGCACTAGAAAGTCATCGCCTGGAGGCGCATTGCCGTAGAGTGCTTCATTGATCTCACGATCCGTCGCATCCACACCGACGCGAAGCACTTTCACCAGGACCCCCTTGCCACCTGGAACCGAATCGAGGGTTGGCATCGCAATCTCTCGCTGATGCACGCTGTTGGGGGTACCGGGGCGGACGGCAATCGCTTTCATCTTCAGAAATCCCTTTCTATCATGCGGTGAGTTGACGGCCGGGGGCTCGATCCCCCGCAGCGCCATGGCAAACGGTCACCAGCCAGTTCAATTCAAGTGCACTCAATTCCTTCGCCATGATGGATCGACGATCGGTGGTTCGATGGCGAAAAATCGCCTGGAAATCCCGACGATCTACTGGCTCATCAGTTTAGCTTTCCTGACGTTCTCTGTGCAGTGGCTGTTCGGCTGGCAAAGTGGTGGTGAAGCGAGCAGCGCGTCGACGAACCCACGCGCTGCCAAGGGCGCTGGAAAGGACCACCAAAAGAAAGCTTCCTGGTTCCGGCACCGCCTGGAAATTCCATGCCAGTCCAAAGGCATCGGGGCGATCCGACCAGACTCCAATCGTATACCTTCCCGTCTCCAGATTCTCCAGAAACAAGTGCTCAACGTTGTCGACCGCACTGTCGCTTTGCGCGATCAAGGAGCCAAGAAAACCATCGGTCGATCGATAAAGACTCAGTCGCATATTGGAAAGAGCAAGTGAATTGGCAAAATCGCCGTTTGGGGATTCGTAACGAGCCAGCCAATTGAGGCTGATGGTTGCTTTTTCATTCGGCATCTGACTGGTGACCTGCAAGTCCCAGTACAGTTCCTGACCCGCCGATGCCATCGTTCCATAATTCCAACCTCGCAATGGAACCGCCTGCGCGGGTTCGCCAAGGCTCCCTTCATGAGATCCACCCTGGAGGATGCGATAGGAGTCGTAGATGTCTAGCTGCCCAGCACCGAATACGGCATCCAATGGTCGAGCCGTGGTCTGCGACCAATTAGGAAACGGATCCTTGTTCGCGCCTGTCAATAGAACCGATTTAATGACCTCCGGATGAAAGGCCGAATCGGCGCTCATGGCCATCGCCTTGGCGTGAAGCAGTGCCGCGGAGCTGGCGACCATGGGGGCCGCTAGGCTGGTCGCTCCCGCTGGTGCGACCAAATCCGGCTTGGTCCTCCCGGCGACTTGAAGAGTCGTCAAGCCGGAGGAATGCTGGCCGTTGGAGAGCCCTACGGAAATCGAGTTGTAGCCCTGCACCATCAGTTGCGGTAGGTTCGATCCAGCGCCGTTGTTGACCCCTACAACCGATGTCTGCTGATCGCGCCTCACCATGTAATCGTGCCGCGCAAGAATCTCTGAAGCCACCCCGGTCGATAGGCCGCTCCCGACATACGAGTGATTCTGGACCGCGAAGGGATTCGAAAGAGGATTGATGGAATCGTTGTAGCCCGATCGATAGAAGACAAAATCGACCGCTTCGAAAGTGGTGGCGGTGCCGATACCGGGAGTGGCACTGGCTGTCTTGCCAAAGAAGACGCCACCCACCTGCGTCGCATGACTCGAAATGCCTTCCGGCGCTCCACTGCCGTTGATCAACGTTTTCCCCTGGAACTGGGCATTCCCTGGATCGGGTAAAAACGATCTCCCAGCCCCTCCATCGATGTCCGCCTCCACAAGGCTCGCCGATACCCCCTGCCCTGTCTCTAGCTGATCCCCAAGAAGGGACCGCAGCCTCCCCAATCCAGCTTGCTCCCAGTCCTGCCCCAATGCCACCAAAACTTGCGACAGGTAAAGAATCAGCACCAAACTCGATAAAGCCAAAAAACGACTTCTGTTTCCAGTCATCCAGCCCATCCCCAAACACCTTTTTGCTCGCATCTCCAAATCGCTGCCACCACGACCTCGATGTTTCGATGCCATCTTCGAGACAAATCCATGAAAGAGGAAACGACGCCGCCGTATCGCTCGGGACTTCCAGCCCCTTTCGGTGCCGTGTCGTTTGGAGACCGAATTTCCTGGAGCCGCTAAGATCCAACAATCCTAAATGTGAACCTGTAGTTTATTCTCGCCTGGGACCGATGGAATCAGGCGGGCGACGAATTCTTCTGCTAGACACACCGCTTGGGAGTCCCCGGGGCTCTCGAAGTAGCGGAAGCTTTCTCAGGCGACTCGCAGAAGGGGTTCTGCAAGCCATCGGAAACCGATCGACTCACTCGCCTGACGGGTTAACCTTGGCCAGGGCCGAGTCATGGAGTTTGAAATTTTCCGGCCGGATCCCAATACCGTAAAACTTCCCGGTGCACCAGCAAACCTCCAGTCGCTCGACCCGCCCCGATGTTCCAGCCGTTACCGAGATTAGCCAAGGCCGGTGGATCGTGCATCGATGACTCCAGCCTTAAGGCGGGGCGGTTCTCAGTTGGATATTGGCTACAATGGGAAGGCGTGGGGAAGTTGGCGAGCGATGGGGTTGGGGGATCTCTTCATGCAAGGCAGGACGATGCACGACGAACAGGACGATCTTCCAGATGACTTCCTTCTGCGGATGCGGTTGATCTATCCTGCAGACCGCTACACCACCGCCTCGGCGCACCTGGCTACCTTCGAATCCGACGGACTGACGGCCTTTGCCGTGCGGCCCAAAGCGGTGGTCTTCCCGAAGACCGAAGAGGAGGTGCAGCAGACGGTAGCCGCTTGCCATCGCTGGGGCGTCCCCTTTGTGGCGCGTGGATCAGGCACCAGTCTCTCCGGAGGTTCGCTTCCCCATTCCCAAGGCATCGTCATCGCGCTCAATCGCATGAACCGCATCCTGGAACTCGATCCAGTCGATATGGTGGCGGTGGTCGAACCGGGAGTCGTCAACCTGGCGGTGACTCGTGCTGCCGCCGCCTGGGGGCTCCATTTCGCCCCCGATCCCTCCAGTCAACAAGTCTGCACCATCGGTGGCAATCTGGCTTTCAACGCTGGTGGAGCCCACTGCCTAAAGTATGGAATGACCAGCAATCATGTGCTGGCAGCGCGTGTCGTGCTGGGGGATGGCTCGCTGGTCACGCTGGGGGCAAGATCGCTGGAACATGCCGGTGCCGACTCCCTGGGGCTTTTTGTCGGCAGTGAAGGACTGCAGGGAATCGCAACCCAGGTGACGCTGAGATTGGTTCCCAAGCCGGAATCGTTCTATACGGTCCTGGCTGGTTACTCCAGCGTCGATCAGGCGGGCGACGCCGTCAGTCTGATCATCGAAGCGGGACTGTTGCCGGCCGCCATGGAAATCATGGACCGCACCAGCATGCAGGCCGCGACGCTGGGAGTCGGTGCAAAATACCCCGCAGGTGCCGACGCAGTTCTGATCGTCGAGCTGGATGGAGCCAAGGAGTCGGTCATAGAAGATCAAGCCAGACTGGAAGCGCTCCTGGAAAAAACGGCACCCATCGCTCGGCAGGTCGCCGCCGATGCGGGAGAACGAGCGATGATCTGGAAGGGAAGGAAGAGTGTCTTTTCCGCCGTAGGGCATCTCAGTCCCGACTTTATCGTCCAAGATGGTGTTGTTCCAAGGAATCGTCTGGGAGAAGCCCTTCGGCGAATCGGTGAAATCAGCCAGCGAACCGGGATCCCTGTCGCTAACGTCTTCCACGCCGGCGATGGGAATCTGCATCCGTTGATCATGTTCGATGGCAGGCAAAGCGATGCTCTAGAGAAAGCCGAAGCCACCGCCGCAGAAATCGTCAAACTCTGCATCGACATGGGGGGCTCCATCACCGGCGAACATGGAGTGGGAATGGAGAAACGTGCGTTTCTACCCCAGATGTTCAATGGTCCCTCCATGGACATGATGCAGAGGATTCGAAAAGCCTGCGATCCCAAAGAAGTCGCTAACCGAGGCAAAATGTTTCCGGTGGGCGAGGCACCTTCGATGTCGCTCTACGGCCTTCATCCCCTAGAAAAACAGGGTATCGCTTCGCGCATGTAGCAACCGTCTCCGTGGTTTGAAAGATTCCTGCACCTCGTCACCCTCCCATGCAGCAGTTGCGACCTGCTTTCACCCTCCCTCAGGGAGGGTCGCTGAGGAGGAACGACGAAGCGGGGAGGGCGAAACAGACTCGACCCGTTAGTGCTGCAATGGCAAGCCAAGTTTGAGCGACAAGAATCGCTCCCTTCAAATCGCATGTGGCTCAACGCTTGAATGTGCGTCGATCGACGACGTGCTTGTTGTCTGCGATCCAATTGATGTAGAATCCCCATTTCCCGGCACATCGGCTCTCCAACGAATGGTTTCAACGCTCTCGCGCTGGCTTCAACAGCCTACGAGCCCACTGGACTGTTCGGCGAAGTACGAATCCCACCATGCTGAGTGCGAGCTCAGTGCAACGCTAAAACACAGAAAGCCACCGGAACCGTAGGTCGGGTCCTTCTTGATGGATGACCACACCCGGAGGTTGTAGTGATTTCCATCGATGAACAGCAATCCAATCACCCCCACTTCGGTTGACGAAGTTCGCGACCTTGTGAAGCAGTTCGCTCTCCAAGGAAATCATCGCCCGTATCTGCTTCCGGTCGGTAGCGGTACCAAGACGGGGCTCAGCGATTGGTCGCCGGTTCTTCCCGAGCAGCTCGGTCGGAATATCGAACGTGTCTCGACTCGCAAGCTGCAAGGTGTGATCGATTACAATCCTGCCGATTTCACAGTCACGGCCTATGCCGGCACCACCATTGCCGACCTTCAGTCGGTGCTCGACGAACATCGGCAATTCCTCCCCTTCGACCCCGCCTTCGTTTCACGCGGGGCGACCTTAGGAGGCACCATCGCAACCGGTGTTAACGGTCCCTGCCGCATGCTGTGGGGTGGGATGAGAGACTTTGTCCTGGCGGTTGAGTTTGTCGATGGAAGAGGAGAGTGGATCACATCGGGGGCTCGCGTCGTCAAGAACACAGCGGGATTCGATCTTCCAAAATTCTTCGTTGGATCCGCCGGTCGTTTCGGAATCCTCACCTCCATCACCATGAAGGTTTTTCCCAAACCTCGTGGATACGCCACGCTACACCTCCCCTGCAAAGATTGGCGCGATGCCATGGCCAATCGCACCCAGATCATGCACAGCCCACTGGAAATCGTCGGCGTGGAACTGCTTTCCGATGCAACACTCCTGGTCCGATTCGCCGGCGAACCCGAGGCCTGCGTGGCGATGGCCAAGCGGGCTGCAGGCTTAGCGGAAAATACAAATGGCCAAGTTCTCGAAGGGCCGCAGGAGCTGATGCTTTGGGAGGAACTGCGCGATTTGATAACCGCTCCCGCCCACCATCTGATCCGGCTGGCGACGCGACCCGGAAGCATCGCTCGGATCGAACGCAAGGTCCAGGAATGGGAGGTCGGCTATCGCCGCGTCGGCCACGGCGGAAACTCGGTATGGTTGGAATGGCCCAGCCAAAGGTCGCTCGGCCCCCTGGCAGAGTATTGCAAAGAGATATCCCATCCCATCGCTGGGACAATCCTATTAGGGCCTGCCATCTCACCTTGGGTAGGCTGCACTGGTGAGCGAGTCTACTGGGAACTCATTCAGAAAGCGCTCGATCCCGATCAGTGCTTCTTGCCTTGTTGAACCTCGGGCAGGTCTCGATAGCAACTCTCTGCCCGGGTGCTTCCACTCATTTCCGCCAGACGGCAAGGCATCCATCCTATCGCTGCTCGCCTTCACTGCGCCGCACGCGTCGCTCGCAACACCTCCCTCTTACCACCCGGCGGTCCTGGCAACCGTTCCACTTGGAATCCAACCCGCCCCATGCAATCCCGAATCTGCCGGTTGACGCAATACGTGACCAGTACGCCATCCTCAGTCAGGTGATCGTATAGCTTTCTTAAAAACGCCTCTCCCCAGAGCTCTGGGTTGCTGGCGGGGCTGAATGCATCCAGAAAAACAATATCCCATCGTTGCTCGCCGGGCGACCATTCCAGAGCATCGCCGATCCACAGGCGACTGTCGCAAAGTTCGGAACCGCTTGGCAGTTTGATCCAGAATCCTTCCTCGATCGGCTCAGGCGACCAATCCAACCCCAGCAAATCAGCTTGCAACTTGTCCGCCTGTTCGCTCCATCGATCGCAGCACTCTGAAAGCCCCTCCAGCCGCTCCCAGGGCACGTCGGTGCATCGCTGAAGTATCGACTTGGGCAGCAGCCGCTTCTCCAGCCCAAGATACCCCAGCCTTCCTCCCAAAAGCGTGGCGGCCGTGGCCGACATCAGCCAGCCCATGCCAGTACCGAATCCAACTTCCAGCAGCCGCACCATGCGACCGCTTTGCAATCGAGTCAAAAGACCTGAGTTCAACAAATAAACATGCCAAGTTTCCGATGCCGCACCGCAGCCGCTATGGTATGTCTCCTCCAACCCTTCGTCGCGCAAACTCCACGAACCATCATCGGTCAGCAGAAAGGAGACGCCAGGAAGTTCGGTCGGCACCGTATGCCGTACCGGAATCCCCGCCGGTCGCTCGCCATTGGTCATGACTGGCTCTTCAAGTCAGAATCGTTCGCAAGCCGCAGCAGTGGCGGATGCTTCAGACGCAAGACGGGATAAGCGATCCGGCCGAGAAGTGACTTGGGAAGGTCCGAAAGCTGCTTCTGCAAGTTGAGAAAGCTGCTGACGCTTTTCTTATCGGGTGTGCTGGAGTCAGCGACTGGCTTCAGCAAACTTTCCACTTCGCGTGGGGCACTTCCCAGCAGCGACTCGGCTTCGATTACCGCTGGAAGCTGCTCATCCATCATCGGCGACCGCTGCATCTGTTGCCGACAGGACTGCCAAGCACGGCTGAAATCGGCGACCTGCGGATCGCCTGCCGACGAGGCGATCGCCAGCAGTTGATCGATTTGCTTGTAGCGATCCCGAAATCCCTCTTCCCAAGCGGACGGCCATGCCTCCCGCATCGCTTCAATCTTTCCCTGCGTCTGCTCAAACACCATCACTGCAGGAATGCTGATGGTCAGCACGCCGATCAATCCCAGGACGAAAACAAGGGTGAACGTTTTGCCTGGGATGGAAAAGCTTTGGGCCGAGCGAACTGGAGGCATGTCAAACGATCTTAAAGTTGTTCAACCGTTCGGTCTCTTCCACGACGCTGCTGCCATCTGGGGTATCGTCCGCATCCCGTTCGAACCACTTCTCGTCAAACGTGATATGCCCAGGTTCCCCACGCATGCTCCTTTGGATCGCCACGTTGGTCGTGAGCGCGATCACTGCATCTCCCATGGCGATTTCGGGATAACACTTCGGCTTGTTGCGAGGATCGGGATTGCGGATGCACCATGCCCAGTGCTCGATCTCTTCGGTGTATCCTTTGCTAGGGGGACCGCTAGTGGCTGCAGCGGCCTTGGCAACGGGCGCCGCCGATCCGCCGCTGGCCTGAGTATCCAGAGCGTACCCGCCACCGGATGGCTTGACCCCTACCGATGCGCTGGTGTCCGATCCCGCGTAAAGCATCACATCCTGCTCCCGCTCCAGAATCAAAGTCCCCTTTGTCCCCATGACCACTTCCCCGTACCCGCCGAAACCGTTGCCGTTGATCGACGAATAAGTAACGACGATCTTCTTGAGCGGATCGGAGGAATGATCGGGGATCGGCGCTCCCTTCTTCGGAAAATCTTCGGTGTCGCTGTAATAGCCGACATCGAAATCGGGATCGTACTCGGGCCCTGGGAATTCGTAGGTGCAGTAGACGTGGTCTTCCGCCTCGCGGTCCAGTGGGAAGATATGCCGACCACCCACCGCGTGAACCGTCAGCGGGTGGGCCTTGGAGCCATCTTTACGCAGGGCACTGCAGAAGATGCTGGACGCATCCAACTGGTGACTTCCAAGCTCGGCCATCAATCCGCCACCGGTCCGCGCCCAAAGTCGCCATCGGCATAGTTCTTCCATCGCACTGCGCACCCGGTTGTTCGACAGCGTCTTGGTCTCATACCCGTAGGCGGCTGCATCCAGTTCCTTGTCCGCATCCCAAGCTTCCCACTGCGCTACTTTCTTCTGTAGCAAAGCAATCTCTTCGGGATCCTTCGCCGCATCCAGTTCTTTACGGAACTTTTTCAAATCGTTGATGATCTTGTCGACCACTTTCCCACCAGGTCCCGGCTCCCCACCGGGCAACCAGGGCTGCCACGAATCCTTGCCAGGAAGATTCCCACGATGCCACTGGGCGCGGATGTGATGGAGTTGGCCCAGCACACCTTGCTGGATCAGATGAACAGCGTTGTCGTAGAGGACGCTGTAGTGCCGCTGGTGACCAGTCGCCAGGTGAAGGTTCTTCTCGCGGGCAACGCGAGCCATCACTTTGCACTGCGCCACATTGTGCGCCATCAACTTCTCGGTCAGCACATGCTTGCCGCGCTGCATCGCCTGGACGGCGATCGGGGCGTGCAGGTGCAGTGGCAAAGCGATAATGACCGCTTCGATATCAGGATCATCCAGCAATGCCTGCATGCCGCCGTTCTTGGTGTCATACACCTTGACGTTCTTGCGCGCTTCTTCGTAGGAAGAATAACCAGCCTTGGCGATCAGCCCAGGCCGCGCGGTCTGAGCGGCCGGTGATGACCAGTCGCCGTGGAACGCCCGATGAATGCTCGAGGGTCGAATGTCGGCGATGGCGACAACCCGAACGTACTCAGGCGTGCAGCCACCAATCAGCACATTCCCTTCGTCCCCCACACCGATGATCCCGACGCGAACCGGATCGGCGATGGTCGAATAGCCAAAGTACATCGCACCCAGGCCAGCACCGCTCATCGCTCCCGTCCCGACGACGCCGCGCAGAAAATCACGCCGCGTCACGCCGAGTGCTTCGTAATAATTGTCCTGGCCAACCTTCTTCTCGTCGGCGCTCAACTGATCCATGACAGAACTCCTGGCAGAGGAATGAATGGTAGTAGATGTTTCGTGGATGTCAGCGATCGATCAATCGGTTTCCCAACCACCGATTTTTCGATTCTTCCACCAAGTCCACGGGAGAAAATCAAGTCCCCAGTAGCGACCGGCATCGGCCGCCGCGAGGAAGAAACATGCGAACATCTCAATTGCCTGATAGTACGTGGGCGTCGCCCCCAAGGATCCTGGGAACTGAGTGAGTACGACGGAGAGCAAGAAAAGACCGCCGGCGAATCCAGCCAGTGGAGTCAAAAGGCCAAGAATCAAAAGGATACCAACCGACATATCGAAGATCGGAATGAACTTGTCGACCCACCGAGTCGACACGGCCGACTCCCCCGGCAGCCGGAAAGCCAACGGCGGCTTGCTGCCACCAGCCAACTGATGCAACTGGGTCTCTAGCCCCCGAGTCGTCTTGTCGACCGCACCCAGCGCTGGCCGAACCAATGCCTTCCAATCCGATTCGACCGACTCCTTCTGCGTGCGAAGGGAGGCGATTTCCGTCCGCTTGGGATCTTTCTCCAGCGAAGCGATTCGCTTCCGGGAATTCTTGAAGTCCTGAATGTCCTTGGACCATTGAGCGTAGATCGAATCGATCTGATCGATCGCCTTGTTGGCCAGCTTGTCGGCTTCCTGTTTGTTCTCAAATCCATAGTAGGTGGAGGCCTGCGCGACATAGTCGCCGATGACCTGAGCCATCTTGTCGCGATCTAGGCGGATCGAACCATCCTGGTCTGGGATCAACGCCTGGAACTGGCCCGCTAGTGGTCCTTTGGCGGCCTGAAGAAACCCGATCGACGAAAATTTGCCGTCACGGACCTTCGACGCCCCTTCCATATAGAAGTGCCAGCCGACAGAAAAGCGGAGGGCAACCAGCAGGATCACGGCATACCAACTCAACTGGCGATACGAATTCATCGTCAAATTCCGACGGCGGGAGACAATAGAAAGGGGACGGCGATCAATCGCCGCTTGGCTCGATGGCAAAAACTCTAGGTCAACTCTCAATCCTACAGTATGGACGATCTGGAGGATAACTCCAAGATCCCGAAGTCTACCGAAGAAAACCGAAGAAACCGCCGTCGATCAACCGCTGCCTTCTGCCTCCCCGGCCGATTTTCCCTCCCTCCATTCAGGGTGTTGCAGGTTTCCCTGCTTGCCACCTTCCTTTTTCATCAGCGAGATGGAACGGATTTCGGTCCAGCGATCGATCCCTTTGACCATGTCATAGACCGTCAGGGCAGCCGCTGAAACGGCCGTCATCGCCTCCATTTCCACACCCGTTCTCCAGATGGTGGCCGCCTCCGCGACGCACTCAAGGAGGCCATCGTCGCGCCAATGGAAATGGACGGTGAGGGAATCGAGCGGGATTGGGTGGCAGAGCGGGATCCAGTGGGAGCAATGTTTGCCGGCTTGGATTCCAGCCAGGGTGGCCACTTGCAAGACATCCCCTTTGCGACCTGCCCCGGTCTGGATCGATTCGCGGGTGGCAGGTTGCATGGCGATGAGTGCACGAGCGACAGCGCGACGATGGGTGTTGGGTTTATCGGTGACTTCCACCATGACGGGTCGGCCCTGCGCGTCGAAATGGTTGCTCATCGCCTTGCTTCTTTCGTCGGTGAGGTACGGAAGTAGCCAAGTCCGCTTGGCTTGATCACAACCCCGGGAGTCCCTTCCTACCAAGTTTGGCTCGCCAGACTCCATCTCGCAAGCCGCCACGAATTGTAGCGCATGCTACATCCCCATCGATCGCTCCCCTCATTCTCTTCGTAGCGCCGGCGTCCCGCCCATGTAGATTCAGGACTTTGCCAGCAATCTTCATACCCCAAAGGGCCGGCACCGCACATGCCGGTGGCAACCGCACTCATTCACCCTCCCTCCGGGAGGGTCGCCGAGGAGGAATGACAAGGCGGGGAGGGGGACCCAGTTGGAGTCGCTTGATGGAGAATGGTCCGCGATGAATGGAGCCGAAAGAAAGAGCCCTCCGCGCTCATTCCTCGCGACCGTCTAGCTGCGCCTGGTTCTGGTGTGTTCGCGATCGCGACGAAGGGTAAGAGCCGTTGGTGAGTGAACTGAACTTGAGTGAAGTCACAAAGTCCTCATTGCGATGCGATCGGCTCACACACCCTACGGGCTTCTTGTAGGGTGTGTGCGGCGGTCGGTGCAGGCAAGTCATCATGGTTGGCTGACCGTTGATCAGGATGAAGCGTGTTTGCCTTGCCGAC
>B570J29032_109958622_pt1 | contig 13904 bp, 9 predicted proteins | sample LakMenEpi16Nov12_FD_29032 | JGI IMG/M metagenome (IMG submission 29032)
AGGCTTGATCCACGTTGCGATTCGGATCAAGCGTGTCTTCCAGCAGTCGATCAAATCCGCGAATACCGATGCCGTCCAGTTGAGGTCCGATTTTGGCACCCTGTCCGCCGATCTGATGACAATTGGCACAGTTCTTCTGAAATACAGTTTGTCCTTTTTCGATATCGGTCACAGCGCTCTCAAAGCTAGTTCGTCGCTGGTCGATCAATTCCTTGAGCGCTTCGTCAGGCGATGGAATCGTCTTGCGAATCGTCGCCAACCGCTCCTCTTTGCGATCAAAGACCCTAACATTGATCTCTGCTGCAACCACGCCGTCATTCAGTAGGTCAGGAGCGGCCTTGCCCTCTTCGATCAACCGCAGCAGAGTCTCGCCTCCATGGTCGCTCCAAGACAGGCCGCGCGCCAGCAGTACAGCGTAATTGCCAGGAGCTGTGCGAAGCAGGCTCGATAACAGTTCCGTGCCAGCGGGTGATTTGAGACGACCCAACATCTCAGAGACGGTTCGTTTGAGTTCGATAGGTGCCGACTGGCTCTGCAAAACCTCGGAAAATCGATTCATGGCACGTTGGTTGTCGACCGCAGTCAATGCTTCCATCGCGGTTAGTCGGCATTCGGGATGTGCCGAGTTGGGACCTGCCAGTTCATCAAAATGCGGTACCAAGGAACTCAGCCGCAGATCACGTGCAAACTCCAGTCCGGTGCGACACGAGACCATGTCCTTCGATCCGATCATGGTTCTGGCCACATCGGTCACCCACGACAACTCCTCTTCGGGGATCGGCTTTCCGCGTTCTTGGATTCCCTGGTAGAGTCCTCGCAGTACTTCTAACTGGCGACCGATGTCTCCAGCCGTGTTCTGGCGGGCTACTTGGTAGACCTCCCCAAGTTGATCTTCAGTCTGATAGCGGCAAACGTAATGATACAAATCGCGTTCACGTGGATGCCTGTCTTTGAACGACTTGATCACACTGAAAACAAAGGCCGCCGAGTCAGCATTGCTAATGCCCAGGGCGATGTCCAGCAAACGAGATTTGGCGTCAGCTTCTGCAAAGTTGCCTGCGCGACTGGGTAAGTCGCCTAGTTCCTTCAGGTTATTTCGCAATGCGATGCGTATCTGGTGAATACGATGAGTGTCCTCAGGGGCGGAGGCTCGCCAAGCATCCATCAGCGGAGTCAGATTGTCTGCATCCACATGCCATCCCAGCACTTCTGCGGCTGCACGAACAACGGTGGAGTGATCATGCTGAGTCAATCGATCTAAGATAGTCGCGCGAGTATCACCCAGCGACTTGCGAGTGCCCAGAGCGCGAACCAAATGCGTACGGACCAGAGGGTCTGAATCCATGGCCAGTGACTGCACTTCGGCTGCAGCTAGTCCAGAAAGCCGTTCGATAACCCACAGTGCGTGCGCGCGAAGCTGAGCAGTAGAATCTGTGTCTTGAATGGCCTGGCGTACCGGTCCTACTGCCGCCTGGCCGACACGATCCACCAATTCGTTGGTCGCCAAGACGCGAACGGTGATGTTGGAATCGCCCAGTCGTTCTATCAGCGCCTTCACATCGCTCATTCTTAGATTTGGCATCGGCTTGGCAGGCTGAGCCGATTTGTCATCGCCAGTGTAAACAAGCCTCCAAATACGTCCTCGTTCACGATCTCGCCGTGGATGATTCAGCCGCACTTCATAGTGACCAATGATGCAATTATAAAAATCGGCGATGTATAGCGAACCGTCAGGGGCTAGAGTGATGTCCACTGGACGAAACCAACGGTCATCGCAGGAGATCAGATCGGGCAGTTCGATGGCCTTGGGTGAAGAGCCATGCCAATCGAGTCGATCTCGATTGACTCGACCTGTCACCGGATTGCCAATAAACAGATTGCCGCGAAACTCAGCCGGAAAATGTTTGGCATCGTAAGCCACGATGCCGGCGATGCCAGTCGAGCCGTGAAAATGATCGATCATCTCCGGGCCGTAGCCCAATCCGTCGTGCGGCTTGCCAAAACTGTGGTAGTATGCGCCTCGCAGCAACATGAACGCTGGCTTGGTGTGGCAATCAGCCGAAAATAGGTTGCCCCAAGAATCAAAGGCCAAACCGTATGGATTAACTTGCCCCCAGGTCCATTGCTCCAACCGCGAGCCATCCGGGCGAAAGCGATAGGTGTTGCCCGAATTCATCGTCAACGCCGACTGATTTCCGCCTTCGATGTTGGAGTCATTCGAAAATCCGTGGCAAGCGTAGATCCATCCATCGATCCAAGGGCGAAATGAACTGGCCATGCCATGTGTATCGCGGAAACCAAATCCTTTGAACAAAGTTTCTCTATGATCCGACTTGCCATCACCGTCTTTGTCGATGAATCGGTCGATCGATGGAATACTGTAGGCGATTACCGAACCATGAACACTGGCAACGCCAATGGGAATGTTCAGTCCATCTGCAAAAGTTTGAATGCGATCTGGAACTCCATCACCATTAGTGTCCTCCATAAAGCTCAATCGATCTCGACCCGGACCTTCGACCGGATAGGGATATTCCAGCGTCGAATTGATCCACAGCCTGCCTTGAGAGTCGAACTGGATATTCGTGGGTTGACCGATTTCTGGATCAGATGCGATTAACTGAATTTCAAACCCAGGCGGCAGATGAAACTGCTTGACTTGTTGATCCGCAGTTAGTGGATCGGTAGGTGCGACCAGGTTGGGATCCTCCTGAGCATTGGCAACATGGCTTACCCCGAAGATCATCGTCAAGAAAAGTAGTCGATAAAAGGTTGTATTAGGCATGATCGATTTCAACGGCGGGATTCATCGTGGAGGGGTAAGGTCGGAGGGTGGTTTGTCGTGAGACTCCCCAACATTGCTGCACTATCTTAATGAAATCCTTCGAACTTTCTATGTAGTGTCTTGGATAACCGTTCCGGCATTTGTAGTGTAGGTCAGACAAGCGGGGACGCTGCTGCGTTAATGTCATCTGTGGTAAATGGCTTGCAGTTGGTATGCTAAGGTAATGGCGTCTGAAACAATTCCAGCCCGACGCGCCAGCGAGTGTGTGTCGAATCAATCAACTGACTCACTCGCTGGCGCGTCGGGCTGGAATTCTGGGTAGAAATTCATCTGCCGCTCGCCTAAATCGAGCGGTTCATCTTTCGGACGCTCGGCTTGGCCAATGTTTGAAGTGCCTTGAGTTGTCTATCGTTTTTTAGATTGGATATGGAATATGTCGAGTTCACAACTTCCTTTGCACAACGTGAAAGTTTTGGCCTTTGTGGGGGAGATTTATGAGGACCTGGAGCTGTGGTATCCCAAGTTGCGATTGATGGCTGCCGGAGCCCAAGTTGTGGTTGCTGGACCAGAAGCTCGAGTTAGCTATTCGGGCAAACACGGCTATCCTTGCGTCGCTGACACTTCGATTGCCCAGTGCATGGCGACTGAGTATGACGCTGTTCTGTTGCCAGGCGGCTTTATGCCCGACAAGCTAAGGCGAGACGAAAAGGTTAAGAGTCTAATTCGGCAATTTGCTGCTGATGGTAAATGTGTTGCCGCGATTTGTCACGGTGGATGGATGGCGATTTCGGCGGGCGTTTATCGAGGTGTCCAGGTAACTGGTTCGTTGGGCATCAAAGACGATTTGGAAAACGCAGGTGCGATTTGGGTTGATGCGCCGGTCGTTATCGATCGAAATTTTGTCTCCAGCCGCTTCCCAGATGACCTGCCCGTCTTTGCTGAAGCAATGATCAGCGTTATCTCGCAACAAACAAAGTAGGGCTAGGCGGAACACGAGCCAGCACCAGTTGATCGGCAGTTGATGATCTAGATTTTGTTGGTTGCAACTTGATGATAGCCGACTAAGGCATCGATCAGTGACCGGACGCTATTACTGTGACTTACAGCGACGGCGGGCAGTCCCAATTCTCGGAGAGCTTCAGCCGTTTGCTGCCCCAGAGCGATCGGTTTCACAACAGCGGTTGCATCATTTGGCATTTGACTGAGCATTTTAGCCACTCCTTCTGCGATGGCACCGCTGGAGACCAGAACGTATCGCAAATTGCCTGATGCTGCTGCCGCTACCAGTGCCGGGCCGGGTCGCTGTAAGGGGACAGACTGATAGGTCAAGCAGGTTGTAACTTGAGCACCAGCGGCCAGCAGACCTCGCTCAAGCGTGTCCCCGCTGCGATTGGTCGTCGTCACTAACCAGTGCTGACCACTTACCTGTTTGACCAGAAGTTCAACAAGGCTGGCCGCGCTGTATTGCTGATCTGGTATCACGTCAGCTCGAAGGCCGTAGCCGGCAAGCTGTTCGGCTACAGAAGGTCCCACAGCAGCCAGTCTCACTCCAGCCAACAATCTGGCGTCGTATCGTTGAGACAACAGATAATCGAAAAATCCAGAAACGCCGTGGCGACTGGAAAAAGTTATTCCTTGAAGCTCTCGATGCAACAGCTTCTGGAGTGCACCTTGCAACTGCCCGCAGTCGTTGGGTGGTTGCAATTCGATGACCGGTTGTGAGATCACCTGAGCCCCCTGCTCCATTAAATGCTCTTGAACGGCTTCGGAGCGTCCGACCGGCCCAGGCCACCAGACAAGACTGCCAAATAATGGCAACCGCTCGAACCAATTCCACTGAGTCCCCAGGCTGGCCGCCTGACCGATGACTACCAGGACGGGTGGTCTCAGCTTACTGGCCGGCGTCAAGTGATCGGCCACTTCTAGCAACGGGCAACGAATGATGCGTTGGTCGTTCCACGTACAGCGGCGCACGATAGCTGCTGGTGTGTCCGCGGGCTTTCCGGCCAGAATCAATTGGTTTGTCCATTGTTTAGCTGTCGTCACCCCCATATAGACGACCAGCGTCCCCGGAAACTGGGCCAAGGCCCGCCAGTCGATATCATGAGGCGGCTGGTCCTGTTGCTGGGCTGTGACTAGAGCTACTGCGGATGCATGATCTCGGTGAGTCAGAGGAATGCCAGCGTAACTGGCAACGGCCAAGGCCGCTGTGATGCCCGGCACGACTTCAAAAGCTATGCCGTGCTCTTGAAGAGCGGTCAGCTCCTCGGCGGTTCGAGCAAAGACGGCTGGGTCCCCCCCTTTTAGCCGAACCACTCGCTTTCCTTTGCTGGCCAGCTCAATCAGTCGGTTATTGATGGTGGATTGTTGCCAGATCGGGTCTTTGCCGTGCTTGCCGACGCTGATTTTTTCAGCTCTTGGAGCCTGCTCCAGCAGAGCTAGATTGGCTAACCCATCATATAAAATGACGTCGGCCATCTGCAGGCATTGTAGGCCACGAACGGTAATCAGCCTTGGGTCGCCCGGGCCAGCCCCAACTAGAAAGACCTTTCCGGCCCCCAGCACAGACTTTCCTTGGCCTGCTGAGCCAGAATTTGACTGGACAGAATAGTCAGGATCGGGCATGATATGGATCTCGTAAACGCAATTAGGGCAAGAGCAAGTGTATTTTCAGGCTCGGACTAAGCCCTGTTTGCCGTCGAAAATGGGCGAGCTTTCGTAGCTTTGCCCGAAAGATTTGTAGTAACCAACGTAAGTAGTGTAAGAGAAATCAAGAGATCGAAAGATGCCAAATACTGAAGGAGCCAAGAAACGCCTCCGACAAAGTTTAGTCAATCGCGAACGCAACCGTTCGGTAAAATCTAGCCTGCGCACCGCTCTGCGTAAGTTCCGTGAAGCAGTGGCAGTTAATAATTTAGACGAAGCGGCACAGCGACGACAATCGACGGCTCGCCAATTGGACAAAGCGGCGGCTAAGGGGATTATTCATGCAAATAAGTCCTCTCGACTCAAGAGCCGCATGGCTCATCTGCTGGTAACAGCCAAGAAAAAGGCTTCAGCCTAACTCTCTTTTGGCCAGAAACACAAGCTAAGAATGCTCTCGGACTTGCTGGGAGCATCTGTTTGGTCGCGTTCTCTTTCGTCGCCAAGAAATCGCGGAAGTAGTGGTAGAACCGAATCCCTACCTGGTGTTTCGACAACACGCCAAGCATTTGGCGAGCGCTTACTTGGCTACACACTTTTCTAATCTTCACCAGTCTTCTTGCCTGTATTGCGGAAGCTGCCTGGATTCCGTATTTGCACTTTCCTGCCTGGCTTTCCTTGCTAGCTCAGTCGCTCTTGACTAATTCATGCTGCGGCTGGCATAGTGCGGCAGTGTCCCCGCTGGGAATGCTTGAATCATCGTCAGAGCGGTGGCGGTTAGAGTAGACCCATGATTACACGCGCAGGACACTATTTTTCCGAAGGAGAGACTGGTGGCTATAGAACTTAGAAAAATCAGAGGTTTTCTACTCTTGTTGGGTTCGATATCCACTTTGGCTGCATCTGCGTCGGCTCAGGAGGGACACAGCCTGAACTCGGCGGATCGTATCAGCCAGACAGACAGGACTGTCCCCTTGCTGGATCAACTTAAGAATGGCTTGCGGGCGACTAGGCCAAACCAGGAGGAATTCCTGCAGCACTTGGTGGCTCAAGTGGATCAGGGCGCGGTACCGCGCAGCATGGTCAATACTGTTTATAAGTGGGCACTGCAGCGCAATCCACGAGTGCCCTTCCCTTACTTCCAAGTAGCCATGCGAGAACTGGCGAAGCGGCGCGGCGTCACCTTGCTGTAGCGGGTTACTTGCCCATCATGGGTAGCATTTCGCGAGCCATCTGCAGACCGGCAGGGCCAACCAGCACCACGAAAATTCCAGGGAAGATGAACAGTACCAACGGGAAGATCATCTTGACCGCAGTTTTAGCCGCCTTCTCTTCGGCGATCTGCTGTCGTCGAACTCGCATCGAGTCACTTTGCACGCGTAGGGCGTTGGCAATGCTGGAACCGAATTTATCGGCCTGAATCAAAATGCTGGCCAGCGCTCGAAGTTCATCGACTCCAGTGCGCACGCCAAGATCGGTTAGCACTTGATTTCGAGCGCGACCCATCTGCAATTGCAGGTTGCACAAGCCAAACTCTTCGGCGATAACTCGGAAGCTTTTCTGCATCTCCTGAGCCACCTTGCGCATGGCTTGATCCAAGCCCAGACCAGCCTCGACACATACCACCATCAGGTCCAAAGCATCGGGCAGCCCCAAGAAGACTTGTTGTTTGCGACGCTTTTGTAGATAGCCGAGTGCAAAAATCGGGAGGTAAAAACCGACAGCACCGACCACAAAGGCACGGATACCAGCGGTGCTTGTCAGACCATACATAAAAAGCGAAGCACCGCTACCAATGAACAGGAAGACCAGCGAGACCACCACTCGAATAGCCAAAAAGGTCATCGGCGCTGTCTCGCTTCGGAAGCCGGCTTCGACCAGCGTCTGTCGTAGTTTGCTCATCTCCGCTTCGGATTTTGGCGTTAGAGCTTTCGCCAAGGAAGGGGTGGCCATCTCGATCGCCTTGGTGAACGTTTCGTTCTTTTTCTCGCCAGCCTTACCCTTGCGAGCATCGCTTAGTACTTGCAGGCGCTGTTCGGCACGAGCCGGCTTGTCATCGAACAGATAGTTCAGGACCAGCCAAGCTACTGCACCAAAAGCTCCAAACACGGCTACCATGGCAACCAGAGCGGGAGATATTTGTAAGCTTTCCAACATGGTTACACCTTAATGTTAATAATCTTACGGATCATCAGCGCGCCCAACACCTGCATCACTAGAGCAAATGCCAACAGTTTCTTGCCACCTTCATCAACGAACAAAACCATGGCATAGTCGTAGTTGATGAACAACATCACCAAGAACAATACTGGAGGCAACGCCAACAGTACGATACCAGACAATCGACCTTCACCAGTCAATGCTTGAATCTGCCCGTCTAGCTTAAAACGCTCGCGAATCAAGCGGCCAATCTTGTCCAAAATTTCGGAAAGGTCACCACCGGTTTGCCGCTGCAGAATGACCGCAGTTACAAAGAACCTTAGGTCCAAGTTGGGAACACGGTTACTCATCTGTTCCAATGCTTCGTCCATGGATAGACCTAGATTCTGTTCATCAAAGGCTCTGGCGAACTCGGTGCCCAAGGGGGCGGGCATTTCATGACCAACCAGGCCAAGCCCCGATGCCAGCGAGTGACCAGCGCGAAGCGATCGTCCTAACAACTCCAACGCCTCCGGCAATTGCTTGGTAAAGGCGTTCATGCGTTTATTGCGTTTTAACATCAGCCACAGCACTGGCAAGACGCTTAATGCGATTCCAAAAAATGGAAACAAATACTTCGGCAGTGGCGAAACCAACCCAATGACCGAACCGAGTACAAATGTTCCCACGCAAATCGTCAAGAACTGCGAAGCAGTCAGCTTGACATCGGCCTGCTCCATCAAAGTGGAGATGTTGCCAAAACGGTTCAATACCAATTCGGCAAAGGTCTTGGTATCGTCCAGAGGAGATCGCGTCAGCAGTGAAGGCGTCTCCGGGCCAGCACCACCTGTTGGTCTCGCTGTCAACGCGGACAATCGATCTTCGGCCACCTGATCGTCGGCAGGACGCAGCGCGATGGCCAATCCGCCGATTAGTGCCGAAACACCTAGCCCTACCGAGACGATAAGTATGATGGGAAGCATGGGTTAATCCTGTTCTGAGTTGAGTCCAAGACAGCCGTACTAAGCTTTCATGAGAACGCGTTCGCGGAAAGTGGAAGCCGGTAATCGGACGCCAGCTTGTTCCAAACGGTGCATGAAGCTTGGACGCACACCGGTACTTGCGAAGTGGCCGTAAGCCCTGCCATCTTCGCCAATTCCTTCCTGCACAAAACGGAAGATGTCTTGCATCACAACCGTTTCGCCTTCCATACCGGTGATCTCGGTGATATGCGTTACGCGGCGTGGTCCACCCTGCAAACGGTTGGCCTGAATAATTACGTTCACGGCACTGGACAGTTGCTGTCGAATGGCTTTGATCGGCAGATCATATCCTGCCATCATCACCAGCGTTTCCAGTCGAGCCACACCGTCGCGCGGATTATTCGCGTGGATCGTGGTTAACGAACCATCGTGACCCGTATTCATGGCCTGCAACATGTCCAGCGTCTCGCCACCTCGACACTCGCCGATGATGATTCTTTCAGGACGCATACGCAGCGCGTTTTTCACCAAGTCGGTAGCAGTGATCGCGCCGGTGCCTTCGATATTGGGAGGTCGAGTCTCCAAGCGAACCACGTGGTCCTGCTGCAACTGCAATTCAGCCGCATCTTCGATCGTAATGATTCGCTGATCGTTGGGAATAAAACTGCTTAGCGTATTCAGCAGAGTCGTCTTACCAGAACCGGTACCACCACAAATGATCATGTTCAGTCGAGCTTTAATGCAGCCCTCTAGCAACATCACCATTTCCGGCGTCAACGCTTTGAAGTTCAACAATCCTTCCAACTTCAATGGGTTGGAACCAAAACGTCGAATAGAGACCGCTGCACCATCTAGCGCCAAAGGTGGAATGATCGCGTTCACGCGGGAGCCATCTTCCAATCGAGCGTCGACCATCGGGCAGGTCTCGTCGACACGTCGACCTACTTTAGAAACGATCCGGTCGATGATTTGCATCAAGTGAGCGTTGTCGCGGAACTCGACGCCCGTCAATTGCAATTTGCCGCCCTTTTCCACGTAGATTTGCTTGGGACCATTGATCATGATATCGCTGACCATCGAGTCCTTTAGGATCAATTCCAGCGGTCCAAGACCAAAAGTTTCGTCCAAGACCTCGTCGACCAAACGATCTCGTTCGGCGCGGTTCAGCAGTGTGTTTTCGGCATCGCACAGATGTTCCACAACCACGCGAATTTCGCGGCGTAGTTGTTCGCCTTTCAGCTCGCCTACCCGACTCAGGTCCAACTTATCAACCAACTTATTATGAATACGTCGCTTAAATTGTTCGAATTCTTCAGCTCGATTGGGCTGATTGGTACGCAAGGTCGAACCTGGAGCATTCATCATTTCTGGTCCTGGAAAATGTTAGAGCTTGAACGTGGCCTTGATGTTTCAGGCGAAGCGAGGAAACACGACTGGCAAGGCATTTTGAGCCTGTGTGCAGTTGGATTGGCTAAAATGTAGCGAATACAGAAAATCCGCCGACGAACTGTACATTACAGTTAGTGTCAAGAATGGGCCGGGTCATGCCCATGATCACAGAAAGCATCACCGCCGCGCGTTACCATCAGTAGAATCGGCATGATCGAAACGATGATGCAGGTAAACACTCGCGGTATCCGCCATATAACCGTCCATTCCCATTTGGACGCACCGCTTTAGGTGTTCTTGGGATATCTGAGAATCGCCCAGTGCATCGTAATAGAGTCCCACATAAAGTTCGGCGTAAAACAGCGCCGACTTCTGCTCGGCTGCGGGAACCGACCTGGCAGCTTCCAAGACCTGCTGCGGCTTTAGTTCTTGCTTGAGCATTTTCAGAATGCTCATCATCGGCGGCCGGCGGTCACCGCGACTGGGAATCAGAGAATCTTGCGCCTTCTGTACATCTGCGGTTTTAGCTACACACAAAAAGTACCAAGCAGAGTTTTCCACGTCGTCAGGATTGACCTTGTGATGAGTCTCGAATTGCAACGCGGCTTGCTGGAAATCTCCGGCAGTGGCTAATGCGATGCCTCGTTGCCAATTATCGGCAGCTTGATCCGGGCTTAGTTCATTGGCTTGCTGAAACAAGGGCAAGCTTTCCTTCGGGTAGCCAGAACGGTAAAGCAGTTCGGCAGCTCGCTGCTGGACTCGTGGATCATTGGGTAACAACTGAGCTACCCGCTGCGCCTTGTCAAGAACTAGTTTGTACTTGCCTTCAGCCATAGCTTCGGCGGCGGTTTGTATCAACTCGCGCGCTTGCTGATGGAGCTGATTGGTCTGATCCTGAGCTAACGAGTGTCCGCTGAAGGTCAGAATGAACACCAGTTTTAACAAGTTGACCGAGTATCCTGCACCAACCAAGTTTCCTGCTTCAACAAAAAAGCGATGTTTCATGATGGGCACCTCGTTCACTAAATTGACCAAACAAATTATATCTTTAGGCTGTTAGCCCAGTAATCATCATAATCGATGTAGGAATTCGTGTATGACCGCAACCGTTTTGATCCGTGGCGCACAAGTAGTTTTTCCCGATAGGGTGGCCGAAACCAACGTCTTAATCCAGGATGGAAAGATTCTCGCCGTCGACGCTGCCGAGAATTCTGCGGCTGATGAAGTGATCGATGCCGAAGGACTCACGTTGCTGCCGGGCGTAATCGATGATCAGGTTCATTTTAGGGAACCAGGGTTAACTCACAAGGAAGACTTGCAAACGGGCAGTCGAGCGTCTGCCGCGGGAGGTGTGACGACCTATCTGGAGATGCCTAACACCAACCCGCCTGCAACTACGCTGGAAGCTCTGCAGTGGAAATACCAGCGTGCAGCTCAAGTTAGTGTCGTGAATTATGGTTTCTACATTGGGGCTACTGAATCCAATCTGGCGGAACTGCAGCGAGCGCACTTTGCACCCGGCATCAAAATCTTTATCGGCTCAAGCACGGGCGATCTTCTGGTGGATACTCAGGCTGCATTGGAGTTGATATTTGCGGAGACTCAATTGCCAATTTGCGCGCACTGCGAGGATGAAACTACGGTACGCAAGAATCGAGCCGCTTTAGGGGAACCGCTAAATATCGAAGACCACTCGCGAATCCGGGATGTTGCCGCAGCGGTCATTGCTACTAGGCGTTCTATCGACTTGGCTGTTAGGCATCGACATCGCTTTCACGTATTGCACGTAAGCACCGCCGACGAAATTCCTTTAATCGTCAGTCAGTCTCCGTGGATCACTGCCGAAGTGTGTCCACACCATCTGTTCTTTTCAACCGACGACTACGCGCGTTTGGGAAGCTTGATCCAAATGAATCCATCGGTCAAGCCACCGCAACACCCACCCAAGCTGTGGCAAGCGCTGCTGGATGGCGACATCCAAGTGATTGCTACTGATCACGCGCCCCATACTCTCGAAGAAAAATCGCAACCCTATCCACGCTCCCCCAGTGGTCTACCTGCCGTGGAAAACAGCCTAGCGCTAATGCTTAACCAGGTTCACTTGGGCAAATGCAGCTTACAGCAAGTAGCCCGCTGGATGTCTGATGCTCCCGCCCGCGTTTGGGGATTGGTCGGCAAGGGTCGGATTCATGTTGGCTATGATGCTGATTTGGTGTTGGTCGATTTGAATCTCAGTCGCACCATCGATAACGCCAAACAATTTGCCAAGAGCGGCTGGAGTCCCTGGCACGGAACAACACTTACGGGCTGGCCCGTTAGGACCATCGTAGGCGGTCAAACCGTGTACCGAGACGGGAAAGTCGTTGATGTTGCTGGAGGTAGGGCTGTTCGATGCGACCACAGTCGCGGAGGCTATTGGTCCACTCCAGATGGCATCGGCATTTAGCCCAGTGGGGACAAGCTTCCAGCTTGTCCAAGAAATGGTTAGTGGGGACGAGCTTCCAGCTTGTCCAAGAAATATCGCCCAGTCATTTCGCAACCTGGAAGGTCGCGACCACAGTCAACCTATTTGGTTCGGGAACGGTGATTACTTTTGCACCGATCGAAGGAATGCGATCAGCGACACCATTTGCTGGGGAGTAATCTGTTCTTCCAGCCCATTGGGCATCAGCGAAAGCCCGGTGCTTTGTATCTGCTCCAAACTCTCGCGATCCAGCGTAGTCTGCTTGCCACCCGCTTCTGCCACTACGATTTGATTCCCGGTCTCCTGAACGATCAATCCGGTGATTGCCAGTCCGTCTTCGGTCAGCAAGGTATACGCTGAGTATTTCGGATCCACTTCTTGGCTAGGATCGATGATGGCGGTCAATAGTTGCGATGGACTTTTGTCGCCAAGCTGTCGAAGCGGCGGTCCCACGTCGTTGCCTATCTGTCCCACTCGGTGGCACTGAGCGCAGACACGCTGAAATACCGCTTGGCCAAGCTGCAAATCACCGGCTACGGTCGCTTGGTCCAAGACATTTTGATATCGCTCAGACACAGCCTGACGATCGCTGGATACCGCCGATAAGATTTTATGGAATCTCCTGGATAGCTCTGTGTCCCCTTTCCCAAGCAAGCTCTGTCGAATATGCGGCGGAATTTGTGAGCGTGCAATCTGCTGGTCTTCAAGCGCTCCAGCAAGCACCGTAAGTCTCTCGGGTCGGGCGGTTAACGCACTTAGCGCGGCTGCCTGAACCGACGGCGTCCAATTGCGAAAATTCTGCACCAGACGTGATGGCAAGTCTGGATGGTTGGCCCAACTAAGCGATTCGATCGCAGCTACTTGTGTCGTGTCTGCAATCGTTCCTTGCAAAAGTTTCGGCATCCACTGGCCTTGCAGGTCAGTCGATGCCAGGCGAAGCCAGCTTGCGGCTTGCCCCTCGGGTTTTGCTTGCAGTCTTTGTGCAATCTGTTCGTCAAGGCTATTCTGAATGTCAAGCTTTTTTAGAAATTGCGATACCTTGGAATGCGAAGGCAAGGCGGATAGCGCTTGCAGCCATAGCGACTGTCTAGGATGTTGCGACTTCAATGATTGTTGGGCTAGTTGATCCAGTTCCGTGGGTAGATCGACCATTGACACCCAGACGGGCAGAAGCAGGTTGAGCCACTGTGCAAACTCTTGATCCGAAAGATCTTTCTGCACGTTTTGGAAAACTCGCCAGGAGTTATCACCAGAAGCGGTGACCAGCAACGCACGCGCCAGCGGTTCCTTCACCAAAGGCAGCAAATCGCCAAGCAGCTTCATGCGGCTATCTTCGTCTTGTTTTACTGACGCCTTGATCAACGCCAACTGTACGCGCGCATCGGTGCATCCTGCCGCTATGCGAATCAACTGCTGACCCGCTGGCTCGGTCAGTTCGCCCGATGCAACGATCTCGATCGCATGCGCCAGTGCGCGTGGGTGCGGCTGTTGCAGCATAGGT
>B570J29032_109958620_pt1 | contig 13901 bp, 8 predicted proteins | sample LakMenEpi16Nov12_FD_29032 | JGI IMG/M metagenome (IMG submission 29032)
TCTTGTAACCCAATCTCTGAGAGCCCAAGAAGGACGGGAATTATCATCTTCATCTTTTACTATTGTATTTGAGGCACCAGCTGATGCGATTTTGTGAACAATGTTGAGCGAAGAATGATTTTGTGAATTGCCAGAAGAGCTACCGAGGGAATTATTCTTAGTTTTATCTTCTGGGCTGATGTTTGATGAATTTGAAGCGGAAGCCCAGAGTCCTGCTAAGCTAGTTCCAGGCAGAGAAGTGCTAAGCGGTTTTTTCGGCTTCAATGGTTCTCTTTTCATTATTCTTGCAGACGGTGATGGTAGTTTAAAAGTCATCATGTCAGCCGCGGTTCTCACTTTAGGGGGTCTGCCAGGACGCCTTTTTGCTACCACTGGAGAAAGCAAATCGTCCAAATCATCATCGAGAGACAATGTATCATCAGAATCATCCTCAATTCCGCCTTCTAATCCTTCTTCTCTCGCACTAGGTTCGTTTTTTTTACGTCCTCTTTTTTTCAGAATCTTCATTTCAGCGCCTTCAACTTTGGGCTTAGGTTTTCTACCTCTTTTTTTTGGAATCTTTGTCTCAAGTGAGTCATTTGCCTCAGGATCAAATGAGGATTCAAGTGACTCTGAAGGCAAAGCAACAGACTGATTTAAATTATTATCTTTATTTTTTTTGAATTTAACCTCTTTGATCTTTTTATCTACTTTTGTTTCAACAGCTTTTACTTCTTTTACGGCTTGCTCAGTTTTGATTTGTGGCTCTACTTTCTTCTCTAACTTTTTTTCTTGCTCTTTGGTCTTTTTATAAGTCTCTTTAACAGCTAATTCTTTCTTTGTATCTTTCCCCTTTAACGAAGAAGTGGGGGAAGAAATGTCTTTAGCTTGATCTTTTGAAGATTTTCCCGCAACGTCAGGCTTACTTATTTTCTTCGATACTTCTATTGGTTTTTCTTTTGTTTTTGGTAAAGTAATTTTTGAGGGCGGCTTAGCTTTTTGATCAGTTTTTTTGATAATTGTCTCGGCAATCTTAGTTGTATTTTTTGTGCTGCTTGATTTACTTTCAGACTGACTTGCTACAGATTTTTTTATTTCGTTTTTCTTTGTTTCAGCTTTTTTCACAGGTTTTGTTTGGTTGATTTGTGGCTTAGAAATTTCTTTGGCAGAAGATTTTGCAGATGAAGGTTTTGCTGGAGATTTTGTAGCTATTGATTTACTTGGCGAAGCTTTAGAAGAACTTTGATTTATTTGAGCCTTTGACTCACTATTTAGTAATGGAGCTTTCTTATTTGACTTATTGTCTTCTTTAAGCCTTGAAGCTGCAACACCTTTCTTCAAATCCTTTTTTGCGGCAGCTGGTTTTTTATTTTTATCCAATTCGGAAACCTAACAATCTGTGACTTAAGTTTTGGAAGCAGTATTTTAAGGGCAACAGAAACTTAAACAAATAATCAAAGTTTCTATTGAAAATTTGCAATAACTTTGATTGTATTTTGCCAAAAATAAACTGAATATTAATTTTAACCTAGAAGAAGCTTAGCAAGCAATACTCCTTGAGAATTTTTTAGAGAAAATTTGTTATTAGAACTTAAGTATGAGTTATAATTCTCAATTCAAACTGAATTAGTTCATTTGGGGGCATAGCACAGTTGGTAGCGCGTCTGCTTTGCAAGCAGAAGGTCAGGGGTTCGAATCCCCTTGCCTCCACATTTTTATCAGTTTTTGCTCGGTTTACAAGTTTTCAAACTTTAGATTTAAAGAGATCTCTGTAAAATCATATTTAGCTTTTTGATTTAACAATTTTTTCGGTATGTTAAAACGCCCTTCTGAAAGTTCTCTTACATTCAAGTTTCAAAAGATTTCTAGAATTATTGATTTGCTTGAAATCTTAGTTTTCAGAAATTTCAAGAAGTAGTTGATATTGAGTTTTTTGTGAGAATAAATCCTAAAAATGTCATCAAGATGCAGAGAATGATACTCAGGAGAATATTCATTAAAGCCTGAAAATAATTGCCATTGCGAATTAAAGATAGTGTTTCATTGCTAAAAGTCGAAAAAGTACTAAAGCCACCACAAAAACCAACTGCCAAAAGAAGCCAAATGCTTTTGTGAAAGGAATTATTCAAATCAAGAAACCCAACAAGTATGCCCAATATCAAACTTGCTAAAACATTGGACAAAAGAGTCCCCAACGGAATAGCTGTGATCAATGCTTTATTTAAAACCTGTGACAAAAGATAGCGAACTATGCTTCCTGAGCCGCCACCAAGAAAAACGAGCAAAATTTCTTTAAACATTTTTGGTTAGAGAATTTAGTTTGGATGAGTTTACCTGAATGATGCTGTGAAACTATTCATAAATTTCATAAGTTAACCCCGAATCAAGCCTTTTTCTCGAAGATAATTTAAACGCAGCGGCGATTTGTCCTTATTCAAGAATTTCTGCGCGAGAGTCTCGCAAATGAAAATTTCATGATCGAGGGAATCAACTGAATTTATGACCTTGCCTTGAATATAACCAATTGAATCTGAAAGATATGGACAACCTCTATGATCCAACTCATATTTTAAAAATTTGAATTTATCAATATTCCTGCCGCTTTTTCTTCCCAGCTTATTAATTAGCAAAACTTGATCTTCTGCAAGAAAATTTACATTTAGAATACGACTTTGTTTAACAAGTTCAATTGTGAAATCTTGCTTATCCAAAGCAATTAAAAAACATTTACCTTTCATTGCACTCTGCATAACCCAACTGGCAATATTGGCATTCATTTTCCCATCGCAAACAGTCGTTATTGAATGAATCTCATAATTTTTTAATTTGAATAATGATTTCCCAGACATTGAAGCTACAAATAGAATTAAACAAAATTCTTTTTTAATTATTATTCTTTTCAAGTAAATAGATTCAACTTGTTTTCCCATGCTCCTTAAATCAATCAAACTCAAGAACTTCAAATGTTATGAAAATTGGACTTGTGAATTCAAGCCAGGCATAACATCTATATATGGAGAAAATGGAGCAGGAAAAAGCAGCATTCTTGAGGCAATTTCATGGGTATTATTCAATTTTATTCCTTATGCCAGCAATAGCCGCATTATCCGAAGTGGAGCTAAAACAGCCGAAGTTGAACTTTCGATCAAATCAGGCTTGGATGGCAGAGATTATTTGATCAAAAGAAAAACACAAGGATTAAATTGTGTAATTTTTGATATTGCCAAAAACTGCGCTGTAGCTGAAGGGATGAGCATTTGCCAAAAATGGATACGCTTTCATCTTGGACTCAGAGAAGAAAAAGACTTAGAAGCAATTTGTCGCAGTGGAATAGCCACACCACAAGGAACTTTGTCCAGCGATTTTTTACGAAGACCAGAAGAGCGCAAAAAGATTTTCAATTCACTACTTGGACTTGATGAATTTGAAGAAGTTCACAAAAAGCTTGGTGATGCGCTCAGTCTACTTAAAGAAGATTTGACTGGTTTAAGCATTTCTCTTGCTAAAAATGATGGCCTGGACGAGGAAATTCAAAAAGTTACTGAAGAAATTCAAATTCAAGAAAAAGCATTAGATGAAAAAAATAAAGTTGTTAATGCGATTGAATTCAAACTTATCAAGCTCAAAGACGAATTCGAAAAAGCCAAAGACAATAAACAAAAGCATGATGAATTAAGCAAAGAAAAACAAAGATTGGACGCTGATATTCATGACACAAAACAATTAATTGAGATAGCAGAAAAGGCTCAAGAAAAGAAGCTTTCACTTGATTTAATAGCTGAACAATATGAAAAAGCCAAAGACAATATCAAAAATTTACGTCTTCAAAAACAAGAATTAGATAATTATCAGATTCAATTAAATCAACTGGAGAGTGAATTAAAACTTGAGCAGGCTAATCTAGAAAGAGTGGAAGAGGAATTGTCAAAACTAATTTCGGTAAAGTCTGAATATGAATCTTTACGTCCACTCAGTGAAGAATATCAAAAGTTGCAAAATCAAGACAGAAAACTAAATTCAGAAAAAGCTCAATTGGAAGCAGAAATTAGCTTTAAAGATCAACAAAAACATGAAATATTGAACTTGAGTGAAGAACAAAAATTGCTTCAGCAGAAATTATTATTAATTCCACAACAAAGAGAAATAGCCCGCAATGCAGAAAGACTAGAAGCAGAAATATTATCTCTGAGAGCTGAGTATAAAGAAGTATCTGATCTTGAAAAGGCTAGTGAGAAACTCGGTGAAAAATTTACACCCACCAATCAGAATGAGCTGCAGCTCCCGCCTGACAGCGCCCTAAAAAGGGGGGGCAATAGGTCAAACAATGAAAGATCAATCACTCTTCCATCACTTCCTGAAATAAAGATTGAATTGGAAGATTTGATACAAAAGAAAACAGAGGCAGAAAAAGAAAAGAATATAATTGAAGCTCAAATTGACGTTAATGAAAAATTGATTCCACGGCTGACTGAAAGCGGAGTTTGTCCAATATTGCTAGAGCCCTGCATGAATCTCAAAGCCATGGATTCAGCCATTAATGCAAAATTTTCACTGGAAGAAGGACAAATTGAAAATCGCAAAAAGACAAATCAATTGATTGAATTTATCAAACAAGCTGAAAGACAAATTGAATTACTGAAAGAGCAAGCCGACATATTAACCGAGCTGGAAGGCATTAAACAAAAGATACAAAATCGTTCATCTAATGAGTTAATTGCATTAGGCAAAACAAAAAAGGAAGAATTGGACAAAGCCAAAGAAGCCAGTTTATTTGTTCAAGGAATAGCTGATTTAGAAAAAAAATCTGAGCAAATTGAATTAAAAACAAAGCAGCTTGAAATGTCTCTCTCAGAGATTAAAAAAAAGGAATTAAGGCTAAAAGATTCAATAATTGAAATACAAACAATTGAGCAGACAATCGCTGAATGCAAAGTTCAAGCCGAAAAAGCGCTTATTCTCAAATCAGAATTGGATAAGGAAAATTTATTTCAGAATCTGCAAAAACAGCACACAGAGAAGGTCAATATTTATCAGCAAAATATTAATCAAATCAAGCCTCAAATTGAAAAACATCAAGATGTGCCTAATTTACTAAAATCGCTAGAAGCTGACTTGGAAAACCTAGAGCCACTATACATTGAGTGGGTGTCGCTCAAAGCCGAAGTAGAAAAGATTCCTGATTTGCAAAAGAAGATGGAACGACTTACCCAAACAATTGATATTTGTTTGCAATCGCTTCAGGAAATTGAATATGCTGGACTCAAAGATAATGATTGGCTTGAGTTGAAATTAACTGAGCTTGAAAATACTCAAAAGAATTTCAATCAAGAATCTGGATTAAAACATTCAGCAAAGATTCTTTTGCAAGAAAAACAAAATAGACAAAACGAGCTCAAAGCCAAACAACAAGAATTTGACCATCAAAAGAAAAATCAAGAAAAGCTTTTGGCTAAAAATCAAAAAATCACCAAAATGAGATTTATTTTTAAGGAATTATCTTTGAAACTGGCCAAAGAATATACTCGTCACATTGGGCAAAGAGCAACTAATCTTTTCCGTGAAATTATGCAAGATGGTTCCTATGAACTCACTTGGAGTGAAGATTATCAAATTACAACTTTCAAAAATGGGCTTGAATTACCTTTTGAGGTTTTGTCAGGCGGTCAGCAAATGTCAGCGGCAATTTCTATTCGTCTTGGCCTACTTCAAGAATTATCTAATATACGTTTTGCTTTTTTTGATGAGCCAACTGCACATTTGGACTCGGAAAGAAGAAATCAGTTGGCAATGCAAATCGGTTCAATTAAATCTTTTGATCAGCTTTTTGTAATTACTCACGATGAAAGCTTTGCAAGCCAAGCTAATCATCAAATTTATATCGGTTGATTTATGCAAGACCAAGAACAAGGATTATCAAGATTAATAAGATTGAGGCAAGATGAAAAAAATGATTTCTATAATCTTTTCACTTTTCTTAATCTTAATTCAGAATTGATGTTCAGATTATAATGTGAGAATTCTTCTATAGGTTCTGATAAGTCTCAAATATTTTTTTCGCATTCCACTTATGCAATCAATTCTGGAAAAACATTCATCGGTTTTAACTGAAAAGAATAATCTTTCTGGCAAAATTCTTTTTACTTTTATTGAATGGTTATTTCGCATAAGTTTGTTTCTAACAATTGCTGTTTTAGCTCTGATTACCGTTTATATATTTTGGAATGGCTTCAAGCTTTTCCATGAAGTCAGTATTGCAGAATTCTTTTTATCAACTAAATGGATTCCTCCAAAAAAGATCTTTGGTATTTTGCCAATGATAATTTCATCTTTTTATATAACAATTGCTTCAACTTTAATTAGCGCTCCCATTGGTATTGCCTGTGCAGTATGGTCATCAGAGATTGCTGGTTCTTCATTGCGCAAGCTAATACAAACTTCGGTGCAAATACTTGCAGGTATACCTTCTGTCGTTTATGGATTAGTTGGATTTGTAGTTATTACTCCTTGGATTAGAACACTTGGTCAGGTTACAGGCTATTCATTGTTAGCAGCTATTATCATTCTATCCATTATGATTCTGCCAACAATTGTGAGTATTTCTCAAGATGCCATTCAGAGTGTACCTAAAGAATTAAAACAAGCAAGCCTAGCTCTAGGTGCTACTGAAATGCAAACCATAACAAAAGTGATTTTACCAGTCGCTAAGCCTGGAATTATCACAGCGGTTGTGTTGGCTATTAGTAGAGCTTTCGGTGAGGCAATGGCCGTCAAAATGGTAATAGGAAGCATTGAAACCATGCCTAAATTTGATGCAGAAAGCTGGTTTGGCTTACTAAGTCCAGGAAGAACTTTAACTACTAACATAATAATTGATTTGAATTATGCCTATGGAACTCATTTAGACGCACTGTTTGCGACTGGGGCAGTTTTATTCATTGTCATTATGATTGTGAATTATTTTGCATATATACTTCGAAATCATTCAAGTAAACTCAAGAAATCAAAGAAATAATTGCAAATGTCTACTCTTCTCCAATTAAACTTCAAACCACTCGAATATACTGGTAATTCATTAAGATTGCTGGATCAAAGGTTATTACCAACACAAGAAGTTTATGTTGAATGCAAATCAGCCGATAGTGTGATTGAAGCTATTCAGCTAATGATTATTCGTGGAGCTCCTATGATCGGAATTGCTGGGGCGTGGGCCTGTTGTTTGGCTTCTCAAGAAATTAAGGATTTAAGCAAATTATTAGAAAAATTCGAGCAAATTAAAGCTGCACGGCCAACCGCAGTAAATCTCATGAAAGCTATTGAGAGAATGAAGAACACCTTGGAAAGTAACGGAATATCATTGTTGGAAGCCGAAGCACAAAAAATCACAGATGAAGATGTTCAAATGTGCCTATCAATGGCTTCGCACGGTTTAACTATATTACCCAACAAAGCTGAATATTCATTTATTACGCATTGCAATACTGGCTCATTGGCGACAGCTGGATTGGGGACAGCATTAGGAGTATTAAAACTACTTCATCAGCAAAATAAGAAATTGCGAGTATATGCAACTGAAACCAGGCCTTATTTACAAGGCGCAAGATTAACTACTTGGGAATTAAATAAATGTGGTATTCCAGTAACCCTGATGCCAGATTCAGCAGCGGCTTTTTTGATGAAAACGCAGAAAATTGATGCTGTTTTTGTTGGAGCAGACCGAATAGTCGCCAATGGAGATACTGCCAACAAAATTGGCACTTATGCTTTGGCGCTTGCAGCAAGAGCTAATCAAATTCCATTTTATGTTGTTGCACCAAGCACAAGCATAGATTTAAGCCTAGAATCAGGCAAACAAATTGAAATTGAGCAAAGAGCAAAACAAGAGCTTATAGAATTTAATGGGAAATTAATTGCGCCAGAATCAATTGACTGTTTCAATCCAGGTTTTGATATTACTCCAGGAGAATTGATTACCGCTTTTATTACCGAACATGGTGTAAAAACTAAACCGAACCTTTAATCACAATTGATAGAATTCATATATCTGACAATCAATTTCTTTTAAATTTTTTATTTATATGAATTCACCATTATCTAAATCAGCATTATTAGACAATCTTTTTGAATCAATTTATGAATTAATTGTTCAGACCTCAACCAATTTACCTGCGGACGTGAGAGCAGCCATCAAACAAGCGCGCGCAGCAGAAGACGCCGCAACTCGCTCAGGCATAGCACTTTCAACGATCGCTCAAAACATATATTTGGCAGATGAACAGGTTTTGCCGATTTGCCAAGATACTGGCATGCCAACTTTCAAAATCAAAACCCCAATTGCTTTTAATCAAATTGAATTGAGAAGTGTCATTGAGAAGGCAATTGAAAAGGCAACTCAAGAAGGCAAATTACGCACAAATTCTGTTGATAGTCTTACTGGTAAAAACAGCGGCAATAATCTGGGCCCTGGCACACCCGTAATATATTTTGAACAATGGGAAAAAGATGATTTGGAAGTTAAGCTTCTGCTGAAGGGTGGTGGTTGTGAAAATAAAAACATTCAATATAGTCTTCCTTCAGAGCTGGAAGTGCTTGGCAAAGCTGGTCGTGATTTGGATGGAGTACGTAAATGTATTTTGCATGCGGTTTATCAAGCTCAGGGTCATGGTTGCGGTGCAGGTTTTATCGGAGTTTCTATTGGAGGCGATCGATCAAGTGGATATGCTCACGCCAAAGAACAACTCTTTAGGACAATTTATGACAAAAATCCAATTCCTGAACTTGCACAGCTAGAAGATTACATAATGGAAAAATCCAATACGCTTGGCATTGGCACTATGGGCTTTGGTGGAGAAGTTACTTTACTCGGCTGCAAAATAGGTGTTCAGAATAGATTGCCAGCTAGCTTTTTTGTCTCAGTTTCATATAATTGCTGGGCTTATCGCAGGCTTGGAGTAACTACAAATCCTCAGTCTGGCAAAATTCAAAAATGGCATTACAAAGACTTGAGTGAAAACATATCAGCAGATGAACAGACAAAACTCACTGAATTCAAAAATGATCCTGTGAAATTGACTGGGCGCGAGATTAGACTGAGAGCACCTATTTCAGAAGAACAAATCCGATCATTAAAAGTTGGAGATGTTGTTTTGATTGATGGAATGCTTTATACGGGACGTGATGCAATTCACAAACATTTAACCAGCAATGATTCCCCCGTGGATTTGAAAGGACAAATTATTTACCATTGCGGTCCAGTTGTCACAAAGGATGCCGAAGGGAATTGGCAAATCAAGGCGGCGGGTCCAACAACTAGCAGTAGAGAAGAACCATATCAGGCTGACATTATTAAAAAATTTGGTTTGCGGGCTGTAATGGGTAAAGGCGGTATGGGCGCTAAGACTTTGGCAGGTTTGAAAGAATCAGGAGCAGTTTATTTGAATGCCATTGGAGGTGCAGCTCAATATTATTCAGCTTGCATAAAGGGAGTTAGAGGTGTTGATTTACTCGAATTTGGAATCCCTGAAGCAATGTGGCATCTCGAAGTTGAAGGTTTTGCCGCAATTGTAACCATGGATGCAAATGGTAATAGCCTACATGCTGATGTGGACAAATCATCATTAGACAAATTATCAGAGCTCAAAGAGCCAGTTTTTGTTTAAGCTGGAGCTAATTTAACTGAAATGTTGCTTGCTGATTGCACTTTTACTTCTTTGTCTTTATCTTTGCCAAATTTGCTTACTAGGAGATTGTAGAGATAAACAAATGGATAAGCTGGAATTGCAAAAATGCCGCAAACAATGATTTTGTTGAAGAGCTTGATCACTATATCGCCAGTTCCTCTTGCCCAATATTCGGCATTCAATGGGACAAATCCATTTTCATGTTTTTCAGCCATTTTTTGTACAAGCGGAAATCCAGCGAATATATCAAAAACTTTAGTTAAGGACTCTGCGATCCTCCCTATGACAGGAGCCTTTTCCTTTATTTGTTGGAGCTTTTCATGATTGTATTTAATAGAATCGTTTAAAGTCTGATAAGGAGATTTGCCAGCATTCAAAGCCATATTGGCGGCTTGTTCAACATGAGTACTGCCCTCGGGAGTCCGAATTCCCCAAGTTGCCCCAAGACTATCAATTGGCTTATTCGGTAAAGAGAGAGAAGCGCATTCAACGATTTGATTGGAAGACATCATTAATCCACCAGCAATTGCATTTGAAGTTGGCCTCAGTGATGGATTTGTCATTGCTCCACTAAATTTGCCAAATTTCAATAAAACTCCTTTGGTATAAATCAACCAAGCTATCAAAGCGCCTATTCCAAGATCAAAAGCGGTTTTTAATGCTATGGAGTCTTTTTTATCTTCGGGTAGCATTTCGCGAAATTTATTATAGATAAAGCGAATCCCGTTGGACATTAGCTCTGCAGAACCAAAGCCAGCTATTGCCCCAAGCCCCATAAAAAATCTTAGTCCAGTTTTACCCAGTTTAAGTTTTGTTCCAGCTCCATGACCAAACCAAGCCCCCATTCCCATCAAAAAGACTTGCTCGAAGAAATCCAATAGTGGATCGCTTTCCATTATTGAATCATCTTTTTTGTTCTTTGCTTTATTGGCCTTATCCTCTTTGTTGCTCAAAACCATTAATTGAGAAGCAGCATAAGTAGTTAGGCCATAAGCACCAGCAAAGCTCAAAATTCTACCGACAGCTTGATTTGATAAATCCTTAAAGAAATTGCCGAATGTTTCTTGATTATGAGGAAGTTGATTAAGTAATTCTTCTTTGAAGTTAATCCCTATTAATCCCGTTAAGTCATTGATTTCATCCAACAAATCAGGAAGTAGCGGTTCATGCGATTTTATTCTTTCTCTAAGCTTTTGAGCGGCTTTTGTGTTTCCATTTGCTTCAAGGCCATGAATCAATGTTTCAGCCCATTCACCAATTTGAAGAGAAGAGCTTACTATTTCAGTATTTGTATTTAGATTTCTCGTAGCTCGATCAACAATTTCTTGCATTTGCGTGAGATTGCCATTCAGAAAAACCTTGACTTGATCTTTAGAAAGACCCAATTGATCAAGGGGAATTGCTCCTTTAAATCCATCAATTATTGAGTCTCTTTTGTCACCATAAAATTCACCAATTGGTGATTTATTAATAAGTTTGCCAATACCTAAATTCCTGACAATTGGTTTATAGAGTACAGTGGATGATAGTCCAGCAGCAATAAGAGCAGAAAGTGAAATCAGCGCTCCTTGCCAATCCCAAAAATCTTCAAAAAAACCCTTTTTCTTTGGGTCTTGCTTTTCATCAGTTACTTGAGCCGAATCATATGAATTAGTAGAGTTAATTTGCTGGGAGTTACCCGAATTAGGCCTTAGGCTAGTCAATGAAGTTCCAAGCCGCGGCAGAGTAATTAAAGAAGAATGCGTTTTGCCGACTACAGCCATTAAAAAATTAAAGAAGTTTATTAAATAAAAGTTTTACAAGGCTTAACTCAATGTTAACCTAAATCTGATTGCGAGTCAATTAAACATGTCAATAAAACAAAAAGTTCCAAACACTTATAGAAAAGCACAAACCAAATTATTGAGGGGTTTCACCATTGATTCATCTTTTTGATCAGCTTTTTGGATTAATGATAAATAGCATTGCCCCTTAAATTGACCTAGAGAATAATACTTTTGTGGAATTCAATAAATAACTTCCAAAGAACCTTCACAAATTGCTGAAATATTATGAGTATTAATCTCAAAAACAAAAACTACCAAAGCTTAGGTGTTAGAGCGGAGCTGATATCAGAGGCCGGATTTGGCAGAAATCGAGTAAGTATTCTTAAATATACAAATGTGAATTCGGCCAAAGCGGAAGTATATGTTGCTGAAATATACAAAGATGCAAATACTAGATTATTAGTAGCTGAGGGAGCAATTGCCTATAGTCGCGGAGAAGGTGAAGGGATAAAGCTTGAACAATATTCTAATCAGCAGCAGGCAGGAGTTGTGAGCGGTTTTATTCGTGGACAGGTTACTGGTGAAAGCTTGGTAATGACAGATGTAATTGGTGCAGGTTCAGTTAAGCTCAATCCAAGCTCATCTCAACTAGAAGTAAAACAATATCTAAACTCTAAAATCTATATTCCAAACACCAATGCGGAATATTTAGAAGCCATAATTGGTGACTTTGATATTGCTAATCCACAAAAAGTCAAATCTGCAACAAATACTTTCATTTATTCTGAAATAAGATTGGAAAACTCAATTGTAATTTTTGAGTCAGGTGAAATTTATGAGGTGAATATTACTCCTGAATTACCAATTACAGTAAGTTCGACCGAAATTGCCTTTTGGACAGGAAATTTATTGCTTGATGCTTCCGCTGGGGATATGTTTAAATTCTCAGGCTCTGGTCAAATCTACTTAGTTCTATCTCACGGAGAGTGATTCTGTTTCTCTGATATTTATTCACAATGTTGTGAAACTCTACAGTTTCCGAAACAATCCTGAAATAATACTGAAACATGATCCTGAAATAAATTCAGAACAGCACAGGAACTATCCTGGCAAGCATAAAATCATTTTGCGTGACATGAATTAGTAAATCAAATATATTTTCTATCTAATTCGTTCTAAAATCGTTTGAATTGAACAAAACCCAAATCGCAAAACAAGTCTGCCCAAGGTGAGAGAAACAATGAAATTATCCGATTATATTTTTCAGCGACTTTATGATTTGGGAGTATCAGATGTATTTTGCATTCCTGGTGAGTCAGTTCAGGACTTGTATCGTGGGCTTTTACATAGCAAATCAAAAAGCATATTATTGGCTCATGAACCTTCGGTTGGTTATGCAGCTGATGCTTATTCTCGGCTCAAAGGGCTTGGTGCGGTTTTGGTCAGCTATGGAGTTGGATCGCTTAATTTGGTGAATGCGGTTGGTCAAGCCTATGCCGAGAGCTCACCAATGATTGTCCTAAGTGGAGGCCCTGGAATTGTTGAGAGAAAAAAATACTCATTACTTCATCACAAAGTAAGAACTTTTCAGACTCAACAAAAAGTTTTTGACGAAATCACGGCTATGAGTATTATTATCGATTCACCAACTACCGCTCTAGAAAAGATTGAATTGGCTTTTCAAACAGCGCTCAGTTACAAAAAACCAGTTTATGTTGAAATTCCGCGTGATATTTCGATTTGTGAAGTTGAATACAAAGTACCTGAAATTACTTCGCCGCTTTATCAATCAACTGATTCTGAGAGCCTCAATGAAGCGCTAAGCGAAGTAATTGAATTACTGAACAAAGCAGAAAAGCCCGTAATTCTTGCAGGTGTAGAAATTTCTCGCATAAAAATGCAAAAAGAATTGGCAGAATTTGTGGAGAAAAGTGGATTGCCAATTGCTTCCGATCTCTTAGGCAAATCAGTTTTCCCAGAAGGTCATATTCAATCATTAGGTACTTTTTTTGGCAAACTCAGCAATCCTCTGGCCGGGCGCTATTTGGAAGATGCTGATTTGATTCTTTCACTTGGTACTATTCTCAGCGATGTTAGCTTGGGTATGTTTTCGTTTCAGCTTGATCGCACCAAAATGATTGAGGCGAGAATTGATGGACTACGTGTCAAGAATCACATGTATCCAGATCTCACATTGAGGCAACTTCTTGAGGGTTTGCTTAGCTCAGAAAAATTGCGCAGTCGCCTAATTGGTGGAAAATATACCTCTATTCTCAAGCGAGAAAATATTTTTACGGAAATTCCCGATCAGAAAATCAATTCCGAATTTGTCCAGAAAATCCTGAATCAATTTGTGAATCGAGAAAATGCGCCTGCTTATCGTATTGTAAGTGATGTTGGGGATTGCTTATTCATTGGGCAAGGTCTTGATATCAGTAAAATCTCGAGCTTTCTTTCACCTGCTTATTACCTGAGTATG
>B570J29032_109958621_pt1 | contig 13901 bp, 12 predicted proteins | sample LakMenEpi16Nov12_FD_29032 | JGI IMG/M metagenome (IMG submission 29032)
TACAAACAAATGAAAAAAAGTTTAACCTTTATTTTAAACTAAATTTTCTATACAAATGATTCATAGAAAAAACGTGTGGCATACTAATACACGATAATATAATAAAAAAAACACCTATATAGTCTGTTTGGTTAGCCAACATAAAAAAGATAATAAGTAGTGCGCCACCAAAACTAAACGGCAGAGATTTTATCCAAAGTTGTTTTGAGTTTACATTTAAAGATTTTTTGAGGTGACCCCAGCCATGCATGCTATGTTGTAGTACAAAATATATGCCGAACGAGGCTAATAAAGGCAACATACTGGATAAAAGCAAATAGAAAGTCGTTAAAAGCAGTTCTTTAGATGTGGTATAAGCCCAAAAAATGAGTAGCCCAATCAATATAAATCCTTTAATTATTTGGGTATGCGTTTGTGATAAATCTTCGAAGAATTGCAGCATATTTAAACCTTTAATATGCTTGAGTACTGAAATAGTTTCAGTGAGATGGAAAAATAAAATGGTAAACAAAACGGTCATGCCCCACAAAAAAGATGGCAAGCCTTGCCTAAGATGCCATTCCTTGAAATCAGCTTGACCAAAATGCCATGCAGAGAAAGCTATAAAAGCAAGTAAAGCTATATCAGGCCAAATCATCCAAAGCAAACCCAAAAGTGCCCCTTTAAACAAATAACTAACCACAAACTTAAAAAAGTGTTTCCTGAGGTGATTTTTATCATCAATGAGGTGATCAACTGCACCGTGAGACAAACCAACACTTAGAAAGCCAATACCCAAAAACACCCAAAAAACTTTTTCAAGGCCGATGGTATAGAGAACTATAGACATGAATGTTACTAAAAAAGCCAATAAGACAGGCGAAATAGTTGATAATCGGTATAACACATCTTTCAACGCCACCTTTAAAAAAATAGCTAGCGGCAATTTTGAAAAAATATAAACGTCTTCCCTTAAGGTCGATTTTTCACTCAAAAAAGTTAGTACTTTTTTTATCGGTACATGTCTGAAAAGGTCCTGAAATATGGCTTTGCCATGATTGGGCGTTTTCTCTAGAATTTTTAGTAATAAACCATCATAAAATTTAAATCTAAATTTAGTTTCAGATCTAACATAATCTTTTTGATTTAGCATCGATTTCACATGGGCATCAGCATCTTCTGCCATATTATGAAAAGCATAACCAGTTGTAGCCTTAACCATATTGGCTCTCGCGCCAGTGTAAATCCAATGTAAGCCATAATCAGGATTTGAAATTGCGATTGATGACATTGGTATAACGCCCTGCTCTATTTCTATCAAACGATAAGAAAAATTTAATTTACCAAGGTAAGCAAACAAAATTTCTTCGGCCTCTTGTTTAGAAATCTTTTGGTTTCCGAAACGCGTTACTTCAACAAGCATTTTGTTTTCATCAAAAGGCAGCCTATAAATGAACTGACAAAAACCATTTTGCGGAATGTCAAAATCCATCATAACCATGGCAGTTGTATCCAATCGTGCGTTGTCCACAGCAATCTCCCAACCATAAAATGACTGCAATAAATGACTTTGATTCTTCAGGGGTAATTTATAGACAGGTGGACGGCTATCAAAAACCTTATTTACTAGAATGTTGGTTTCAGATAGATTTATAATATATTGCCCATTATAAAATTTTGGTCTACCGTTATAAATTTCGGAGAAAAAAGTAATATCATGGTTCACTAGGGTTTCTTTAATTTTACTATTTAAGTCAGCCCCTCGAATATGATGATACAAAAGTGGGGAAATAGCTTGCTTTTTAAGTCCTGCAACTTCAATGTTTTTCCACTTTGAGCTAACTAAATCAACAAGATTTAATCGCAAAACCTCATCTTCTGAAGACCAAAAACAAAAATTTTTACCATTTAAGTGATCATCATGAGGTTCTATTATTACAATTTTTTTATCATTTAATAAACCGTTGTCATGCATTTTCATAAACAATAAACTATTGGCAGCACCCATCCCTAAAAAGAGGTAGTCAAAGGAATTGTTAGAATAAACCGTCATAAGGCAAAGGTTTAAATTATTAAAAAAAAAGCCACCTGAGCCATAAGGCATAGATGGCTTTTCAGGGAAAAAGTCGAATTAATCTTCTGAAGATCTACTTAAAGCATAAATCACTAAACCGAAACCGATCTTATTAATCGCATCAGCAATGTTGTAAACGATATCCATGGCTTGTAATGCCGCAACTGTGTCTGCTACAGGTTGCCAACCAAATAAACCGCCTGGTGTACCTAAGATATAGCCTAATGGGTAAATTGCCCAACCAACCAAAACAAACCAAGCTAAAATGCGTGTTGCTTTCGCCACTTGTGGACCTGCAGATTGCGCCAATTTTGCAACTTCTCCGAACCAGATAAGATAAACAATGTAGAAATAAGCCGCTCCTGAAAGAACACCCCAAAGTACACTACCATCTCTGTCAAGAACTTCACCGATGTAGCCAGTTATTAACATCACTAAAGACGCAAGGATTAATTTCCACAACAGGGCAATTTTAGCTCCCGCTTTTTTCGTAATTAAATAAAATTCTACGCACATCAATGGCACCGTTAAAATCCAATCTACGTATCGAAAAAACGTAGGTGAATCTCCCGTTTCAAGGTTGTAACTTCTCATGTAGTAATAATGAACAGCTGCAATGAAAGTAATAATACCAGAAACTAAAACGGAGGTCCTCCATTTAGGTGCTGTGTTATTAACTTCAAAGAAAAAGAAAACAGATGCGGCCATCATAGCCATCGTTCCGATGAAGAACGTAAACGCAACATAATTGTCGCTTGCAATTGGTAAATGTTCCATGGTTATTGGATTAAGTTTTTCCTACTCATCAGGCTTTTCGGATTTCGCCTCGTTTTTATAGTGGTTTCTGAACTCCACTTTTGTATTTAAAAAGAAAAAGATTTCCTATTTATATTGGTAGTTTATTTTATATTTAATTCCAAGAGATGAAATAAATTTTATTAAAACGATATAATTTTAATAATTAATTTACTAAATTACTAATTTAACCAATACAAAATTATTAAATATTAATTTAGGAAGCATTTGTTTAACTAAATATTAACTTTAGTTAAACAAAAAAATATAACCATTAAATGCGATAGTTTATATATTACTAGATAAACTGTTTATCTTAAATATTTAAGAAGAAAAAATGACTTGAACAAAATACTTGAAAAGTCATTTAATTGCCATAATAAAAGCCTATCCGAAGGATAGGGAAAAAACCTATGATAAAAGAAAGAAAATATTGACAGGCTTAAAATGTTATTAAACAAAAAAAACTCAACGACATGTTGAGTTTTTAATTCGAAAAGTGATTTAACCTTTATTTCTTAACTACTTTCATTTTATATGTTTGGTTATTACTGTCTTCAACAACCACAAAATAAAGGCCTGTCTCAACTTGATTTAAGTCAATTACATTTTGTTTACTATTGCCTAAAACATTTTGACCCATCATATTTAAGCAGGTCATAGACAGCACGTCTTTATTATTGACCGTCAATATATTGTTAACAAAAGCATAGTCAATAGCTTGTTCAAAAGCCTCATTGCTTAAGAAGGTTACGCAATTATTAAAGGCGGTTGGCTTGTTATGGCAGCCAATGGCATTATTTGAAATAACTATTTCTCTAAACGGTAAATTTAACATGCCGCATACCAAGTCATTTGAGCAGAGCGCTAGATTTGGATTATTAGAAATTTCCAAGTCTAAATTGTTACTACCTAAAACGAAGTTAGGATTAACATTACTTAAGGCTGTTATATTATTAAGAACTGCGTTATCCGTGATTATAATAGGCCCATCAACCATTGTTAAGGCTTGCAAACCGTTAAGACTGGTTAAGTTTGCACAACCACTGATAGACAAACCTTTTAAATTGGTAAAATCATCTAGACCAGACAAATCGGTTATATTTGAAGCACTTAAAAAGAGTTTATTTGAAATGGCTTGATTAGATAAACCTTCTAAAGAAGTGGCATATACACTCAAAGTTGTATCACCGCCTACGGATTGTAAATTAGAAAGGTCATTAAAATCTTCTGCATTAAAAACCCAAAGCGTAAAATTTTGACCAACAGTTGTTAAATTGCTTAAAAAATCAAGCTTAGTTTGCGGAATGTTATTTGCAGTTTGCTCGTACGAACCAAATGCGGTAAAATTTCCACCAACAGTAGTTATATTTGATAGATTATTCAACAAAACCGCCGGAGGAATTTCTCCTGTAAGCGAACTAATACTCAATTCAAAATCACCAGTAATATTTGTTAAATTTTGAAGACCATTAAATGATAGGATTGCATTTGCACCAACCCAGAAGGAATTCATTGATGTTATATTTTCTAAACCTTGAAACGAATCAATGTTAGAATAAATCACATCAATTCCACCCAACTGTGTTAAATTTGATAAGCCGCTAAAATTAGTTAAAACATCTGCCACTGTTAACTTTCCAGTTATGGTGGTCAGGCTAGTTAAACCTTGCACATAATTTGAGTTATTATAATTGACAAAATAATTTGCATTTCTGTATAAATTTAAATTGCCATTTATCGTTTGCAGATTTGATAAGGCGACAAGCGATGTAATATTACCAAGAAATTCTAAGGTTAAACTACCATTCACAGTTGTGATATTTGACAAGGGCGACAAATTATTGATATCACTATAACCGTCAAAACCTGTTCTAGTTACCCTCATATTACCATTAATCACTTGACAATTTGGATATTGTGCAATAAAGTTATTCAATTCACTTTGTGATTGAAAAGTCAAATCGCCAGGAGGAGGACAATCCTGAGCTAAAACCAATAAAAAATTGAAAATAAAAAGAAGGGTAAACTTAACTTGCATAACTACTGGATTTTAAATGAATTATAAAAGTATACCATTTAAATCTTAAAAGTTACAGCATTTTAATTGTTTAACTAAAGATTAACATAAGTTAGACAAAAAAAATTATTCTTTTAAATTTAGCCAAAAAAGACAGACAATTGTTAAAATACTTGATTTTAAAAATTTAAAAACCAGTATTTTATAATAATTAAATAAATGATTGAAAAAAATGTTTTCAGGAAGTCGTCTATAAAAATGCTATTTCAACAAATCCCAAGTTGAGGCATTAAGTGGTGACGCTCTATAGAGTACATTTTTCATATCAGTAATATTCACATTTGGTCCACCCGAAAAAATTTGACCAATTTCATCTGTTTTGGCATCAAAAAATATTCGCGCTAAAAATGAATTGGGCCTAGCACCCATAATCTTAGACATATCAATAATAGCTTTTTTAACGCTTTCCTTTCCCATTTTTGTGTCTAAATGCATTTTATCCAAACCATCCACATGATAAGTATTAAAAGCTTCTTTAATCGGGTCAAAAGTGTTTGACATTAAATCTTGAATCAGGTAAAATCGGTTGTTAAAACCATCGGATTGACGCCAACCTGTGCTCCCAGATGATTGGGCAAAATTGGTGATATTTTGTGCCTGTTCAAAATATTTAGTACCAGATTTTTTTACATAAGATTCTGCATCAAAACCTAAAATGATATTAACGTAATAAGCTAAAACAGCTGTCAAATTTGAATCAAAAGAATTAGGATTGTAAAATAAAGGTTGAAATTCAATATACTGGAAACTAAAGTCTTTATCATTCATATTCAAAATTGGCGACGCATAGCCTGAATTAAATATAGGTCGAGAAGACATCACTTGTAAAGTTGCCGTAAAATTGTTACTTTCAAAAGCAGAGATGTTAATAAAAAATGAACATTGAATTTTTTCACCAATTTCATATTCTGTTTCGGTCCATTTGGTATTTACTAAAAATTCTCTCACGGAATTTTCAAAAGTCTTAAAAATTTGCGTGTTCACAGCTGTAACCCTGTCAAAATTAACAACTACTTGGGCATTAAGCTCTTGTGCGTTAATTAAAACAACGTTGCAAAATAACAATAAGACGACTAATATTTCTTTCATTTTATAAAATATAATGACATTTTCAACTAGCAATAATAACTCTTTTTTTTGAAAATTGTTGTCTAAATGGATAAAAATTACAATAATACTGCTAAAATATCCTTTGCTACTTGATCTTTTGGCTTTAAATCAAAAGTTTTAATGATAAGATTTTTATCGATCAACGTAATTTTGTTTGTTGGCTGACCAAAACCTGCGCCTTGATCATTAAGCGAATTTAAGACAATATAATCTAAGTTTTTCTTTATAATTTTCTGCTTGGCGTTTTCAATTTCATTTTCAGTTTCTAGTGCGAAGCCAATTAAAATTTGATGTTTTTTATTTTGACCTAAATAACCTAAGATGTCCTTGGTTTTTTCGAGTGAAATATCAAAAGTATCTTCTTTCTTTTTAATTTTTTGCTTGGCCACCTCTTTAGGTTTATAATCTGCAACGGCAGCAGCTGCTATAACAACATCAACTTCATCAAAATAAGACATACAACTATCAAACATGTCTTGTGCAGACGTTACGCGAACCGTTTTAATCCAAGGATGTTCCGCTTCTAAATGTGAAGGTCCAGAAACTAAGATAACCTCTGCCCCCAATTGCGCAGCTTGCTCCGCTAAGGCATAACCCATTTTACCCGACGCATGATTGCCAATAAATCGCACAGGGTCAATCGCCTCATAAGTTGGACCAGCAGTTATCAATATTTTTTTATTCAATAAAGGTAATTGGCGACTTAATGATTTCTCAATAAAATTGACAATATTTTCAGGTTCAGCCATACGACCCTCACCAGATAAACCACTAGCTAATTCGCCACTTTCAGCGGGGATTATTTCATGGTTGAAGGCTTTTAAGGCGTTGATGTTTTGGATTGTGCTTGGATGTTTATACATGTCCAAATCCATAGCTGGCGCAATGAATATTGGGCATTTGGCAGACAAGTAGGTGGCCATGAGTAAATTATCACAAAGCCCTTGTGCCATTTTAGACAGCGTATTGGCAGTTGCTGGCGCAAAAATCATGAAATCTGGCCACAGACCTAATTCTACATGATTGTTCCAACTGAGTTTGCCAGATTGCTCATCAATAAAATCAAAATAAACTGGATTTTTTGATAAGGTGGATAGCGTGAGGGGTGTTACAAAATCTAAAGAAGCTGGCGACATGATTACTTGAACCTGTGCACCAGCTTTTATAAAAAGACGAACCAAATGTGCAGTTTTATAAGCAGCAATTCCACCTGAAACACCAAGTAGAATTTTCTTGTCTTTTAAAACTGACATCTTTTTTTAGTCGTTTGTGTTTCTATGATAAATCTTATCATTTAACCACTCATCCATAGCTATAGCGTGTGGTTTAGGTAATTTTTCATAAAATCTAGACACCTCCGTTTGTTCTTTATTCTCAAAAACTTCGTCTAAATTTTCGTGCGTTGTAGCAAATTCTTCCAATTTTTCAAGAAGTTCTTTCTTCATATCTTGATTAATTTGATTAGATCTTTTAGCAACAATATTTATGGCTTCATAAATATTTCCTGTTTTGCTTTCTATTGCAGACTTATCATAAGTAATGGTCGATGCTGGTGCTTTTGATTGTTTATAATCCATGATAAATTGTTTTATGCTGGGTTTAATGATTTATTTATTTTTTCTTTAATAAGGTTTGCCTTGTCTTTATATTTAGTTTCAGGAAAATATTGAAACAATTGGTCATATATTTCTAAAGCTTCTATGAATCGTTGCTTCATTTTTGATTCTACACTATTTAAAGCAATATGATACTGTGAATCAAATTTATAAAAGAGTGCATCTTCTTTATATTTTGACCCTGGAAAGTCTTGGATAAAAAGGTTTAAACTAACCAATGCGGCTTTATAATTCATCATCGTTACATCTCGAACCGTATTATAAAGCTTAGCATTTTCAAAGGCTTTCTTTTCAATATTATCTGTTAATTTGGCCACAACTTCATTGGCTTGAGCCATAAATTTTGATTCTGGATATTTATCTATAAAGGCTTGCATAGTTTCCAAACCTTTGAAAGAGTCTTTAGAATCTAAATTATAAGGTAATGCCAATTGACTGTAGCAAAAAGCTGATAAATAAGTGGCTTCCTCAGCTTTTTCACTACGTGGGTAACTTGCCACAAAACGCTCAAATTCATAGGCTGCTAAATAGAAACTTTCAATTTTTAACAAACTTTGCCCATACATGTAAAACATTTTTTCCGCTTGGGGCTTACCTTTAAATTGCGGAGACAAATTCTCAAATATTCTAATGGCCTTTTTATATTTACCCTCTTCATAATACTGTTCGGCAGTACTATATTTTAGGCCCAAATCGTCTGATTTCAGTACTTTATTGATCTTTCCACACCCTATCAGGGTTAAGCAGATCAATAGGCTAATTATTATTCTTATCATTTGTTATCAATATGATTAAAGGGTGCAAATTTAGTGATTTATATTTGTGAATACAAAGAACTTTAACAAATTAAAAAGAAAAAGGTCAACAATATGTGCTGACCTTCCTTCATTAACTATAAAACTCAAAAATTAAATCATTATTTTTTGATGATTTTCTTTGTAATTTCTCCTTCGTTTGCTTTGATTGTAACTAAATAAACGCCAGCAGTTAAATCTTGCATATTCATTTGTGCATTATTGCTTTCAAAAGTAGCATTCTTTACGATTCTGCCATTGATGTCTTTTATAGCAACTGATTGCATATCAAAACCTTTCCCTACAATATTTAATTGGTCAGTTACAGGATTTGGATAAACCTCAAAAGCGTTTTCAGAAAAAGATTCAGTACCCAAAACAGAATAAGTTATTTCAAACGGAACAGCTTGTGGTTCTGATTGTGAATTTGCTGGATTACCTATGTCTAGGATAGGCGCCCATGTCCCTGCATTACTTTGTATAGCATTTGCGCCTGGTGCGCCTGGAGCACCGTCAATAGTAACAGGAGGTGTAAAAGCAGCCGCAGCATTAGTAGTTACCACTTGATAAGCCAACCAATAAGTACCAGCAGGCAAGGTGTACGACAAGGCGGATGTTTCTAATTTCCATACTTTTCTTGTTGTACCTACTGCCGTTGAAGTAATTCTATAAATCAATGCATCTACACCTGCGCCAAAAACATTAGTTGTCAAATCACCAAATAAAGGCGTACTTCCTGTTGTTGGTTGCGCACTAAAAATCGCTACACGTAATCCATTAAAAGGAGCAGGTGTAGCCGCTGAATTTGTTTGATATGCAAAACCTGCAACTTTACTCACTTGCCAAGTTTGACCAGCAGGCACAACAAAATCATCTGCTAAAGCAAAATTGTTAGTCCCTCCAAAAACACTTGCAACACCAATTGAATTATTGGTAGCTGGCATTTCACTCCAAGTGTAACCTGCTGGCGCTGCAGTACCGCCTGAAGAAGTTGCACCCGTTGACAATGGCCCATTACTATAGGTTTGTGCAAAAACTGTAGTTAAACCAAAACATACAGAAAAAAATGTAAAATAAATTTGTTTCATAATATAAAAATTAAAGGTTAAAAACACGACAAATATAAACTTTTTTTATATATATTTAAAAATGCAATTATTTTTTCTTAATTTTAAAAAGAATAAAGTTAATGACATAAAATCTGCATACAATGTCTTTAAAGTATTAAAAATTAATTTTGAGTCTAAGAAGACTCTATGTATTCTTTGTGGTATAGCTTTTGTTGGCGACCAAAGAAACCAAAAAAAAGTTTTAGCGTAATGGTTTTTTTTTTGGGTGCTCCCGATAACTATTGGGATTGCAATAGATAGCGGGAATAACTTCTAAAAAAAAGAAAAAATGTTAAAACTTTAACTAATTTTATATAAATTTGTCGGTCAATTATTTCATGATGTTAGGTAAACGTAAAAATAAAACTTTTGATTATAAACCACGCTACTACCAGGGTGAAGGTCAACCGTTTAAGATTACCCATAAATTTGATGAGGCAAGAAGTACGGTTGATGAAGCAAGAGGCCTAAAAGCCAAGTTTACGCAAGCCATGCAAGATTTTAAACAAAACCAAGACAGTCGTGCCAACCGTTGGGTACTTATTATTATTATTATTTTAGTGCTAATTTTTCTATATATCATTGATTTTGATTTAGGCATTTTTAAAAATAATTAAGATGCAGCAAGTCATTCAATTATTACCTGATCACGTCGCCAATCAGATAGCCGCTGGAGAAGTGGTTCAAAGACCTGCTTCCGTTGTTAAAGAGTTGATAGAAAATGCCATTGATGCAAAAGCTACCCAAATTAAATTGATTATCAAAGATGCAGGAAAAACGCTGATTCAAGTCATTGATAACGGTTTTGGCATGACTGATTTAGATGCCCGGATGTGTTTTGAGCGTCATGCCACGTCAAAAATAAAACAGGCTGAAGACCTCTTTGCGCTGCACACAAAAGGCTTTCGAGGTGAAGCCTTGGCATCAATTGCTGCCATTTCGCATGTAACGCTTGAAACAAAAATAGAAACGGCAGATTTAGGTACGTCAATAACCATCGAAGGTAGTAAATTTGTAAAACAAGACCATTTAGTAAAATCAACAGGGACCACTTTTTCGGTTAAAAACTTGTTTTTCAATATTCCAGCCCGTCGAAAATTTTTAAAGAATGACAATATTGAATTTAAACACATTATGGATGAATTTCAGCGTGTGGTGCTGGCCCATCCAACCATTATGTTTGAATTTTATCACAACCAAAATGAGGTTTATATTTTGCCTGCTACCAACTTCAAACAACGCATTGTTCATGTGTTTGGGCAAAAGTTGAGTGAACAGCTCATCCCAATTGATGAAGCGACAGGTATTGCAAAACTTTCTGGTTACATTTGTAAACCAGAATATTCTAAAAAATCAAAGGGTGAGCAATTTTTCTTTGTCAATGACCGCTATATTAAAAGTGGTTATTTGCATCATGCGGTCATTAATGCTTTTGAAGGTTTATTAAAAGATGGCTTTCAGCCTAGTTATTTTGTTTATATGGAGGTGCCTGCAGAAAATATAGACATCAACATTCATCCGACAAAAACAGAAATCAAATTTGATGATGAACAGTCTTTATATGCTATTTTAAGAGCAACGGTCAAGCACAGTTTAGGTCAATTTCAATTTAAAAATCAAATTGATTTTGACAAAGACCCCTCATTAGAATTATCGCCTTCCACCCTATTGAACCCAATTTCTATTCCAAAGATTGATTATAATCAAGCCTTTAATCCATTTGATAATCAGGCAGCTAATCCATCTAAAAAATCTGACGTTTTTTCGCAATATATTTCAAAACCAGTGGCTAATTGGGACGGTCTTTATGTGGGTTTAAAAGAAGAGGTTGAAATCATTTCATCTGGCATTGAGTCAGACGAGCCACAATTTAAAACCCTATTTGATGAAGATGGGTTTTCGCCACCCAAAGCTACCATTTTTCAATGGGCGAATAAATATGTGGTGAAAAGCATGAAATCAGGCCTAATTATAGTGAACCAAAATAGAGCGCACCAACGTGTCATTTATGAACGCTTACTTAAATTTTTCACCAATGAGAAAAGCACCACGCAAAAGTTGCTTTTTGCCATCCATTTGGATTACAACAAAAATGAAATTCAATTAATCGAGCAATTGTTACCTCATCTAAAAACTATTGGTTTTCATTTAGAACTTGAAAAAAATCAATTAAACATCAATGGTATACCAACTTATATTAAAGAATCGCAAATTAAAGAAGTGATTAATTATTTGCTAATTGATTTAGAATTCCACTACAAGCAAGCTGAAAGTGGTTTTGAAATCAATGACCGCATCGCCAAATCTGTCGCTAAATCTACTGCAGTAAAAACAGGTCAAAAACTTCAGCCGGAAGAACAAACCCTTTTGCTAGATGAACTTTTTGCTTGCACAGATTCGCAGGTTTCGCCGTTTAACAAAAGAATTTATACTAGTCTTACGCTGGATGATATTGAAAAAAAACTAGATTAAAACTTTAAATAATTAATATTAAAACCTTTTATTTCAAATAATTAATTTAAAAAAAACTAATTAATCTATGATTCCAATTACACCTTTAGCAAAACAATTAATTATTCTAAACATTATATTTTATCTCGGTGCAAATTTTTTAGCACCCCACATCTCATATGATTTGTTTGCTTTGCATTTTCCTCTCAATGAAAAATTTGAATGGTGGCAGCTGATTACGCATATGTTTATGCATGCCCAGCCGCCCAATATTATGCATTTAGTCTTTAATATGTTTGGTATATATATGTTTGGTTCAAGTTTGGAGCACATTTGGGGAAGTAAAAAATTCTTAATGTTCTATTTGTTAAGTGGTCTTGGTGCTGCGGTGCTTTATATGGGTATCAATTATTATCATTTTAATGATATTTATGAAAACTTACTTAGTCAAGGTGTGAGCGCAGAAAATATTAAATTATTTTTTAAGGAAGGAACAATTCAAGCGCAATTATCTCAGAAAGAAGTGGATAGTTTTTTTAACATATACATAGGCACAGCAGTTGGTGCTTCAGGTGCCTTGTATGGCATTTTAGCTGCCTTTGCTTTTATGTTTCCGAATGCTGAACTTATGCTCATGTTTTTACCTATACCGATTAAAGCCAAATACTTTGTACCATTTTTAGTATTTATGGATTTACTTGCAGGACTAAATGGCAATTCGCTTTTTGGCGTCTCTACAGGCATTGCCCACTTTGCGCATTTTGGCGGCGCACTAACCGGCTTTTTGCTCATGCTATATTTTAAAAAGTCGCAATTTGAAAAGAAGAGGTGGAATTAAATAAATAAATTACTAACTTTTACCTACATACCTCCAATACCTTTAACTGATAGTCCATTACTTATAGCGATTGTCTCGTAAACTAAAAGTTTCTTTTTTAGTGTGATTTGCGTTAGGGGTGGTAGCGGCATCCTTTTTTGTTGAAATAAATTTTGCTGCTAAATACAGGCTGCGCAACAAAAAAGATATAGCGGACGACCCGACCCTTGTGGTAACGCCCAAATTATTCCTTAAAAACAGTGGGTTTTTATTTTACGAAAGTCTTGGAGGTCTGACCTATGGCCTTTGGACTAAGGACTAAGCGCTAAGGACTAAAGCAATACATTCCCCAACAATGTCTTCAACTGATTTTTCATCGCATGTAATGATATGCTTGGCTTGCAAATAATAAAAACTGCGTTCAAACAGATGTTTTGAAACGAATTCAAGCAGGTTGTCCTCTCCTATTTGAGCAACTATTGGTCGATTAATTCTATCGGCGATTAATCGGTTGACCAAAGTCTGCGGCTGCAATTTTAAATAAATAGACAGAACATTTTCAGATTGCAAACATTGATGGTTATTAAAATAGCAAGGTAAACCACCACCAGTGGCAATAACTAATGTTTTATTTTGATTCAAAAGTTCATTAAAAATTTGACTTTCTAATTTACGAAAGTAGAGTTCACCATAATTATCAAAAATTTCTGAAATAGGCAAACCTACTTTTTTTTCGATCAAAAGATCGGTATCTGCAGTTTCAAAAGCCATTTTATCCCCGATATAGTTAGAAATTGTTGACTTTCCAGAGGCCATGTAGCCAATAAGAACTATTTTTTTCTGGGGGTAAATATTTGACATTTAACGATATGATTGGGGCTAGATAAAAAGAATGCAAAAATATAAAAAAATGATTTGTCAAAATAAAAAAAGTTAATATATTTGCACCCGCTAAAAAGCGATGACTCGATAGCTCAGTTGGTAGAGCACAACACTTTTAATGTTGGGGTCCTGGGTTCGAGCCCCAGTCGGGTCACTTTTTTTTTAGTTTAAGTGTTAAAGATGGTAATATAAGA
>B570J29032_109958619_pt1 | contig 13899 bp, 13 predicted proteins | sample LakMenEpi16Nov12_FD_29032 | JGI IMG/M metagenome (IMG submission 29032)
AAGATTTTTTCCGCCTTCGTCTACATCATTTTTCCAATATTGTGGCAGGTGCTTTTCCATTTCAAGGGGTGTATACCCTGAAAATAAAGAATTACGAACATATTGTGTTGCTGTTGGCAAAGCAGCATAATACATATGCTCCTTTTCAATTTTGAAATGATTTGATATGGTGGCTTCTATAGCACGCCACTGATCAAAACGCAAATTATCAATGACAACGAATAGAACTGGTTTGTCTTTTTTTACTAATTCTGGTACAACATACTCTCGAAAAACTTCATGAGACAAAATGGGTTTATCCTCTTTATACTTAAACCAGTCTTCGTAGTTTTTTTCTATAAATTTAAAAAACTGCAAATTGGCTTCTAATTTTTGCGACTCTAATATGCTGATTAAAGAATGGTCACCAATATGATCAAGTTCCATATCCCAAAAAACCAGTCTTTTGTAAATGTCTACCCAACCTTCATAATTTTTCACCATACCCAAATCCATGGATATTTTTCTAAATTCTTTTTGATAATCTAAAGTTGTTTTTTCCGAAACCAAGCGCGTGTGGTCTAGATTTTTTTTAAGTGATAACAAAATCTGATTTGGATTGACTGGCTTAATCAAAAAATCTGCAATTTTAGAACCAATGGCTTCTTCCATAATATGCTCCTCTTCACTTTTGGTAATCATTATAATAGGCACGTTGGCTTTAATTTCTTTCATTTCTGAAAGCACTTCTAAGCCCCCCATACCAGGCATATTTTCATCTAAAAAAACGGCATCAAAATTATTTTCCTTGAATAAATCTAATGCGTCATAACCATTATTGCATGGCGTGACATTGTAATTTTTTTGCTTTAAAAACAAAATATGCGGCTTTAATAAATCAATTTCATCATCAACCCATAATACATTTATTTCATTCATCTTTTGTGGCTTTTGTTATCAAACTAATAATTTGATGGTTTAGTATATTTAAAACATTAAAGTTTTGGTAAAATTATTAAATTTTCTATTAATCAAATTGAACTACGCAGGTACGATTCTTTGTTTAACCTGAAATTAACATAAAAGCATACAAATTTAACTTTGTCTTAACTAGTTTGTTTTTTTTTGGCACGCGTATTGCAATATCCTAATTGTAAATAAATACGTTCTCATATAAAATAAGTTTAGGTTAAGTTTGACAAGCCCATTACCTCAAAAATTTTGGGCTTTTCTTTTCTTTTTTCAATTTTAAAGTTTCATATATAAATTCATAAAAATAAGTTTAGGTTAAGTTTGGTTGATAAGCCCTTTTTTGATTCATTCAAAATTGGGCTTTCTTTTTATATATCTCTGATGTTAATTGGTTTAACGACAAAAAAAATGTATGGTTGTACACTAATAAAACTTAGTATTTTTGAGGTGCCTTAAGAAATTCAATGAATTTTTTGAAAGCTATAGCGCGGTGACTAATACTTTTTTTCTCAAGTAAGGTCATTTGAGCAAATGACAAATTATAACCATCTGGCTGAAAAATTGGGTCGTAACCAAAGCCGTTATCTCCTATTGGTAGATGTAATATCTCTCCATTGATTTTCCCTTCAAAAGTAAATTCACCAAAAGAACTAACGAAAGCAATAACGGTTTTAAAATTAGCTTGTCTATTTTCTTTACCATGAAGGTTTCGAAGTAATTTAAGATAATTTGCCTGATCATCTTTGGGTTCACCTGCATATCTAGCTGAATAAATACCAGGTTCACCATTAAGCGCTGCTACTTGAAGACCTGAATCATCTGCAAAACAAGGTAAATTAAAGGTTGAAAAAATGGTCCTAGCTTTGATTAAAGCATTGCCTTCAAACGTATTAGCTGTTTCAGGAATATCGTCAAAATAGTTTAAATCAGCTAAAGAAATCAATTCAAAAGCATCACCTAAACTTGCTTGAATTTCTATTAACTTATTGACATTGTGCGTGGCGAACACTATCTTTGACCTGTCCATTTCAATAAACTAGTTTCTGCGTTTCAAAATGCGATGTTCTTCATAACAATCATTGACAGCATCAAGAATTTGAAGGTCATTAGCCGAATTTATAAATGATTCTGAATAGTTGCAACGTTGCAAAATTTCTGGTAATTCACTTTTATCAACACCAAGCATTACCGCAATCATTTCTCTATCAAATTTAGATTCTAATAACAATCGGGTGGCATCATCACTGCGCATTTCACGCAATTTTCTTAGTTCTTTTCCTTTCTTGCCAAATAAACTGTGTAATGCATCCGCAGGATTAAAAATTGAACCCAAAACACGATTAACACCACTAGTTGACTTTCCACCACTTTCATAACCATACTTTAAACCCTGAATATCATAACGAAAATCGTCCTTTACAGGAATATGTTTGGCATCAATTTGAAGATAGCCTGTTAAATTATACCTGTAAACAGTAATTTCTTCTAATGCAATTGACTTGGCCGTTAATTTGATGTCGGCAGTTTCATTTTTTATCCAGTCATTCGTAACGATAGCTTTAATGGATTGGTAGCCTAAATATGAAATATACAGTGTATCATTCACTTTTACATCAATTTCAAATTTTCCTTTTTCATTGGTCAGACCACCTTTTACAGAATTAAGGTTTAAAATATGCACATTGGCTAATGGCAATAAATTTGTTTGGTCTTTCACTGTTCCTTTTACTCTGTTTGGTTTATCGGCCGTTTGGGCATTAACGAATACAAAAGAAAAAAAGGCAAATAAAAAAATAAATTTATACATGTATCTTTTAAAGTTGTAAAATTACAAAATTTACAATAATTTTTTTTTATTTTATTTTAAAATTAACAAAAAAAAAGCAGGTTTTTATACCTGCTTTGTAATGGAAGTGATTTATACCTTTCGCTAAAATGGAAAAGGTTTGAATTATTTCATTATGATCGTCTGCTTTTTTTTGCACTCTCAAAAGATTTTTTAAAACCATCGCTTTTGGGTTTGTCTCTAAATGACTTTCTACTATCACCGCCAAAACCGCCAAAGCTTTTACCTTCACGTTGGCCATCTCTTGAACCGCCAAAACTTTTTCCGTCACGTTGGCCATCTCTTGAACCGCCGAAGCTTTTTCGTTCTCTACCGCTTCTATCACCGCCTCTGTCTCTTCTACCTTCACTCCTATTATTAGAAGTGGTGTTTTTAGATATTTCAACGTTAATTTTTCTACCTTCCAATGTCATGCCGTTCAAAATATCCAGCACTTTGTCTGAATGTTCAGCATCGGTATTGAAAAATGAAAAACCTTCTTTTACATCAACTTTGAAAACTGCATCTCTTCCTAATTCAAGTGTTTCTTTTAAGAAATCTTTCAAGGTCATCCAGTTATAATCATCTCTTGAGCCAATATTGATGAAATACCTAACAGCATCTCCATCTTGATTGTTACTAGCATCATAACCAGATTTTTCTTGCGCTAAGTCTTTTTTCTTTTTATAATAAGTGAAGAATCTATTAAACTCAACTGAAATCATTTTTTTAATTAAATCTTCTTTGCTCAAAGATTCAAATAATTCATAAATAGCTGGTAAATAAGCATCTATTTCATGATCAATTTCTACATCTTTTATCTTATTAGCTAAAGAAAACAATTGAACTTCACATATTTCTATACCAGACGGAATACTCTTTTCCTCAAAGGTTTGTTTAATGATTTTTTCAATTTGTTTAATTTTCTTAACTTCACTTTTTGTTGCAATAACAAAAGAAGTGCCTAACTTACCTGCTCTACCTGTTCTACCACTTCTATGATTGTAAATTTCAATTTCATCAGGCAATTGGTAATTTATAACGTGAGTGATATCGTCCACATCAATGCCACGAGCAGCCACATCAGTAGCCACGAGCATTTGCACTTGCTTATTTCTAAAGGCTTTCATAACCGTATCACGCTGTGCTTGAGATAAATCACCATGCAAAGCAGCGGCGTTATAGCCGTCTTCAATTAGTTTATCTGCAATCGCTTGCGTATCACGTTTAGTTCTACAAAAAACAACAGAAAAAATATTTGGATTAGCATCTGCTAAACGCTTTAAGGCTTCATACCTATCTCTAGCGTTAACCACATAATATTCATGCGAAACAGTTGAACTACCTGAATTCTTCTGACCTACTGTAATCTCTACTGGAGATTTCATGAATCTTTTTGCAATTTGGCTAACTTCAAACGGCATAGTCGCAGAAAATAGCCAAGTATTTTTTTCATCTGGCGTATCAGATAAAATTTCTTTTATGTCTTCATAAAAGCCCATGTTAAGCATCTCATCTGCTTCATCTAAAACACAAATTGAGATTTTTGAGATGTTTACTAAACCTCTGCTCATCATATCTTTCATCCGACCAGGTGTGGCCACAATGATTTGCGCACCTTTGCTTACTTTTTTAGCTTGGTCTGTGATGCTTGCACCACCATAGATAGCAACGGCATATAGCCCATCTACATATTTCGCGTAGTTTTGAATTTCATTTGTAATTTGTAAACAAAGTTCACGTGTTGGCGATAAAATTAATGCTTGTGTATTTTTATCTTTTGCATTTAATTTTTGAATAAGCGGAAAACCAAAAGCTGCGGTTTTACCTGTACCTGTTTGAGCTAAAGCCACTAAATCTGTATCTCTTTCTAATAAGGCAGGAATAGCTTTTGCTTGAATGTCACTTGGTGTCTCAAACCCCAAGTCTGAAATAGCTTTTAATAGGTTTTCTTCTAAACCTAAAGCTTGAAAATTAGTCATATATACTTATAAAAATTTGGGTGCAAAGATAGTCTTTTTTTATGACATTACTGAAAATGATTTTTATATCGAAAAAAACTTCGATTCAATTCCATATTTTAATTTAAAAAAAATTAATTTTGACGACTTTATTTTACACTATATGAAAAAATTAATTCTACCAGTAGTTATTATTGGACTAGCTGTTATGGCCTTTTTAGCTTATAATGTTTATGCTATTATGCTGGTGCCAAATACCACCTTTAATGAAGAAAAAGTTGATTTATATATCGCAACAAATAGCAGCTATGATGATGTGAAATTAATGATTAAACCCCTAATTAAAGATTTCAATACTTTTGAAACCTTGGCTACTCAAAAAAAATATCCACAATATATCAAATTTGGAAAAGTTGTTTTGAAGAAAAATATGACTAATAACGAGCTCGTTACTGCACTTAGAAATCCAGTTTTGATTAATCTAACATTTAATAACCAAGAGCGCATTGAAAATTTAGCCGGCCGAGTGGCTAAACAAATTGAAGCTGATAGTACGTCGCTAGTTCATATAATGACTGATTTGGGCTTTTTATCTGATAATGGTTTTGAATCGCAACAAGCCATTGCCATGTATTTGCCTAATTCATACGAATTTAAGTGGAATACCACTGCAGAGCAGTTTAGAGATCGCATGCTAAAAGAATATCGTAAATTTTGGACACAAGATAGAATAAACAAAGCAAAAGCGCAGGGTCTAACACCTATTCAGGCAACAACGCTAGCCTCAATTGTTCATAAAGAAACCGTTAAAGCAGACGAGCGACCAAAGATTGCAGGCGTTTACCTTAATAGATTAAAATCTGGCATGCTTTTGCAAGCTGATCCAACTGTGATTTTTGCCAAAAAATTAATGGATAACAATTTCTCCCAAGAAATAAAAAGAGTACTTAATGCCGATTTAACCATTGATTCTCCATACAATACTTATAAATATAGCAGTCTGCCCCCTGGTCCTATTTTTATGCCAGACATCAATGCCATTGAAGCAGTGATTAACCCAGAAAATCATGATTTTATTTATTTTTGTGCATCAGTTACTAATTTTGGTTATCATGAATTTGCTAGAAATCATAGTGAACATGAAGTTAATGCCGCAAAATATCGTGCATGGATATCTGCACAAGGCGTCAGAAGATGAAAAAAACAATATTTATCTTTTTTTTTCTGTTTTCAATAATTTCAGCAGCACAAAATCAAGTTAATGATTCAATAAATTATTGTAAAAGAAATACCGTTTTAATTGGGCAAGGTATTTTAACAGCAACTGCCATGATTGGCCTATATGATTTGTGGTATAAAGATTTTGAACAATCATCTTTTCATTTCAAAGACGACAGTCAACATTGGCTACAAATGGACAAGGCAGGGCATCTACATAGCGCCTATCATCTAACTAGGCTCAGTGCCGATTTGATGGCGTGGAGTGGCACAACAAAAAAAACGCAACTTATTTATGGCGCACTTTATGCCCAAACCTTTTTGACTACTGTAGAAATATTTGATGCTTTTTCAAAAAACTGGGGGTTTTCCTTAACAGATTTTGGTGCAAATTTATTGGGAACAGGCTTATATGTATCGCAAGAATTAATCTGGCAAGAGCAACGAATTATTCCAAAGTATTCATTCATGCAAAGTGAATTCGCAAGAAATAGACCCGATGTATTAGGCAATAATCTGTCTCAACAACTTCTTAAAGATTATAATGGCCAAACTTATTGGCTTTCATTCAACCTCAAATCCTTTTTAAAACAAGATAAGATTCCTGCATTTTTGAATATCGCAATCGGATATGGTGCAGAAAATATGTTAACGGCTACAAAAAATAACTTTGGTACTGAGCAAAGATATCGGCAATTTTATTTAAGTTTTGACATCGATTTGCAACGAATTCCGACAAATAAACAGTGGTTAAAAACAATATTCAGCCTTTTAAATGTCATAAAAGTACCGTTCCCAACGCTGGAGTTATCAACAAATAACGTTGTAAAATGGCATTGGATTTATTTTTAGTTTATGATTATCAACACTTTATACATTAACAACACTATTAATTCCTGCAATAATTCAATAAATATACGCTTTTGATAAGAATTTGAAAATAAAACCGCCCATTCATTAAGCATATTCTTATAATTAGGTTGAATAATTACAAATATCATAGTTTTTAAAAACTTTAACATATTGATTATCAATAGTTAGATAAAATTGAGTATTTTTGCCACGTGAAATTCAATGAGGTGACAGCTCTTGAGAAAAAACAATACATGATAAAAAAAACATTTTTCTACATAACATTTGCAGGTATAGTGATACTTTTTGCTTCAGGTTTCAAGCGTTATGAGTTTAAACATATTAAAGGTTTTCATATAGAACAAGATTCTATATATTATTCAACAGTACCAAACTTTGCTGAAATTTCAAAAGAAAATAATTTAAAAATTATCGAAATACCAGAAACCTCTCCATCTTTTATTTCTTTTAAAGAAAAATTAGGTCAAAAAGAGTCTAGAGGCAGATATAATGTCATCAACCGTTTTGGTTATATGGGTAAATATCAGTTTGGTAAAAGCACTTTACGTGTGATTGGTATTAAAGACACAGAAGCTTTTTTGCATAATCCTAAATTGCAAGAAAAAAGTTTTGAAGCGCTATTATCAATTAATAAATACATGTTAAGAAATGAGATTAATAAGTATGTTAATCAAACCATTAATGGTGTAAAGATTACAGAATCTGGTATTTTGGCTGCAGCTCATCTTGGAGGTGCAGGCTCTATTCAAAAGTTTTTAAATTCTAATGGTTCGCACGAATTTAGGGATGGTAATGGCACATCTGTAAAGACTTATTTAAAGATGTTTGCTAATTATGATACATCCAACATCATTGCCAAGCGATCTGTAAATCTAAGTCATTTGGAAACGAACACGGTGGAAACAAAATCTTTTGACAACCAAAATACTGTTGAAATTGAACAAGTTAAGCGTGATGACACCAAAGAATCTAATGCTATTGACGATTTAAATTAAAATCAACTGATTTAATTTTTTTGGATAATAAATATACAAGGTCGATGATGCAAATCGACCTTATTTTTTTTCCATTCTGAAATAGGCTTTGTTTCGATGAATTCAGTATCTAAAGTTATATCACAAGCTATCGTTAAATAGGTGTTACTATTGAGACAAGTAATCAAGTCATCTAGGAATTTATTGTTTCGATAGGGCGTTTCCATAAATATCTGTGACTGGCCCAAAGTCAAAGACTGAAGCTCTAACCATTTTATTTTTTTTATTTTATCTATTTTATCTATAGGCAAATAGCCAGAAAAGGCAAAATTTTGACCATTTAATCCAGAGGACATCAAGGCCAGAAAGATTGATGACGGGCCAACCATAGGCACAACCTTTATTTTAAGTCGGTGGGCTTCTAAAACTGCGAAAGCACCAGGGTCTGCAATACCAGGGCAACCTGCATCACTCATCAATCCCACAGAAATGCCTTGTAAACATAAGTTTAAATAGCTTTTATAATTTAAATTATCTGCATTATGTTTGTCTAAAACACACAAGTTTAAGGTTGATTGAATTTTAGAGGGACAAATTGACTTGATAAACTTTCTGGCTACTTTTTCATTTTCAACAATAAAATAGTCTAAATCTGTAACAAGCGATAAAATAGATTGAGGTAATACATTTAACGGATTTGATTCACCTAGGGTATTGGGAATCAAATAGAGTGCGCCTTTACTTTTCAAGTTTTTCAAGTTTATTTTTGATGACTTCACAAACCTGATCTAGCATTTGATAAACCTGCTCAAAACCATTTATCCCACCATAATAGGGATCTGGCACATCTACGTTTTCATTCTGAAACATTTCATTTAAAATCAAATCAACTTTATTTTTAACTTGATCATTCGGTGCAAGGTTTAGTACATCTTTATAATTTGAATTATCCATGACATAAATATGATCAAAAATATCAAAGTCACTGACTTGAAATTGCCTGCCTCGTTGCAGAGAAATATCTATATTATTTTTTTTAGCTATTTCAATTGATCTTTGGTCAGGCCTTGCGCCTATATGCCATGAACCAGTTCCAGCAGAATCAACCAAATATTTTTGAGCATCCAATTTAGATTTTAAAATACCTTCTGCCAGTGGCGAGCGACAAATATTGCCCAAGCAAACCATCAAAATTTTGGTTTTGCCACTCATGATCATCTATTGCTGATTAAACTTTTTTGTTAAGTCTTCTACGTATTTTCTAAAATGCTTATCAGTCATAGATAAATTTTCAACTGTTTTACAGGCATGCAATACTGTTGCGTGATCTCTATTTCCAATCATTGATCCGATATTTGCTAAAGAGGTTTTTGTGTATTTTTTAGAAAAATACATCGCTAATTGTCTAGCCTGAACAATTTCCCTTTTTCTGGTTTTAGATTGCAATGTGGCTAAATCAAGTTGAAAATAATCAGATATAGTTTTTTGAATATAATCAATTGAAATTTCTTTCTTGGTGTTTTTAACAAACTTTTCTACGACATTCTTAGCCATGTCAAGATTAATTTCTTTCTTGTTGAATGAACTTTGCGCGATTAAAGTAATTATTGCACCTTCTAATTCCCGAATATTGTTCTTAATTTTTTTAGCAACAAATTCAATAATATCTTCCGGCAGTTCAACACCATCTCTAAATAAAATCTTTTTCAAAATGCCAATTCTAGTTACAAAGTCTGGCTCAAAAAGCTCAGCAGATAGTCCCCATTTAAAGCGTGATAAAAGTCTTTGTTCTATATCAAGAATATCAACTGGCGGTTTATCAGAAGTTAAGATAACTTGCTTACCATTTTGATGCAAGTAGTTGAAGATGTGAAAAAAGACATCTTGTGTCCCAGTCTTACCTGAAAAGAATTGGACATCATCTATAATTAAAACATCCATCAATTGATAAAAATGAATAAAATCATTTCTGGTATTCTTTTTTACAGAATCAATATATTGTTGCGTAAATGCTTCTGCAGAAATATATAAAACGGTTTTTTCTGGATATCTTTCTTTAATTTCAACACCTATGGCATGCGACAAATGTGTCTTTCCTAAACCTACACCACCAAAAATTAATAATGGATTGAAAGAAGTGCCGCCAGGTTTATTTGCAACAGCCATACCTGCAGAACGCGCTAATCTATTAGAATCACCCTCAATAAAATTCTCAAAATTATAATTTGGATTTAATTGAGATTCTATTTTTAAATTTCTGATGCCAGGAATAATAAATGGATTCTTAATCTCAGGACCAAAATCCATCATTGGTGCTTCAACTTCTTGTGTCTTGACTGAAGATTTTTGAGAGCTTGGTATTTGCTCTATAAATGGTTTAGAATTGCCATAGGAATTCTCCATTTTAATTTTGTATAAAAGCTTAGCGCTTTTTCCTAATTCTTTAGTTAAGGCAACTTTAAGGAGCTTGACGTAATGTTCTTCAAGCCATTCGTAAAAAAACTTACTTGGTACTTGAATGTATAGGGCATTTTCCTTTAATTCTACAGACTTAATAGGCTCAAACCAAGTTTTGAAAGCTTGTTCTTGTATATTATCCTTTATAAAATTCAGACAATTATCCCAGACGGTTTGTGCATCCTTAGCCATATTAAAAAAAAGTAGTTAAATTTGTGTTTTTAAAATAGTACAATCTATGCGGTTAAGCATGTTGCAAAATTGTGAATAAATTATTTTAAAAAAAAAACAACAAGCTATTGTTTATTAATTTTTTTATTCATATGAACCTAAATCATAGTTTTCAACTTCGTGTTAGATATGCCGAAACTGATCAAATGGGGGTTGTTTACCACGCCAATTATCTCAATTATTTTGAAGTAGGAAGAGTTGAATGGCTTAGAAAAAAAGGACTTTCTTACAAAAAATTAGAAGATGAAGGCATTGGTTTACCTATCGTCAATATAAATATAAGTTATAAGAAATCAGCCAAATATGACGACTTGTTAACAATCAATACCACATTAAAATCTTTCGAAGGTGTTAAGGTATATTTTGATTGCGAAATTCGCAATGAAAATGGTCAATTGTTAACAACTGCAGAATTCCTTCTTATTTTTATCAACCTAAAAACTTTAAAACCATGTGCACCGCCACATAAAATTGCGAATATTTTAATTGGTACATTAGATCAAAATTAATTTAAATTTCTTTTTTAATTTCTTAAATTTGCAATTCTTCATTCCTTAAGCTAATGGTCATATTAAAAAATTATTCTTTAAAAAACTATAATACATTCGGAATTGATGTTCATGCAAAGGAATTCATTGAAGTAAAGTCGATAGAAGAATTGCAATTAGCTCTAAAAAATCAAGGTGAATGGCCCATATTCTTACTTGGAGGTGGTAGCAATATGCTCTTGACTAAGAATCTAGATTACAGAGTTATATATATTAACATTCGAGGAATTTATCTCTTAAAAGAAACCGACACAAATGGCCAAGTTAAAGTTATGGCTGGCGAAAATTGGCATGATTTTGTTAATTACACGATAGATAAAAACTATGGAGGTCTTGAAAATCTTTCATTGATACCTGGTCATGTGGGTACGTCACCCATCCAAAACATCGGGGCATATGGTGTGGAATTAAAAGATGTTATGCTAGATTGTGAAGCTATGGAAATTTCCACGCAAAAAATTAAATCTTTTACAAATGCAGATTGTCGTTTTGGCTATAGGGATAGCATTTTTAAAAATGAACTAAAAAATAAATATATCATTTTAAGCGTAACCTTTGAATTATCAAAACCCCCACATCAGTTAAAAACGACTTATGGCGCAATAGGTCAAGAATTAGCTAAAAACCACATTCCAACACCCACAATTAAAGATGTAAGTCAAGCAGTTATCGCCATTCGTCAGAGTAAATTACCGGATCCGAAAATACTTGGCAATTGTGGTAGTTTTTTCAAAAACCCGATTATTTCTAGTCATCAATATAAAGATTTACAAAATAAATATCCTACCATGCCAAATTATCCTATTGATGAAAATTTAGTCAAAATTCCAGCGGGTTGGCTAATTGAACAAGCGGGTTTAAAAGGCTATCGACAAGGAGATGCTGGTGTTCATGAAAAGCAGGCACTAGTTCTAGTTAATTATGGACAAGCAACAGGTTCTGAGCTTTTAACATTGTCAAAATATGTTCAAAATACTGTACATGCTAAATTTGGTATTCAAATTGAAGCAGAAGTTAATATTTTATAATTGATGAAGATTTCTGTTCTTATTCTCAATTACAATGTGGCAAACTTTTTGGACCTTTGTTTGATAAGTGTAAGCGAAGCCCTAAAAAACTATAACCACGAAATTATTGTTGTTGACAATGCCTCTTCAGATAATAGCCTTGAAATCATCGAGAAATATCATCAATACGTTATTTTGATTAAAAATAAGGAAAATTTTGGTTATCCAAAAGGCAATAATTTAGGGTTTGAAAAAGTTACAGGAGATTATTTACTCATTTTAAATCCAGACGTTATAGTACCAGAAGATCTCATTGAATCCATTTTAAAAAAAGAAGAAACGAATAATCAAGGTATCGCAGGATGCTATCTATTTGATGGTTGCGGTAATTATTTACCAGAATCAAAAAGGCAAACACCAACGCCTTGGGTTTCATTCACCAAAATTATAGGGCTTTATAAAATTTTTCCAAAATCAAAGTGGTTTAATCAGTATTATGCAATGCATCTGAAACCAAATCAAGATGGCGAAATAGATATATTAGTTGGCGCATTTATGTGGATGAAGACTTCTCTGTATAAATCACTGCAAGGATTTGATGAAAATTGCTTTATGTATGCTGATGATATAGATTTGAGCTATAGAGCAAAACTATTAAACCTTAATAATATCTATTGGTCCACACCAAAAGTTTTACATTATAAAGGTGAAAGCAGTAATCGAGATGCTATCTATATTAAACGTTTCAATGAAGCCATGCAATATTTTTATAATAAACACTTTAAGAAAAATATTTTGTTTTCAATTTTAACAAAAATTCTCACTCATATCTTTACCGTAAAAAAATCTTTTGAAAAACCGATACTAAAAAAATCACCGCAACATTTTTTTCTTTATCCAGCAAATGAAAATCTTAAAACTAAAGTTTCAACTAAATTAAATAAAAGTATCCTATCTTTGACTGATATAAATAGCCATGTGTTCACAAATGGTTCATGTCTTATTTTTGATCAAAATAACATGTCTTTCAAAGAAATACTAGATTTTATGGTAAATAATACCGCTTTAGGTTTAACCTACAGGATTATACCAAAAGGAAGAAACTTTATGATTGGCAGCGATTCTAAAAATAATAAGGGTGAAGTGATTTTTTTTTAATTTTATACATAAATCATTTATATATCAAATAATTTATTAAATTTGCAATCAACTTTATAATAACAACGCAATAATTATCAATATGGCAAAGTTTGAACTGGTTTTACCTAAAATGGGCGAAAGTGTAGCAGAAGCAACCATCACAAATTGGTTAAAAAATATAGGTGATAAAATAGAAGCTGACGAAACAGTTTTAGAAATTGCGACAGATAAAGTAGATAGTGAAGTGCCTTCTGAAGTATCTGGGACCTTGATTGAAATTTTATTTCAAGTAAACGATGTAGTTAAAGTTGGTCAAACTATTGCAATTATAGAAACAGCAGGTGTTTCAGATGCGCAAGAAGCTACTGTTTTACAGATTGTTGAACCAGCAGAAGTACTTGAAAAATCTATTGCGGAGGCTGTTTCAACCATGACGCCCGCCGCAGCCATTGATTTTTCAAATACAGACAAATTTTATTCGCCGTTAATTAAAAACATCGCGAAAAAAGAAAATATTTCAACTGCAGAATTAGACGCAATTATAGGCTCAGGCAAGGATGGTCGGGTGACGAAAGATGATGTTATGAATTATTTAAGTAATAAGTCTCAAAATACTGCAAATCAAAATATTGAACCTGTAAATATTCAGCCAACTGTGCCAGCTGTAAGCGCCAGTCAAAAAGCTGTAGAAACACCAAAGTCATCTGCACCAGT
>B570J29032_109958616_pt1 | contig 13880 bp, 8 predicted proteins | sample LakMenEpi16Nov12_FD_29032 | JGI IMG/M metagenome (IMG submission 29032)
CAATTAAAAGAATCAATGTTGGCAAATGCAACGGAAAGAAAAAATGTTGTTGCATTGGCACAAACAATGGGATATAAACCAAAAACATCCTCTCCTGCAGTTACAACATTAACGGTGTATCAATTGATTCCATCCAAAAACTCAGGTTCAAGTGTTGTCCCGGATGAAAGTTATTGTTTAAGAATAAAAGATGGAATGGAAGTTGCATCTACTACAAATTCGAGTATAGTATTTAGAACGGTAGATTCTTTGGATTTTTCAAATACAACTGACAGAGAAATTGATGTTCATGAAAGAGACACAACAGGTAATCCGACTTTTTACTTATTAACAAAAAGAATTAAAGCAATATCTGCACAAGAAGTAACCACTACTAAGACTTTTGGTGACTCAACCGATTATCCTACAACTACACTAAGTGATACGAATATAATTGGTATAACATCAGTTGCGGACCAGGATAATTTAAAATACTATGAAGTTCCTTATTTGGCACAAGAAAGTATATTTGTTGAAAAACCAAATACAGAATCAAATAGTGAATTATATCAATCATCATCGGTTGTACCTTACATTTTGGAAGTACAAAAAGTACCTCGTAGATTTTCGGTTAAGGTAAATTCAGACAATACCTTAGATTTAGAATTTGGAAGTGGTGATACTACATTAAGTGATGAAATATTACTACCTAATCCAAAAAATGTAGGATTGGGATTGGCTAATTCAATACAAAGATTAAATCAAGGTATAGACCCATCGAATTTTTTAAAAACAAATACATTTGGAATTGCACCTGTAAATAAAACATTGACTATAAAATACTTAGTTGGTGGTGGTGTAGAATCTAATGTAAATACGGGTGACTTAACTAGTATTTCTAGAATAGAATATGATGAAGATTTATTAGCAGTTGATAATGAAGTTTTATATAACTCAATGAAACAATCCGTTGCAGTTGAAAACTTAGAACCTGCAGCAGGTGGTAGAGGTGTGGAAACAATAGAGGAAATTAGACAAAATGCATTAGCAACTTTTGGTTCTCAAAATAGAGCAGTTACTAAAGAGGATTACATAGTAAGAGCTTTATCGATGCCAGAAAGATATGGTAGTGTAACTAAGGCATATGTTAGTGCAGACGGAGAGATAGATAATAATTCACCTTCGTCAATTTTGGCAAACCCTAAAAACATATCTGAGTTTGTAAATTTGGTAGATAGTCTTAAAAATAGTAATAAAGAAAATATTCAAAAAGAATTAGTTAAGTATCTTACTCAAAAGAAATCTAATCTAAGTGAAGTTAATAACCCATTTGCAATAAACTTATATATTTTAGGATACGATTCAAATAAAAAATTGACAAACCTAAATAGAGCTGTTAAGGAGAATTTAAAAACTTATATTTCCGAATATAGAATGTTAACCGATGGTGTTAATATCATAGATGGTTTTATTATAAACATAGGTGTAGATTTTGAGATAATTTGTTATTCAAACTACAATAAAAGAGAAGTTGTAACAAATTGTTTAACCGAATTACAAGAGTATTTTAATATAGATAATTGGACATTTAATAAACCAATCAATATTTCAGAAATAGAATTGATTCTTGCAAATGTAGACGGAGTAATGAGTGTACCATCGGTAAAGCTTTCAAATTTATGTGGTGGAGATGGTAATTATTCACCAAATAGATACAACATAGATGAGGCAACTAAAGGTAAGATAGTTTATCCTTCGTTAGACCCATCAATATTCGAAATAAAATATCCAAACAAAGACATAAAAGGGAGGGCTTTATAATGCATAAATTTTACACATCATCATATGACGCTAGTATTTACTTACAACAACCTGACCAAAATACTGGTAGGGATGAAATATTGGAAGTAGGTAAACTTTATTATGGTTCATCTATGGATATCAATAGAACATTGATTAAATTTGATGTTAATAATATTGAAACCGAAAATGGTTGGAAGGCTTTCTTAAATCTTAAGTCTGCAAATTCATCCGAAATACCATTGGAATATACAATTTATGCAAATGCAGTTTCTCAAAGTTGGACAATGGGAACTGGTACTAAATTTGATAATATAACATCGGATGGTGTGAGTTGGTATTATAAAAATGGAACCGATAAATGGATGGATTATAATGTAACTCCAGATTCATATGTAAGTGGCTCCGATACCGGTTCACTATCAAATGGTGGAGGTGGTACTTGGTATACTGCATCTATGTCATCACAATCGTTTAGTAATGAACCCGATGATGTTAGAATGGATGTTACAAATATTGTAAAACTATGGTTGAGTGGGTCTTTACCTAATAATGGGTTTATAATACATCACCATACATCTGCATCAATCGACTCAAATGATTATGGAGTATTAAAATTCTTTTCAAAGGAAACCAATACAATATACGAACCTAAATTAGAAATTGTATATGACGATTACTCATTCACAACTGGAAGTTTACAACCAGTAGTTGGTTCACTATATGATGGTGATTATAAAGTAATAGTTAATAATTTAAAAAATCAATATTTTAAAAATACAAAAGTTAGAGTAAGAGTTAAAGGTAGAGAATCATATCCATCAAAGTCGTTTGGAACAACATTTTCATACGAACAAATTAAAAGTTTACCTGCAGGTTCAACTTATTATCAATTGGAAGACTATATAACCGGTGAGATTATATTTCCATTTGGTGAATATACTAAAGTTAGTTGTGATTCAACATCTAATTATTTTGATATGGATTTAAATTCACTTTCGGCTGGTAGGGTATATAAATTGAAATTGAAAATAGAAGAAGATAATATATCAACTATTATAGACGAAAAAATGGTTTTTGAAATAATTGAATAACTCATATGACTGGATTAGAAGCTATAAACGAAAAATTACAACAAATAAAATCAGAATCACTTGAAAAAATATTGAGTGTTTCCGGTTCCGCAGTTATTAGTAAAAATGAGTATGGAATAAATGTTGTCGATTCTAATAATATTGCATCATCTTTGGTATTTAAAGAATTAACAAAAGATAAATACGATGATGAGGAGTTAAAAAAGGCCGTTGATGTTACCGTTGTGGAATTACTTCCAAATATACCATCAACTAATTTAGATTTAGTTCCTAGGCCTGTGTATAATGCCGAATTAACAACTTCGTTAAATTTGAGAACCCAAGTAATTAATTTAACAAATACAATTGGAACATTAAATGTAAGAATAACCGATTTAGAATCACAGGTTCAAATAGAAATAAATAATAGACTATCAATTGAACAAACTAACGATTTATTAGTTAATCAAATAGAAACTCTAAATGCAACGATTGAAGATTTCTCAAGTCAAATTTCAACATCACTACAAAAGTCAGTTGATGAGAGTATTTTGAGAGCATCATTACAATCACAAAAAACAGGATTTAAAGCACAGATTGAGGCATTGATTCAACAAATAAATTCATTAAATGCAATCATAGAAGGTTTACAATCTCAATTGGGTGCAGTAAGACAACAAAAAGACTTAGAACAAACTGCACAAAGTCAAGGTGGAACTATAATAAATAAAATAGTAAGTGCAAACTTCTCACCAAAGGGAGGTGCAAATGACCCAGTAATGTCTTATAAAATTGAAAATGCAAGAAAAGATAGAAGAGAATGGGTTAATGGTAGAATTTTAAGATTGGTCAATAATGATTTGGAACCTGTAACTGTTACTTTAACTGCATCATTTCCAAAAGCAAAAGTAAGTTCTATATTCAGTACGGTAGATGTGGCCCAAGCTTGGTTTAGTATACCTAAATCAACATTTACGATAACAGCGGGCTCGTTTGAAGAAATAACCTTCATAGATACTCCGAACAAGTTGGCTATTGAGAAAAGGGATAAAACTATTTTTTACGATGGTGCACTTAACATAGCAGTAAAAAGAGCAGATGGTTTTTCTGACACCAAAACATTTAAAACTAAATTAAAGGTTGCACATCCTAAATCGTATGATGGTTTTTAAATTTAAATAGATTATGAGTATTACAAAATATACAAATATAGATGATATAAATAATAAATCATCAAATGAGGGTAAATTTATCCAAGCGGATGATTTGTTTATAGTTTCAAAAAACGAAATTGAAAAAACCGATTTTGGAATGGGTAGATACGATGTAATGGAAGTTTCCGTATATGACATCAATAACAATTTATTACCACAAAAATCAGGAAATAATGTTGCGTATATAAAAAAAGGTGACATTCAAAATTATCTTTATAATATAACAAATAAAGTAGGTCAAAAAGAACTTGCAATCAATATTGAAAAATTATTAAACGATATAGGATTTAAAAACGGCATTCTTAAAGTTAATATAAATTTTGTAAAACAAAAAGTAGGTAGTGAAAATGAACTAATGAAAGTTTGGATACAGGAAGTTTCACCATCCAGAAATGAGATAAGAATTTTACCTTTGAAAACCAAAGACTCTAATATCAATGCAACAACTACTAGACAATTTAAGAATCTTAAAAGTTTAAATAAAGATTTTTTATATTATAAAACTTCTATATTAGATTCTTTAAATGCATATGAAAATTCTTTTTTAACTAAAATAGATTCGTATTTAGAAAGTAAGTTTGGTAAAGATTTTTTTGCAATTTTAAGAAAAGACTTTGGATTGAGTAAATTTGATACTTTTAGAACAAAAATATTTGAAGATTTTAAATTATCCGTTGGATATTATTTAACTAACAAATATTATAATGTTGGTGAATCTAATTTTGGAAAACAATCTGAAACTAGATTTGATGATTTTGAAGTATATGATTATGATGTAATGTTAAATGAAATACAAAAAATACTAAATAATTGCATTGACAATAATTCTAAAATATTAAAAAGAAGAAGTATTGAAACAAAACAATTACCAAAAGAGTTTGCAATTACTGAGTTACAAAAACAAATACAAAATAATTTAGAATCTTTTTCAACGTTCACAGAAACTAAAGTAAATGTTTATTCACCGACAGGAGAAGTTGCAGTATTTGATGATTCTAATTTAGGAATAACATACCCTGCAAAGGGAGTATTACTTTCAACATTGTGTAAAGGATATGACCAGTATGGAAAATATGCAGATGGTAGTGGTGGTTCATACGAATCATTAATTGCATCAAATTCTTCAAATTGTGGATATACACCCCCACCTCCTCCAGATGGTGGTAGTGGAGGTGGTGGAGGCAACTCTGGTGGTGGAGGAAATCCATTTAATGGCCCGGATGATGGGCCAGAGAGAAGAGACGGTGGATTGGGTAGAGTAGAAAATATTAGATAATAAAATATTTATAAAAAAACAATAAATGGTAGAAAGTACAGAAGATATAGGATTAGGGTATGGTGGTGTAAATACCGGAGGCGAGATTGGGTTTGTTCCACTTCCACCGGTTGAACAAACGGCCGATGAAATATTGACTGCAGATTATTCTGTTAATTATGAAATTGTATTTGCATCTAATTTTCAAAATGAAATTGGTAGTTTATTAAAATTAAAATATGAAATAGTTTCTGGTGATAATATAATAACCACCGATACTATAAGTTTGGCCGATTATAATACGGATGGTAAATCGACACTAAAATCCAATCTTACAAATTCGACTTTAAGAATCTATGTAGAAGGAACACTTCCGAGTAATTATAAAATTTTAAAAATATTTTATGCAAATAGACAGGTTGCAGAAAAAAATTCAAAAGATGTTTCGAAGTGGACAATTGGGGACAAAGTTATATCAGTACCAGCTACCGAATTATTAACAGGTGGATTTGCGGTTTCGGTTGTAATGGAAAAAACAATATTAGCTCCACAACCAATTGTATCTATTAAGGATACAAAATACGACTATAATGTAAAAGATTCCGATTTAGATACAATAGTTAATGTACCATTTAATTCATCTAATGCAGACTTTGTTGATTTTTATTTAAACACAAATAGTAAAATAAGAGTTGATGCAACTAAAGGGTTTATTGACTTTTCATTTAAAAAAGATTTTTTAGGAGTATATGGTAGTAAAAAACTAATAGTAGTTCCATATAGTGATGAATATGGTACGGGAAACAAAGAAGAGATTATTGTTAATTTTAATAGTGTAAATGATTTTCCATCAATTACACAAATTATATTTCCTGATGTTATAGATGTTCCTTCGTTTTCCGATTTAAATTTGGATATTGATGTAGAATGGAATTCATTTGCAGTTTCTTCGGTTGACATTGATTTAATTGCAAAGGATAAAAGTAGAATTCAATTATTTAAGTCATTACCTGCAAATGGTAAAATTAAAATAAATTTAAAAGATTTAACTAATAAATTTGCAAAATGGAGTGGTAGTGATAATGTAACACTTATCTTAAAACCATATAATAGAAGTGGTGCAGTAGAATTGGTTGGAAATGAATATGAAATAAAAACATCATTATTATTATCAAGTATAAAATTAGATGAAGATATACTTAAAAAGACTTTGTTTGATGCGTTCACTGCAAATATAAAATTCACAGAACCAGAGAAAGAAAGTAAATATCTAACACATCTTGCAAATTTTGGTAATGATGAACAAATAATAATTTCATCATGGGAAGAGGATAATTTTACATTATCGGATAAAGGACAAGATAATTTAGGAAATACAATTGTTACCAAAGAAGTTGAGTCTTTGATATTAAAATTATACTCAACACTTCCTGCAAATATAACGGAAAATTCAACACTTTGGATTACTAAGTTGTTGACTAACCCACTAATTGAAACGGTAGTTTTATCGGAACAATCGGATTTAATATGTCCTCCATTAAAAGGCCCGAATTTCGACATAGATATAGACTTTACAAAAGGTAAATCTACTAACTATGAATCATTAGATGAATTGATACTAAATGCATCAGTTTCGTCATCAAGTGGATTAGTTTCACAATATTTAAGTTCATCTTTGGTAAGTACCGATGGTTTGAATATCGAATATGTAAGTGGTTCAACGTATCTTTGGGATAATTTTGTACACTTTAGTTCTGCAAAAGAAAGAGTTGACAATTTTGTATATAAAGTACAATTGATTGAGGAATATGAGAGTTTAATATTAAGTTCATCTACTGATGCTGCAAACTTTACGGCATTTCCATCGTCATATACATCATCAATATCATCTATTCAGGATGTTGAAAGAAATAGAATAAAAAAAGAACAAATTATACAAGGGTTTGATGGATTAGATACATTCTTATACACATCTTCATCAATGTCTTGGCCGTATTCCGGTGATAATAGACAACCAAGTACTAATAATAGTGTAACCCAATGGTATACCGATATAATAGATTTAGCTACTGATTATGATTTAGAAAATAGAGATAATATAATAAACAATATACCTCAACATATTGTAAACAATACTGAAAATGAAGATGTTTTATTATTTTTATCAATGATAGGTCATCACTTTGATAATATATACTTTCATACAAAGGCAATAGAAAGAAGTAGAGGTTTGGGTTATAAATCAAAAAATGTTTCCGATAAGTTATTATTTGACATATTGAAATCATTTAATTGGGATGCTAAAAACTTAGCTGCAGATTCACAACTTTGGAATTATGTATTTGGTATGGATTCCAATGGTAATCAACAATATAAATCATATGATGCCGAAGGGAGATTAATAAAAAGTAATCCTGCAAAGGAAAGAACATACCAAGTTTGGAGAAGAATTGCAAATAACATACCATACTTACTAAAACACAAAGGTACAAGGAGAGGTGTTTATGCATTATTAGCATGTTATGGAGTACCTGCATCAAATCTTTCAATTTTAGAGTTTGGTGGTCCTGAAGTTACTGATACGAATAAAACTAAGTTTGAATTTGAAAATATAACTACTGCATTAAAAATGATTAGTGGTTCATATGTTCAAATTGATTGGCAAAATACAGAAAAAAATAGAAAACCAGATACGATTGAATTATTTGTAAAACCGGCATATAGTGGTAACTTTACTTTAATATCTGGAAGTGGATGGGATGTTAAATTAAGTGGTTCTGTCGATTCTAAATTTGGTAATGTCATTCTTAATATTGCATCACAATCCCTATCATCAAGTTTATTACCGATTTTTAACGATTCTTTTTTTGGTATTGAAATTAGTAGATTGACTGGAAGTGGTGGTGATGTTACTATGTCTTTAAATTTAAGACAGGCAGATAAAGAAAAAACTATATTCCAAACAACATCCACATTATCATTAACATCTTCAAATTGGGAAAGTGGTTCTACAATTAGATTGGGTGGAAATTATACAGGTAGTTTAGATGAATTCCGTTTATGGAGTACACCATTGGATAAGGAAAGATTCTTTGAACACGTTTCCTTTCCAGAAATGATTAACGGAAACCATACATCTTCATCTACTGATGATTTGTATTTTAGATTAGATTTTGAATATCCTAAAAATTTGGCAACATATACAACTTTGCCAAATGTGGATACCAACATATATTTTGAAAGTGGATTGACTAGAAATGATTATGAAACAGGTACAACATCTTCATTATATTCAATGAATGTGCAACCATTATTATCAGCTTCAGTTTATTATCCAATATCAATAACAACATATCCTTATCAATTTGAAGCAATAGATAGAAGTGTAATATTGGAAATTCCGGATGTAGGTTCTACAAGATACTCAACTAATAAAGTTAGATTTGAAGAACAAACTTTAATTGCAGATTTATCATCAAAGGGTAGAGCAACTAAAAAAGCATTTGACCAATCTCCAACGGATTCCAATAGAGTTGGTCTATTTTTCTCACCTACAAAGGAATTGAATATTGATATTGCCAAATCTTTGGGTGGATTAAATTTAGATAACTACATTGGTGACCCTGCGGACAAATATAGGTCAAATTATAAGAGATTGGATGAATTGAGACATTATTATTTCCAAAGATATGATAATAGAGACATCTATGCATACATTAACTTAATCAAACTATATGAGAAATCAATGTTTGAGGATATTAAGAAAATGTTACCTGCAAGAGTTAAAGCAACTACTGGTTTATTAATTGAACCACATATTTTGGAAAGAAGTAAGATTGCACAGAAAAGACCAATAGGTGAAGAGTATCAAGAAGAAGCAATAATACATTATGAGGACACTACTATAATGACTTCTGACAATAATCAATACGATGCATTGGTTGATGCAAATCTTTCAGAAAATTTAATAGGTGAAAATAATCAATTAAATACAACAATAACCGATACTACTATTGACGAAATTATAGCTGAAAACTATCAATTAGACGGATTATATGAATACTTAGATGAGGCTGATATAAATGCAGACTCTTATCAACAACATGTAACAATAGATGCAGGATTGGATGAACCAACTATAACAACCGAAATTAATTTAGGTATAGAAACATATGGTCAAACTGCATATGAAATGATTGGATTTGGTATTTATGCACAAAGTGGTTCTGCTATTAGAACTTATTTTGATAAAGATAATAGAAGAGTGACGGAAAGAATTAGAGTTCAATTAATTACGGAAGAGAAGGAAAGAATTGTTACTAAATTCGCAGTAACAGCATCGGTTAATGGTTTGGGTGACCCACGTGGCGGATATATTTCGGATATTCAAACATATACCGAAACTAAATTAAATGTTCAACCATTTAGTGGTTCAATTGTTCCAAATGTGCAAGGTAATATAATTGCAGTAAAACCTGTTAATGGATATTTACCAACACATTATAGAAATACATCAGATTTGACAAGAGGATTGGAAAATTCTTTCTTTAAGGGTTCAAAAAATACTGCAGCTACGACTTTGGATGGTGCACCACCGGTTGAAACATTTGTATCTAATCCAAATACATTGACAGTAAATAGAACAGGTAGAAATACTTCTGAACCAATTTTAGAAGTAGAATAAACGGAATTTTAAAATAATTATATTTATAACAAAAGATAATATTATACTATGGGATATTTAAGTAACACAGAATTAACCGTTGATGCAATTCTTACCAAAAAAGGTAGAGAAAAGTTAGCAGCAGGTCAAGGATTAAACATCACTCAATTTGCATTAGCAGATGATGAAATTGATTACACACTTTACGAACCAGCACATCCATTGGGTTCGGCTTATTATGATGCAGCTATTAAAAATATGCCTGTATTAGAAGCTAATCCGGATGAGACTCAAGTAATGAAGTATAAGTTAGTAACTTTACCAAAAAATACAACCAGAATTCCGGTTGTTGAATTTGGTGTTCCTAACATTTCAGTTAATCAAAGAAGTGGTGAGGTTGCATTATCGCCAACTACATCTCCAGCAGGAAATAGAAGTTTAGGATATACAATTGTATTATCTAATAAAAATGCAGGTGATATTATCGGTGAAGGTGTAACATCAGAAATTGGTTCAGTTCCAGTATTTATCGGTGACGATGTATCTGCAACTGCAGCAATAGCTAAAGGATTATCATTCAAATTTATTCCAAACCCATCATTAACGTCAACCATTAGAACTACAATTACAGTTTATGGCAACGAAACGGGTGGTTCACAAACAATTCCAATAACAGTAACTTACGTTCAATAATAAAATACTATGGCAGTAATAAGAGACAGTAGAGGAAGCCTTTTAGCAAGTAATATATCAAATTACTTAGCAGGTGCAGCAAACACCGCAGGGACTCCAGTAGATACTAACGAATTAGTTAGAATCGTAAACCAATTTTTAGGAACCGGTGAACAAATCAGTTCCGACATAACTACCATCACAAATGGTATTTATAAAAAATTTGGAACAATTGACAAAGTAACCAACAGAACTGAAATCGTAACTTCTGGAATATGGAGTGGTGATAATGGTTCGTTAAATTTATTTTTCACTTCATCGGAACAACAATCTAGTGTTAGTGGTAAATATTATTTAGATGTATATAATGAAAATGCAACATCTGCATCTGCAGAAGTTCAATTCTCAATCGCTTATGGTGATGTGAATGGATATGGTGCACCTACATTACAACAAACTGATACATCAAACTTGCCAACAAAGGCAACTTATAATCAATTTAAGAATGTTTTATTAGATAGTTCTGATGCGTTCTTTAGTGTTTATACAGGTTCAGTTGCTGGTGGCCACAATTTAGAGAACTTCTATGTAATCAATGTAAATAGAGCTAGATACAAAGAAAGATTAGACCCAGGTAATTTTTCAATAGAATTATCAGGTTCAGTAGGTTCTTTGACACTTATTGATGATAGTGGTGGTTCTGATGAAAATGTGACAACTGCAGGTAGAGTTTATAATGTAGTTGAAGGAACTTTAAATATAGGTTCTGCATTGACTTCAAGTATTACATCGGTTTTTGATTCAACTTCTGGACAAGGATATGGTTTATTCTATCCTGATATGGGAATTATATTATTAAACCCAACAGCTTTAAAAAATACCGTTGATATAAAATTATCACCGGCTAACTCATCTATAACAGATATATATCACCAAAACAATGGTGCAAACTCTGGTTCAATTGCATTATTAAATTCAATGGCAGGTGGTGCAGACTTCCAAATGAGAAGAACTGAGAATGTTTCTACATCTCACTACTTTGTAAGAGCAAACAATAGAGAATTTAACTTCTCAAACAACCCAACATTCGTAACAGGATTAGTAGGTGAGTTTGTTCAACCATTATTTGAAAGAGACCCTAAAGTTTACATTACAACGGTTGGTCTTTATGATGATGCAAACGAATTATTAGCAGTAGCTAAAGTTTCTAAACCAATTGAAAAATCATTTGATAAAGAAATTGCTATCAAAGTTAAATTAGACTTCTAATCGGAGAATATATTAAAAAATGTAAAGCCCCCTCTTTTGGGGGTTTTTCATTAAAAGAATATTTATATACGATATGTTAAAAAGAATACCAAAGTCGGATATTAGTATAAGGCCATTTAAGGCCTACAAAGAATGGAGTTTCAATGAAAGTTCTACGGGAAGTATTTCATTATTAGAAGCAGATATATCTTCGGGGGACATTAATCTATTCAATGACAATTCAGGGTCCGTACCAAAAAGTTCATTATATGGTCAACTTAGGGCCCAATTTTACAATGATTTGGGGGATAATCCATTTTTAAGAACTGGAAATAAAACAAAATCATATTCCAATGCATTTTTCGTTAAGGAGAGATTTTTAAGTGGTTCTGCAAAAGTAATATCAATTCCAAATGTATATGTTGGTGAGGGCATAAAAAAAGGGTCTGTTGTTTTAACTGATAATATTGATGAATTGGATGAAATTTCATATTTTGATGATTCATTTGGAAATCTACAAGATAGTAGAGACAAATTATTATTATCTAGATTGGGGGTAAATGAAGAGGTAATTCAATTTGAGGATTTGGCAGAATATGGATATACGGGTTCAATATTGGATTTGTTAGGTGATTTCGATGTTGAATCAAAGACATTAAATATAACATACAATGGTGAATCATATGACTTAATAGTAGATTCTATTGACATTAATAATGGAGCTATTATTGCAAAAAATATTCCATTTTTACCAGAAGAATCACAAGGTATAAAAATTGGTAACATATTCTATAATCAAGGATTAGTCGTATTAACCAGAGATTCTGAATTAAAATTACAAAATCAATGGAAGTTGGATTATAAATCTACACAAACAATATACGAACATGAGTATTTATTGATTGCAAATGAGGATGAATTTAATGTGTCACAAAATCCATCGGCAATAATTGAGGTTGGTAAAGAAACGCAAAGATACATAACTTCCGATGGTAAAACTATGAGTGTTATTACAAATCCTGGAGTAAGTTATATCAAAAAGAAATCGGTATTAGAAAATGGTAATATATTAGATTATGGGTATACGGGTTCTATTGGACATTCAAAGGCGGGATTTGAACATTATGAATTAAGTGGTTCGGTAGATAGTACGGGTTCATTCTTAGCACCATTCATTACAACCATTGGACTATATGATGACAATTGTGATTTAGTTGCAGTTGCTAAACTTCCACAACCTATTAAGTCGGAACCAGATATTCCGGTAAACTTTATTATTCGTTTTGATACATAATTTATATTTATAAGTAAATAAAACAAAAAACATGTCAAATATTTTAAAAAAATACGATGAACTAAAAGATACTGCGAGATTAGATGCTCCACAACCAAAGATGGTGGATGGTAATAAATTAAAAGATTTAACTCCATATACTAAAGGTAATAGAGATAAACAAGTTGCTGATGATGAATCTGGTATAATTGATTTAGAAAAAAGAACTGGATTACCTAGATATGGTTTGGCTTCTGCAATTGGTGCATTGGGATATACCGATAAGAAAAAATATGGTGATACTCCTAGAAAATAAAACATTTTAATGGTTAAGAAAAAAGTTACAAAAAAGAACAATCCAAAGTGGGTTGCTAAAAAGTATGGATTTAAGTCTGGTTTAGAGGAATCCATATCATCACAAATAGAAAGTAGAGGAATAGTAGTAGAATATGAAACCGAAAAGGTTGCATATATTATACCTGCATCCGAACATAACTACCATCCTGATTTCAAACTACCCAATGGTATTAGAGTCGAGACCAAAGGTAGATTTGTTGCAGCAGACCGCAAGAAACACCAATTAGTAAAGGAACAAAACCCTAATTTGGATATTCGTTTCGTATTTTCCAATTCAAAGAACAAAATCAGCAAAAACTCCAAAACTACATACGGAATGTGGTGTGAAAAGAACGGATTTAAGTAT